>Ga0334898_1002066_pt1 | contig 19689 bp, 18 predicted proteins | sample GraSluR3_MG_10_FD_207228 | JGI IMG/M metagenome (GOLD analysis project Ga0334898, IMG submission 207228) | Sludge microbial communities from methane-producing bioreactor in Wageningen University, Netherlands - Granular Sludge_3_08-R3 | ecosystem: Engineered > Bioreactor > Anaerobic >... | reverse complement strand
CAGACACCAGCAGCCATACACCGCAGGAGCGGTGATGCCACACAGCGCAGAACACCCCTTCCAGCGAACACAGCCACGGACGGATGCGTTCCTCATCAGCCAGTATATCGTCACCGGGCCGCTGCAGCGGCGTAAATCCATGCCCCGCGGCCACACCGCACACAATGACGAACGATTCTCCCCCGCTGTGACGGAACACGCTCACATCCTGTCCGGCGGCACTGACACCGGCGGCACCGCCGGATCCCGTCTCCAGCACGGACACTCTGGAAGGGCCGTGCCCCTGAGCCTCCAGCATGGCAAGCACCGCCTGCACATCCCCGGCTGCATCACCCGTGGCGCACACCGCTATTTTCATCATATCCTCCGGCACAGATTACGCGAAAACAGACAACAGGCTCCGCCCCATAACAATATAGTGCTGTCCATATCACGAGCGGGCAACATGCGGAACAGAAAAACCACAATGTTTCACGGATAACAGATGATTACTCACATTGAAACGCTCCGGCCGCCCGGCGCCGCTTTTCCGTCGCGGCAAAGCGCCGCATGTTTATGCTTGCAAGAGAATCTGAAACGGCGTATAGGGCACTGTTTTCATAATCAAGCACACTCCGGTATCAGCCCAGGGTGCCCGTTCCCCGTCTGCGGACGGTACGGGTCGAGGGTAACGGCCGGTGTGGAAGAAACAAAACCCCAGGAGAAAGACAATGGCTTACGTAACTATGGAAGGAATGCTGGAAACCGGCGTTCACTTCGGTCACCAGACCCGCCGCTGGAACCCCAAGATGGGTACCTACATCTTCGGCGCCCGTAACGGCATCCACATCATCGACCTGCAGCAGACCGTAAAGCTGTTCCGCACGGCCCATGACAAAGTGGTCGACACCGTTGCACGCGGCGGCAAGGTTATCTTCATCGGCACCAAGCGTCAGGCTCAGGAAGCTGTGCAGACCGAAGCCGGACGCGCCGGTCAGTACTACGTGACCAACCGCTGGATGGGCGGCACCCTGACCAACTTCCAGACTATCCGCAAGAGCATCGACCGCCTGAAAAAGCTCGAAGTCATGTTCGAAGACGGCACCGTGAACCGCTACCAGAAAAAGGAAGTGCTTCGCCTGCGCCGTGAGATGGACAAGCTGAATCTGGTTCTGGGCGGCATCAAAGATATGGAAAACCTGCCGCAGCTGGCTTTCATCATCGACCCCAACCGCGAAGACATCGCCGTTAAGGAATGCCGCCGCCTCGGTATTCCGATCGTGGCCGTTACCGATACCAACTGCGATCCCGACCTGATCGACTACGTCATTCCCGGCAACGACGACGCCATCCGCGCCATCAAGCTGTTTGTCGGCCACATTGCCGATGCCTGTCTTGAAGGCGAGGCCATGCGCAAGGAAACCAAAGCCGAGAACGCTGAAGAAGCCATGAAGCAGGCTGCCGAAGCTGAAGCCGAAGCTGCTGCTCCCGCTGCCGAAGAATCCGCCGAATAACGAAGCCCTCAGGAGTTTTTGATATGGCTGCTATCACTGCCGCAATGGTTAAGGAACTGCGCGAAAAAACCGCCGCAGGTATGATGGACTGCAAGAAAGCCCTGCAGGAATGCGACGGCGACGAAGCAAAGGCCGTTGACTGGCTGCGCCAGAAGGGTCTTTCCAAGGCCGCCAAAAAGGCCGACCGCGCCACCTCCGAAGGGCTGATCGGCTCCTACATCCACTCCAACGGCAAAATCGGCGTCATGGTTGAGCTGAAATGCGAAACCGACTTCGTGGCACGTAACGAACAGTTCATCGAACTGGCCAAAAACCTGGCCATGCAGATCGCCGCCACCAACCCCGTGGCCGTGGACGAAAACGGCGTGGATGCAGAACTCATCGAACGCGAACGTGCAGTCTACCGCGAAAAGGCTCTTGCCGAAGGCAAGCCCGAAAATATCGTGGAAAAGATCGTTGATGGCGCTATCAAGAAGTACTACAAGGAAGTATGCCTTCTTGAACAGCCCTTCATCCGTGATGACAAGAAGGTTATCCGCGATCTGCTGAACGACACCATCGCCACTCTGGGCGAAAACATCACTGTCGGCCGTTTCTGCCGCTTCCAGCTGGGAGCGTAACGGCCGAGTCGGGGTTTTCCCCTGACGGACGACCCGGTTATAAAGGGGGGGCACACAGCCCCCCTTTTTTTGGGCAACGGCCGGTGGCGCCGCATGACTGCACGCGGCCCCGTGGCAACAGGCAAAAAAACATCAACCCCGCGGCAGATTTCGGGCGTTTTCACCCCCAACGTAACGGAGCCCGCTTACAATGCGTGAGTCCTTTCTGGTTTTCGGACAGCCCCTTATCGAACAGGACGAAATAGACGAAGTCGTGGACTCCATGCACAGGGCATGGATCGGCACCGGTCCCAAGGTGCATCAGTTTGAACGCGATTTCGCCGCATACAAGGGCGTGGCGCATGCCGCCGCCGTCAACTCGTGCACGGCAGCCCTGCACCTTGCCTGTCTTACACTCGACCTTGCACCCGGCGACGAGGTGATAACCACCGCCATGACCTTCTGCGCGTCAGTCAATGCCATCATCCATGCCGGCGGTACTCCCGTGCTGGCTGATGCAGACCCCGTCACGCTTAATATTTCGGCCGAAACCATAGCCCCGCACATCGGCCCGCGCACCCGCGCCATCATGGTGGTGCACTACGCAGGACGCTGCTGCGATATGGACCCCATAATGGAGCTGGCCCGCAAACACGGTCTGATTGTCATCGAAGACTGCGCCCACGCCATTGAAAGCGAATACAAAGGGCACAAAGCCGGCACCATAGGGCACATAGGCTGCTTCAGCTTTTACGCCACCAAAAACATCGTCACCGGCGAAGGCGGCATGATCATTTCTGACGACAAAGCCGCCATAGACCGCTGCAAAATAATGGCACTGCACGGCATGAGCGCCGACGCATGGGCCAGATTCAGCGATGCGGGCTACAAGCACTATCAGGTTGTTGATCACGGCTTTAAGTACAACATGATGGATATTCAGGCGGCCATGGGCATCCATCAGCTGCGGCGCGTGGAAGAATACTGGAAACGCCGCGCCTGCATATGGCAGAAGTACAATGAAGGACTGGCCGGACTTGGCATAGGCCTGCCCGCCGACGCCGAGGAACATACCCGCCATGCGTACCACCTGTACACCATACGGGTGTCGGCCGCGTGCTGCGGCGTGGAACGCGACGCCATGCTTGAAGCGCTGAGGGCGCACAACATAGGCGTGGGCGTACACTATCTGGCAGTTCCCGAACACCCCTACTACCGGCGCCGTTTCGGCTGGGACCCGGCAGACACTCCGGTGGCCACAGCTTACGGGCGCGAGACTGTCAGCCTGCCCCTTTCCCCCAAACTGTCAGACGGTGATGTGGACGATGTCATAGAAGCCATCCGCGCCATCTGCACGGAATCTGCCAGATGAAATCCGGAATAACGGGGCTGGTACTCACATATAACGGCGGGCGTCTGCTGGACAAATGTCTGGCGTCGCTCGCATTTTGTGACCGGGTGCTGGTGGTGGATTCATTTTCTACAGACAGCACGGTGGAGATAGCCCGCAACCGCGGCGCCGATGTGCTGCAAAACCCATGGCACGGCCCTGCGGCACAATTCGAGTTTGCCCTGGCGCAGATTGATACGGAATGGGTCGTAAGCCTTGATCAGGATGAAATATGCACCCCCGCCCTGAGTCAGGCGGTGCAGAAAACCGTACGCACCGCTCCGGCCGGTCTTGCCGGCTGCTATCCGCGCCGCCGCAACTGGTACCACGACCGTTTCATGAAGCACTCCGGCTGGTATCCCGACAGGTTGTTGCGGGTGTTTCGTCCGGCACTCATGCAGGTACATGTAAGCGGTGCCCATTATTCTTTTCACCCGCAGGGCCCCACACAGAACATCGACGCGGATATACTGCATTATCCGTACGAAAGTTTTTTTCAGCATCTGGAAAAAATCAACGCCTATGCCCAACAGGGAGCCGATGACCTGCGGCGCAAAGGCAAAAAAGGTGGTATAGCAGCGGGTATGGCACATGGCTTTGCCCGTTTTTTCAAGCTGTATGTCATCCAGCGGGGCATGCTGGACGGACGTGCAGGCTTTATAAATGCAACGCACGGCGCGTTTTACGCATACCTGAAGTACGTCCGCGTACAGGAAGGCGACTGGGGAGCGCCGTACGATCATTCATGAACACCGCAGAAAACAGCGGTCCGCCCCGGACCGGCCAAGCATAACACTATTGAGGAAAGACAACGATGAGCGAACTGAAATACAAGCGCGCGCTGATCAAACTGAGCGGCGAGGCTCTTGCCGGCGACAAGAAGTTCGGTATTGACCCTGAAACGGTTTCGAATATATGTCGGGAAATCGCCGAGGTACTGGAAATGGGCCTTCAGGTCTCTCTGGTTATCGGCGGCGGCAACATTTTCCGCGGGCTTTCCTCATCCGCCAAGGGCATGGACAGGTCTTCGGCAGACTACATGGGTATGCTGGCCACCGTGCTGAACGCAGTGGCCGTGCAGGATGCGCTGGAAAAACTGGGACACGCCACCCGGGTGCTTTCGGCCATAACCATGCAGGAAGTCTGCGAGCCCTACATCCGCCGCCGCGCCGAGCGTCATCTGGAAAAAGGCCGCGTGGTCATATGCGCTGCCGGTACCGGCAATCCGTATTTCACCACCGACACAGCCGCTGCGCTGCGCGGTATGGAACTGAAATGCGATGTCATCATAAAAGCGACCAAAGTTGACGGCGTTTACGACAAAGACCCCATGCAGCATGACGATGCAGTCATGTACCGTCAGCTCAGCTACATTGAGGTGCTGCAGAAAAACCTGCGCGTCATGGACTCCACAGCCATCAGTCTGTGCATGGAAAACAACGTGCCCATCATCGTCTGCAACATGTACAAAGGCGGCATAAAACGTGCTGTCATGGGCGAAGACGTGGGAACCATAGTGCAAGGAGGCTAACTCACATGGATACAATTCTGCTCGAAACCGAAGAACGGATGGAAAAGGCAGTCGCCGCTCTTGACCGCGAATTCGGACGCCTGCGCACCGGACGGGCCTCCACATCGCTTGTCGATTCCATCAAGGTGGATTACTACGGCACCCCCACGCCCATCAACCAGCTGGCTTCCGTGGCTGTGCCCGACAGCCGCACCATCACCATTCAGCCGTGGGACCGCGGGGCTTTCGCTCTGGTTGAAAAAGCCATCATGCAGTCCGATCTGGGGCTTACTCCGATCAACGACGGCAAAATCATCCGCATTTCCATGCCGCCCCTTACCGAAGAGCGCCGCAAGGAACTGGTGAAGGTAGCCAAAAAGTACACCGAAGATGCCAAGGTGGCCGTGCGCAATATCCGCCGCGACGCCAATGAGCAGATTAAAAAGATGGAAAAAGACAAAGCCATTACTGAAGACGACATGAAACGCGGTCAGGACGAAGTGCAGAAGCTCACTGATGCGTTTGTTGCCAAGTCTGAAAAAGTGTTGGCCAAAAAAGAAAAAGAAATCATGGAAGTATAGCAGCGCCTGCCGGCACGGCAATGCCGGAAAACATGCGCGACATGCTTTTTGCTTGCGCCGCCGGGCCATGTCCGGCGGCGTTTTTTTACACCCGCGGTTTCTTTTTTCACGCCGCAGCAGGCAGCTGCGGCCTTGACCCCTATCGGCTTAGGGGGTACAAGATACTGTTTTCATTACAACAACATACACATACATTTCAAGGAGTTACCCCTTGACCCAACCGAAGACGCCCCAGGAACGGAGTCTGCCCGCACATATTGCCATCATTATGGACGGCAACGGCAGGTGGGCAACGGCCAGAGGGCTTTCGCGCAGCGAAGGGCACAAAGCCGGAAGCCGCGCTGTCCGCACGGTGGTCACCCGCTGCCGCGAGCTGGGCATCAGCCATCTGACTCTTTACGCGTTTTCGCAGGAAAACTGGGGACGGCCCAAAAAAGAAGTGGGGTTCCTCTTTGATCTGCTGGTCAGCTTTCTGCGTGATGAACTGCCCGCCATGGAGCGCGAGAACATCCGCCTTTCCGTCTTCGGCGATATGAGCGCACTGCCCATGGCCGCCCGCAAGGCGCTGGATCACGCCATGGCCCGCACGGCCCGCAACACGGCTCTGCATCTAAATCTGGCGCTCAACTATTCCGGCAGGGCAGACATTGTGCAGGCCTGCCGCAGACTCATGGCCGCAGGCACCCCGGAGCAGGATGTCACGGAAGAGCTTTTCAGCAGCTTTCTGTGGACAGCCGGCCAGCCGGACCCCGACCTTGTAATCCGCACCAGCGGAGAAATCAGGCTTTCTAACTTTCTGCTGTACCAGAGCGCCTACAGCGAACTTTATTTCACCGACATTGCATGGCCCGACTTCGGCAGCGAACAGCTGGACGAGGCGCTGCACGCCTATGCCATGCGCAGCCGCCGTTTCGGCCGGACCGAGGAGCAGAAACAGTCATGATCAGTTCGCACCGCAAACGCATACTCACCTCGCTCATTCTGCTACCTGTTCTGGCGGGCGCTCTGTTCATGGGCGGCTGGTTTCTTTTTGCACTCATTCTGGCAGCCGCCCTGCTGGGGCTGCGCGAATTCTACGCCATGTTCTGGCAGCGCGGCACCCGCTGCTTTTATAAAATCACCGGATACACCGCCGGTGCCGCCCTGCTGCTGGCCGGAGCCTACAACGCCCACGAATGGATGCTGGGCATCATGCTGATCTCTTTCTGGGCGGCGTCACTCAGCTTTCTCACCCGCTACGGCAGCGGTGACGATTCCGCACGTTTTCAGGATGCACAGGTGCTTACCGCAGGGCTTCTGTATCTGCCTGTCACACTGCACTTTGCACTGGGCATGCTGCCGCTGGAACTGCTGCTGGTACTTGGTGCGGCCTTTGCCTCGGACACGGGCGGATACTATGCCGGAACCTATTGCGGTAAAAAACGCATATGGCCCCGTGTGAGCCCTAAAAAAAGCTGGGAAGGCAGTCTGGGCGGCCTTATATTCTGTACCGGCATCTGTATGCTGGCCGGTGCCACCGTGGGCAATCCGCAGACTTCACTCTGGGCATGGATGCTGCTCGGCATAGTGCTGAACATTGCATCGCAGATGGGTGATTTTTTTGAATCCGCGCTTAAACGCACCATGGGGGTCAAAGATTCCGGCAGCGCTCTGCCGGGTCACGGCGGCCTGCTGGACCGCATAGACAGTCTGCTGCTTGTGTTGCCGGCATACGCGGGTGCAAGCCGCCTTGTGCCTTTTTTCCAGTAAGACAAGGGTATTTTTCAAGGACACACCTTCATGACCCGGAAACAATTCGAGACGCTTGATCTCGATAATCTGGAGCAGAATCTCCAGCAGGCCGCGGAACTGATAGCCGGACGCATCAGGGCCATTGCCTGCGACCCTGTGAAACAGAACATCAGCTTTGAAGAACTGGCAGCCATCATTCCGTGCGACCTGCCGGATGAAGGCCATGGCCCTGAAGCCGTCATAGGTGAAGTGGCGCGGCATATCGAGCCATATTCCACCCGCATCGGCCATCCCCGTTTTCTAGCATGGATAACCACCAGCCCCGGACCGGCAGGAACCATAGGCGACATGCTGTGTACCGGCCTTAATCAGGCTCCGCTGAGCTTCAAGGGCGGACCGGCCGCAACCGTGCTGGAAGAGATTGTTCTCGGCTGGTTTGCCGGCATATTCGGCATGCCTGAAGGATGGGGCGGCACCATTGTCAGCGGCGGCACCATGGCCAATCTCATGGGGCTTACCGTGGCACGGCGCGTCCACGCTCCGCAGGTGCATGCCCGCGGCATGCAGGGGCTTGAACGGCCGCTGGTGCTGTATGTTTCCGATCAGGGGCACATGTCGGTCACCCGCTCGGCCGTGCTGCTGGGCATCGGCGAAGACAACGTGCGCGCCGTTCCCAGTGACAGTGCCTGCCGCATGATACCGCACGAACTGGAAAAAGCCGTACAGCAGGACCGCAGGGCCGGACGGCTGCCGTTCTGCGTTGTGGCGCAGGCGGGCAGCGTCACCACGGGTGCCGTGGATCCGTTGCCGGACATTGCCGCCATCTGCCGCCGCGAAAACATGTGGATGCACGTGGATGCCGCATACGGCGGTGCCGTGATGCTGGCCGACGAACTGCGCCCGCTGCTGGCCGGCATCGAACTGGCCGATTCTGTCTGCGTTGATCCGCACAAATGGTTTTTTGTACCGCTGGAATGCGGCATAACCCTTTTCCGCAGCAGAGAACAACAGCTGGAAACATTCCGTGCAAAGGCAGCTTATCTGGGGGCTGAAAATCCCCATGACCTTAAAAACACCACGTTTATCCTTTCGCGCGCCAACAGGGCCCTGAAAGTCTGGTTCGCCTTCCGCAGCTACGGCCGTCTGCGCATTGCACGCATCATACGCCGCAATATGGAGCTGGCACGGCAGCTTTACCGGCTGATGTGCGACCATCCGGAGTGGGAACCTCTTGCCCCTGCGCCTCTTTCCATCGTGTGCGGCCGCTATACCCCTTCGGCTGCTGTGCGCGGGTGCTGGACAGAGCAGCAGATTGATGACCTGCAGCTGCAGATGATTGAAGAGCTGGAACGCAGCGGCACAGCGCTGCTCACCCCCGCAGCCGTGAACGGGCGGGCCGGCGTGCGCGTGTGCATAGCAAACCACCGCACCACACCGGAAGACATTACGCTTATTTTCAACACGCTTACTGCCATAGGCACACGGATTGCCCGGCCGGATGAACATGAAACAGCAGGAGAATGACGGCGTGAATGGCTATATATCCCCCCTGCCCGACGCCGCGTGGAACAGCCGTTTTCCGCGTTCACTGGTGCTGCTGGGCAGCACCGGTTCCATAGGCACCAGTGCCCTGCGCGTGGTGGAAAGGCAGCCGGAACTTTTCCGCATCACCGCACTGGCAGGCGCCCGCAATGTGCGCCTGCTGGCACGTCAGGCGGCAGCCTACCGCCCGCCTCATCTGGCAGTCATCAACGGTACCGCTGCCGATGAGCTTGCATCGCTGCTGCCCGCCGGATACAGACCGCGCATACATACAGGACAGGAAGGATACGAATTTCTGGCCGCCCTGCCCGAAGCCGACTGCGTGCTTTCCGCGCAGGTGGGCGCTGCGGGACTGCGCGCCACCGTGGCCGCCGCCCGGGCGGGTAAAACCATCGCGCTGGCCAACAAAGAATCGCTTGTGCTTGCCGGCGGACTCATCCGCAGGCTGTGCCACGAAACAGGTGCCTCCGTTCTGCCTGTGGACTCCGAACACAACGCAATCTTTCAGGCGCTGCAGGGCCACGACGCCGCGCAGATGCGGCGCATCATTCTCACCGCGTCAGGAGGGCCTTTCCGCGGGCGTGACAGAACGTTTCTGCAATCTGTCACCCGTGAACAGGCCCTGAACCATCCCAACTGGAGCATGGGAGCCAAAATATCCATTGACTCGGCAACGCTGATGAACAAAGGGCTGGAGGTCATCGAAGCCTGCCATCTGTACAACGCTCCGCTGGAAAAGGTGGAAGTGGTGGTACATCCCCAGTCCATCATTCACTCGCTGGTGGAATACAACGACGGGTCGCAGATAGCCCACATGGGCACACCCGACATGCGCATAGCCATTGCCTACTGCCTGGGCTGGCCGCGGGTCATGCATACCGGAGTGGAACCGCTCGACCTGCTGTCAGTGGGCAGCTTGACCTTTGAATCTCCGGACATATCTCTGTTTCCATGCCTTGAGCTTGCACGGAAGGCATACGCCGGAGGCAACGGTCTGCCTGTGGTCCTGAACGCCGCCAATGAAGTTGCCGTGGACCTTTTTCTGCAGGGCGCCATCGCCTTTCTGGATATTCCCCGGCTTATCGAAGCGGCCATGCAGGCACACGATGCGGCACCGCACCAAAACATGTATGATGAGGTTGAAAGCATCCTCACACTGGATAAGACGACACGACGCGTCACGGCCGACCTTGCGGGCGCCCGCGGCTAGACGCGTTTTCTCCGCGGCCTGCGCCGCGATACTTCGGAACCCGCCTGGATAACCTATATGGTAAGCACTCTTTCCGTCATTCTTGTCATCGGCGGACTTATTTTCTTTCATGAACTCGGCCACTTTGCAGCAGCACGCAGTCTCGGTATCGGGGTCAAGACCTTTTCACTGGGCTTCGGGCCGCGGCTTTTCGGCTTCCGCCGCGGGCAGACGGATTACCGTCTGGCACTGGTTCCGCTGGGGGGCTATGTGCAGCTGGTGGGCGAACAGGATGAAGCCGACCTGCCCGAAGGATTCAGCAGGCACGAAAGCTTTGCCCTGCGACCGGCATGGCACCGCATGATTGTCATTGCCGCCGGTCCTCTGTTCAACTTTCTGCTGGCCTGGCTTCTGTACTGGGGGCTTTTCTGGGTTCAGGGCCAGATGTTTCTGGTACCCGAAGTAGGCGGCGTGCAGGACGGCAGTCCGGCACAGCACGCAGGCATCCGCAAGGGTGACCGCATTCTCACCATACAGGGCCGCACCATAGAATACTGGAGCGATGTCTCCGAAACCATCAGCGCGGGCAGCGGCGCCCCTGTGGAAATAGTCATCAGCCGCCCTGCCGCCGCCGGGGCGCAAACCCTCACGCTTACCGTGAAACCGGAAGAGCAGGTACGTAAAAACCTGTTCGGCGAAGACGAGCACGCCCTGATCATCGGCGTGCATGCATCGGGTGCCACGCTGCACAAGCCGTTGGGTCCGGTGGACGCCTTGACCAAAGGCGCAGTGCACACATGGGATATGATCGCCCTCACCGGTCAGGGATTTCTCAAGCTTTTCCAGCGGGTGGTACCGCTGGATACCGTCGGCGGGCCCATAATGATCGCGCAGATGGTTACCGAACAGGCACAGAACGGCCTTTCTCCCCTGCTGGCGCTTACCGCGCTTATCAGTGTGAACCTGGGCCTGCTCAACCTGCTGCCCGTGCCCGTGCTTGACGGCGGTCACCTGCTGTTTCTTTCGCTGGAAACCATTTTCCGGCGGCCCGTACCCCAGCGGATACAGCACCTGACCACACAGGCGGGGCTGGTGTTGCTGCTCATGCTCATGGCGCTTGCCACGTTCAACGACATCGCCCGTTCACTATTCACCCAGTAACGCAATTCCATGAAGACACAACGTAACGAAACTTCCGCGCCGCAGGAAATAACACTGGTACTGAATGCCGCCGAAGGCAGGCTGCAGGTTGCCGCAGGCAATGCCTGCGCCGACGGCACACAGCAGGCCGGACTGTTGTTTTCTTTTGAAATGACCGTACCGCGGCAGGGAACGGAAATCCTTGCTCCGGCCATACAGGACGCCATGAAACGCATGCGGGTGTCCATGCAGCAGATCGGCCGCATTGCCGTTGTAAACGGTCCGGGCGGTTTTACCGGTCTGCGGCTTGCCCTTTCCACGGCGCTGGGCATGGCACGGGCGCTCAATGTACCCTGCGCGGGAGTATCCTACACGGCGGCGCTGGCAGCGGATGCAGCTGCGGTGCTGCACGCCGCGGACTGCGGCTCCCCCCTGCTGTGGGCCGTGCTGCACGCCCGGCGTGATCAGGTGATGGTACAGGGGTTCAGACCCGACAACACCGGCACAGCCGTCCCCCTGCATCCGGTCACCACCTTCGGTGTAGCCGACGCGTGCTCGCATATGGCCGCGGTCACACAATCCTGCGGCTGCAAGGCCTGTCTTTTCGGCAGCGGCGTGCAGCGTAACGCCGACGCCATATGCCGGCACCTGACCGCGGCGGGTATCAGCCACTCGCTGCTTCCGGCACGGTTCAGCCATGTGCGGCCCGAGGCGCTGCTTGCCGCCACGGCAGACGCGGTATGGAGCCATGAGCCGGTCGAGCCGGAATACGTGAGGGGCTGCGACGCGGAGGAAAACCTGCCGCGCATGGCCGCTGCCCGCGGCATGCAGCCCGAAAAAGCCGTTGAAGCCCTGCACAGGCTCACGACATCCTGATGAACCGGCGTTGAAATACGCAGGCAATACTGAACTTCAGGCCGTCACAGCGTGGCGGCCTTTTCATTGCAGCCGGCAGTCGGCGGCACACGGCAGGTAAAGTTCTGCCGTGTGCCGCCGATAAGTGATACAGGGTGGCACGGACATGCCCTTGCAGCGTCCCTTGCGGAGTTATTTTGGCGCCGGAGGCCGGCTGCATGGCATTTTCCTTGCATTTGACCCTGCGGGCAACCCCGTTCAGGAAAAAAATGCCCGAGGTGTGAAATATGGCTACAGAACTGCTCTCAGGCGGCATCCGGTTTGACGGTATTTCTTCCGGCACCGATTTCAGCTCCATGATCGATCAGCTGAAAAAGGTGGAAAGCATCCAGAAAAACCGCATGGAACTGTGGAAAGGCGACTGGGAAAAGCGCCTCGAAGCGTTTCAGGATATCCGTACAGAAATAGGCAAACTGAAGACCATTGTTGACGGCATGGACACCATCAGCGAGTTCATGACCAAGACAGCGGCCTCTTCTGACGCCAGCATAGCCACAGCCAAAGCCGATACTCAGGCGCTTGAAGGGTCGTACAAGCTGGAGGTCGGCCAGCTGGCAACCAATGCCATTCTGACCTACCAGAACGGATTCAGCGACAAAAAAGCCTCCATCAACACCTCGGGGAGCACGCAGGAATTCGTATATTCTTACAAGGGCAAGCAGCATACCATCTCTGTTGCCAACGGCACCACGCTGGAAGGGCTGGTCAACATGATCAACAAAGACTCCCAGAATCCGGGAGTCAGAGCCTCGCTTATCAAAACGGGCGATCAGTACATGTTCCAGCTCAAAGGGATGGATCTGGGGGCGGGCAACACGCTCAGCATCGATTCTTCCACCTCGCTGACAGCCTTTGACCTTGACCCTGCGTTCTGGCACCAGCAGGCACCGCAAAACGCCCAGTACCGCATCAACAACTGGCCGGGCGGTTCGTGGCTGGAATCATCCAGCAACACACTGACCGAAGCCATAGAAGGGCTGACCATCAACCTGCGTGATACCGGCGTGACACAGGTTTCCGTGGACACCGACATTGATAAGATCATTGAAAACGTCCATGCATTTGTGGACGGCATGAATGCAGTACGCACCAAAATTAAAGACCTGACCAAGGTCAGCGACGCAAAAAAACGGGAAGACGCCACCAAGGCCACCAGCCAGTTTGATGCGGAAAAAGGCTCTGTTCTTACAGGCAACTACGGTGTGCAGCTGGTTTCATCACGCCTGAAGCAGATCACATCGAACCGCTCGCCGGGATTCGATTACCAGTACGAGGAAGACGGTAAGACAAAGGGTGATATTTACAGCTCGCTCGCTCAGATAGGCATACTGACCAACTCGGATGAAAGCTCGGTCAACAACGGCCTGCTGGAAGTGGACGACGTGAAGCTGCGTGAAGCGCTGGAAAAAACACCGGACGAAGTTGCCGCTCTGTTTGCCGCCAGCGGTGAAGGGCTTTCAGACAGTGCCGACTTTTCGTACGAATCGCACGTCAACGGCATCACCAAGCCCGGCAAATATGAAGTTGCATACGAAATCGACGCTTCCGGCAACATTATAAACGCCTCCATAGGTGGCTTTGCCGCCAAGGTGGAACAGGGCAGCCACCAGATAATCGCCATGGAAGGCCCCGCAAAAGGTCTGGCCGTACGCGTGGATAACATGACGCAAGGTTCTTACAGCGACGCTGTGCGCCTGCGTCAGGGCAAAATGGGTGAAATTTCCGATACGCTGAAGGAAATGACCTCGACCGACGGCACACTGAAAATTCTGGAACGCAACTACAAAGACATCATCTACGAAATTGAAGAAAAAATAGACCGCGAAGAGACGCGCCTGATGAAATGGGAGCAGAACATGCGCCTTAAATTCTCGCGTCTCGAAGCGACGCTGACCACATACGACCAGCAGACTCAGGCTCTCAGTTCGGCCATACAGCAGATGAACAAGAGCTAGACAGACATACAGGAGACGACCATGCAGAAGGCAGCCCATGCCTATTTCCAGACACAGGTGTCCACCACCTCTCAGGGGCAGCTTCTTCTTATGCTGTATGACGGAGCCATCAAGTTCCTCAATCAGGCAAAAGACAAGATTGCCCAGCGGGATTATGCTGCCAAGGGCATACTTATCTCCAAGGCTCTGGACGTCATAAACGAACTGGACGGCAGCCTGAATCCCGAACAGGGCCCCGAGCTGGCTGAAAATCTGCACAAGCTGTACTTTTACTGCTCCACCCGTCTGCTCAATGCCAACCTGAAGATGGACGTGACGCTGATTGACGAAGTCATCCGCATTCTGTCCGGACTGCGCAGTGCCTATGCGCAGATTATGGACACACCCGAGGCCATAGAAGCACAGAAACAGCTGGCCGCAAAACAGCGGGCAGATGCCGCCACCAAACAGCACCGCAACATGATGCCTCAGGCAGCCCCGTCCGGCGGTCCCGCACTTGGCAGCGGCGCTGCGGCCAGACGCTACGGCGCTCAGAACACGCCTGCTTCCGCACCGCAGCCTGCAGCGCAGGAAGCCGCAGCACCGGCTTTTCCCCCGGCAGGACCGGGCAGAATGGCGGGCTTCGGTTCCGCTGCCCGGCAAGGCTATGCCGCTCCTGCGCAGGCTCCCGCTGCAACGCACACTGCGCAGCAGCCCGCAGCTGCCCCCGGGCCGTCCGCACCGCAGCAGCCCGCAGCAGCCACGGAGCAGTCCGCCCCCGCGCCTGAACAGCAAGCCGGACAAGAACAGCAAGCGGCAGCAGAACAGCCGCGTCCCGCAGGGTTCGGATTCAACGCACGCAAATTCGGTGCAAACATGTACCGCAAGACAGCAGGTTCATAACGGCGGAAAAAGCCTGCCGTCTTACCATATCCCCCCCATACCGGAGCGGCTGACGCCTGCCATATTCCCCCCCAAGATGGCTGCGGTCCGGCCGCTCCGGCTTTATACAGCACCGGCGCCGACCTGAAACGGGCAACGGGCACCGCCCCGCGGTCTCTGTGCTCCTCAGGGTTTTTCTTTTCAATACTGCTGCTCTGCGCTAAGTTACCGCCTATGGGTCACTCACGCATTCCGGTTCTTCATGCCGTCAAATCACTGGGGCTGGGCGGCACCGAAAAGGTCATGCAGATTCTGGTGCAGACCCTTGCCTCCGTGCCCCGCCCCCCCGATGATGTGCAGTTTGCCCCCGCCGTATGGAGTCCGCGCGACGGAGAACGCGGCGAACAGCTGCGCGAAAGCGGCATTCCCGTTTTCATCGGCGACGATATTGCCGCTGCCGTGCGCAACCACCGGCCGGCCGTTATCCATGTGCACAGAGCAGGCTGGCCCGAACCCGAGCTTATGCGCCCCGTGCAGGCTCTGCGCCGCCGCACAGGCAGGCGCCCCTGTGCGCTACTGCCTGTGGTGGTCGAAACAAACGTTTTCGGCAGACTGGACGATTCGCCCTCGGGACGCGATGTGGACTCGACCATTTTTGTCTCGCATTTCTGCGCGGCGCGTTTCAAACATCTGCACGGCATTCCGGTACAACCGCCCCGGCGTGTGGTGCTTTACAACCCCGTGGATACTGATTTTCTGGCCGCCCGCACGCGTCCGCCGCACCAACGGGACTACAGCAGACCGGTTATCGGCCGCCTTGCCCGTGCCGACAAAGGCAAATGGTCGCAGCTGGCCCTCTCGTTTCTGCCGCATCTCGTGCAGGACTTTCCCGACCTGCAATACCGGATTGTGGGCGCGCTGGACGACGCTGCGGAATATGTCCGCTGCCATGGGCTGGAAAACAATGTCATGTTCTGCCCGCCCCTGCGGGACGAAAGCAGTCTGGCCGAATTTCTTGACGGACTATCCGTGCTGGCCCACGCCAACGATGCGGGCGAAAGTTTCGGCCTTGCCATTGCAGAGGCCATGGCCTGCGGGCTGCCTGTGGTCACACACCCTTGCGACGGCTGGCGCGACAACGCACAGACAGAACTTGTGGAACACAATATCACCGGTCTGGTGGCGCAGACGCCTCAGGAGTATGCTCAGGCGCTGGCCTTTCTGCTGCGCAATCCCGACGAAGCCAGACGCATGGGCACCGCAGCACAGCAGAAGGCGGTGCGCTGCTTTGACAGGCTGCACATAACCAGCCGTCTGGCCGCGCTTTATTGTCACCTGCTGGGTATCGAACGGTCTGAAAACATGCCGGAAGCGCTGCAGCACAACCGGTGCGGAGCACACTGCCGTGACTGATTTTTCCGCCCTGCTGCGACAATACACGCTTGCCGTCCTGCCGTGGCAGCTGGGGCAGATACAGGCAGACACCGCCCGCCCTGCGGCCACGCAAATATCCTGCAGAAACAACGCAGACGGACAAAAAGCGGACGGACAGCAGGCAGACCCCATGCGCACAACGGAATCCATGCTGCGTGCAGCACAGCGCGTACCGCATCCTCATGTGCTGCTCATGGGACTGGGCGACGGCAGCGCCGCTGCCGCACTGGCCCGGCGTCTGCCCGCCGGACGCACCCTGACCGTAGTGGAAGCCTCTCCGGAAAAACTCCGCGCCGCTTTTCCCGACAGCACCGGCACACCGGCAGACGCCGGTGCCGTATGGTGGATGCAGGGCAGGCACACCGTGCTGTGCGATACATCCCCCAAAGCCCTGGTGTATCTGCTGCTTGCCACCGGACGCACCGCCGCCCGTTCCACCATGATGCTTAATACAGCACTGCCCCCTGCCGAAAAAACATTTTACAGACAGATTCAGCGCCTGCTGCTTTCTGCCGGTGCCGTCACGGCCCCAGCCTCTCCGCCTTGCCCTCCGGCAGAAGCTGTAAGCTTCTGCGCCATCCTGCATCCGCAGGAACCCCGGTTGGAAGAATTTTTTGCTCAGCTGCCGCACTGGCTGACCGAAGCCGTCATCGTATGGGACGCCGACCGCGTGCCCGCCGGTGTGCCGCAGGCAGCCTGTACTGTGCGCCATCTGGCACGACCGCTGGCAAATGATTTTTCCCGCCAGCGCAACGAGGCACTGCGTCATGCTACAGGCTCATGGGTGCTTTTTCTTGACGGTGACGAACGCTTTGACAGCAAACAGTGGCAGGCTTTGCCCGCTGTTGTTCATGCTGCCGCAGAACATGGTGCCGGAGGAGTACTGTTTCCCCGGGTGACCTTCTGGCCGGACAAGGATACCATGCTGGCGGGATTCGGCATGTGGCCCGACATGCAGCTGCGCCTTATGCGCCGCAGCGCAGGGCTGCACTTCCGCGGACGCGTGCATGAGGTGGCGCAGGGAACAGAAGGTACTCTGGCGTTAGCACCTGCCATAACCATCAGACATCTTTCACGACTGCACAAAGACGAAGCGGCCCTTGCCGCCAAACTTGCTGTTTTCGACAATGCCGCAGGGCGCAACGCCCACCGTCTCAACAAAGCCTACCCCACGCTTCCCGCACAATTTTTTTCTGCCGTGGAAGCCTGTTACAACACTGTCACGCTTATCCTGCTGGGCCCCGCCGGATAAATCAGAGTGTCTCACTTCTTGATTTGCCGCTCCACTCAACATAAACTTGGCTGATTACTTCCCCGAGGGTTAATTCATGCAGATACGTTGTCCCGAATGCCAGTTCACACGTCATGTCGACGAATCCAAAATTCCCGCTTCAGCGGCTCTTGCCACCTGCCCCAAGTGCAGACACAAATTCCGTTTCCGTGATTTTTCGCAGCAGGATGAATTTGTGCTGGAGCCCGATACCGAGACTGCAGGCCGGCATCAGGACCGACCGCCGCTACACGATTCAGGGCAGGCCATACCGCGCCCTGTGCACACCGCAGCCCCCGCTGCCAGCGGTGACATATGGGACGATATAGCCTCATTGGGTGATAAAAAACCGCAGAGCGGACACACGGGCGGCAACGACGAAGCTGCCGGAGAAATTACCGGCGCGCCAGACGACGATGCAGCATCAGCCGCCGACGGACATGACGCCCCGCCCACCGCCACCGGCAGCGCCACCGCACAGGCGGACAACGCCTTTGCCGCTGTACGGAACACGCCCGATGCATCCGGACACGGCACACAGGGGCATACAACAGAAGCCGATGCCGGCAGCCCTGCCGAAGCCGCTCCGCAGCGTAAACAGTTTGATGATGTTATCGAAAGACATGCAAATGCCAGACGTGACCCGCTGGGTACGGTAAAAGCGGAAGAACACGCAGGGGATGACGATGACACTTCCCGTGCGCAACCCGACGACTTCTGGCAGAACACCCCCGCTGCAGACAACCCGGACCAGACCCGCTACAGTGAAGACCCCGTCACCCGTCGAGTGGAGGCGGAAGAAGAGACTTACGCCATTCCCGACGACCTGCACGACAGGCTCAACAGGCCGGAACCGCAAGATATTCCGTGGGAATGGCCGGACAGATTCGGGTTTGTGGGCGCTTTTATGGAAACCGCCAAGCGGGTCATATTTTCACCTGCCCGTTTTTTCGGCACCATGCGTCCCGGTCTGACCATCACAGCGCCCATCACTTTTTATCTGCTGACGGGTATGTTTGAAGAACTGGCAACGCGGGGCTGGGTTCTCGCCACTGCGCGCATGTACCGCGAAGCCATTGCCGCCAGCCCGCTTGCTGATTTTTTCAATCAGATGGTCCAGTCCACAGGCAGCATTTCCATACTTCTGATGTCCGTAGTCTTTCTGGTGCTCAAGCTGATCATGCTGTCCGGTCTGTATCAGGTTTTTCTGCGGCTTGTGGGGGGCGATAAAGGCGGTTTTGTCACCACATTCCGCGTTGTGGCCTATGCCAACGCCGTCGGGCTGCTGGCACTGTTCCCGTTTTTCGGTCAGATTGTGGGGCCGCTGTGGTACTTTGCGCTCACACTTGCAGGCATCAAGCACGGACACAGAATAAGCTGGGGCAAGGCTATTTTCGCGGCACTGCCCGTTTACCTTCTTCTGCTCATTTTCATTGTTATGGTTTTACGCAACATGTTGTCGGCTCTGGTTTAACCGCCACCAGCGGGAGTAAGCATGTTCAGACGCATCAAGCGCTTTTTTTCTGAAATGCAGCAACGGCGGCGATATGCCGACCGTATCGCGCCGAACACCATAGGCAGGCTGGCGGCTGAACTACGCGGTCTGACCGAACTTGCAGTACGCACCGGCCCGCGCCATGCGGTACCGTACGAACGCATACAGCGCATTCAGGCCGAAATGGACCAGCTGCTCGATCTTGTGGGCAGGCCGGAATTCAACAGGCTTTCGGTCCAAAGACGCCTTGAGCTGCATGACAGTCTGCTGCAGTCCCGTGAACTGCTGATAGAAAGCGTTCAGACCACTCCCGCCCCTACTGACAGACTTCAGTAGCCAGATACCCCCCGGACCGAGACTCACCAGAACGTCCGGCAGCGCTGCTGCCGGACGTTTTTCTGCCCGCTGAAAGGTACTGTGCGTTCCGCGGCGTACCCCGCGGCGGAGTACCGCTCCCCGTGTCAGCGGCAATGTAAAAATGACCCACCTCGGCAACTGAAAATTGACCCGCCTTGGAAGAACTGATGCCCTCCGTCAGGAGGCGCGATGCTTACCAAGGAAGGAGTCATGGAAATTCGAATTTT
>Ga0334898_1002065_pt1 | contig 19703 bp, 25 predicted proteins | sample GraSluR3_MG_10_FD_207228 | JGI IMG/M metagenome (GOLD analysis project Ga0334898, IMG submission 207228) | Sludge microbial communities from methane-producing bioreactor in Wageningen University, Netherlands - Granular Sludge_3_08-R3 | ecosystem: Engineered > Bioreactor > Anaerobic >... | reverse complement strand
TTCATCAAGACCACCAATTTTCTTCTGACAGATCCTTTCCGCCCAGCTCAGTACTGATTCGTTCAGTTCATCCAATATAACTGGAAAGGCTTTGTGCTCGATCCAGAAATTGTTCTCATAAAAGTGAATAAACCGTTCTACCTTGCCTTTTGTCTGGGGACGCCGAACCTGACAACGGCGCGGTGTGAATCCATAATGCCGAGCCAGAGACAGCAAGTGTTTGTTTGGTACCCATTTTTCATCAGAGGTGGAGTAGATAAATGCAGTCTTCATATTGTCGTACAGGATTTCCTGCGGCACCCCACCAAAATACTCAAAGGCCAGAACATGACACATCAGTACCGTTGCCTGGTCCATGCTGGTGGTATGAAGGACAAACGGTTTTCGTGAATAGCCGAACACCATGATAAACGCATAGAGTTTCTTCCATCTCCCGTCGACCAGGCGTTTCCCAAGGATTTTCCAGTCGACTTGTGCCTGGTACCCTGGCTCAGTTTCAAAGCGGATAACTGCCTTACGGGTAATCTCGGCTGCTTTCTGTACTGCATAATCTCTTAAGATTGTAACGCCGCCGGTGTATTTTTGCTTGCGTAAGTTCCGTAAGAGTACTTCCCGATTGAATGAAGGATCATCCTCGAGTATAGTGTCAATGTAGGGCTTGAATGGATCCAGTTTGCTTGAATACTCCCGTTTCCTTCGAGGGCGGGAAGGCTCTGACAGGTAGTAGTGAACCATGCGTTCACTCTTACCCAGCACCTCGGCGATCTGTTTAATTTTCCTGCCCTGTTGTTTCAACATCTGTGCTTCGTGCATCAGTAACTCCAGCATCGTAGGGCGTACTCCTTTTTTGATTGTGTAGGTAACAACCATTACAAGGTAGTACTGCCCTTTTTTTCAAGCCGGAGTCTGCAATTTCATTCCGGTGATTTCCTGCAATTTAGCACCGGTGACGACATCTGCTTCGGCAACTGCGCTTAACCGCCGCCCGTTATATATCATTTGACTCTTGAAAATGTATACACATAAGTATATACTTAAATAAGGAGGATATGAATATGCAAACAGTAAAAGTTTTTCGGAGTGGAAACAGCCAAGCTATCAGGATCCCTAAAGAATATACCATAGATGATTCAGAACTATATATACATAAAGTTGGAAACTCAATTATTCTTACCTCAAGAGATGATATATGGTCTTCTTTCCGAAATAGCGTAGATAATTTTTCTGAAGATTTGTTCTCGGAAGGTAGAGAGCAACCTGAATTGCAAGAACGGGAAATCTTATAGTGTATTTACTTGATACGAATATTTGCATATATCTTATGAAAAAGAAATATCCTGAACTACAAGCCAAAATAGAGAAAGTTGAGCTATTTAATATTTGTTTATCATCAGTTACTGTCGCTGAATTAGAGTATGGAATTGCAAAAAGTATGTACCCTGATCGCAACCGGGAATTGCTTTATGGATTTCTCTCTCCTTTTGATATTATACCTTTTAGTGAATTGGATGCAGAGAATTTTGGGTATATACGTGCTTCTTTGAACAAACATGGTTCCCCAATTGGGCCTTATGATCTTCAAATAGCCGCACAGTGTGTAACTCGGAATCTTCATCTTATTACAAATAATGTAAAGGAATTTGAAAGAGTACCCAGACTGACAATTGAAAACTGGACACAAGAGACAAACGACATATAACAGCGAGTACCCGGCTCCGCTTCGCTTTGCCCAAATTGCCTACACTACGCTACGGCAACTTCGGCTACTCGCGGGACGTTATATGCAAAAAACGCGCGAACTTTTTAAAGAACTCGGCCATCCGTGGCCTCGTTTAATCATAAATATTTTGGAGATAATAAATGTTTAATGAATTATTAGAAATTAACAAACGTCCAGAACTATTTGAGTATTATACCGCATCTGAATTGTGGGCTAACGAATATACATCACAAAAAATGTTAGAATATCACTTGAATGAATCAATTGATGTTTCTTCAAGAAATATTAATTTCATTAACAGATCAGTTGAATGGATAATAAACCATTTTAGTCTTAAAATTAATTCAGAATTAATTGATTTTGGGTGTGGTCCAGGGCTTTATACATCTCGTTTTGCAAAGAATAAAATTAATGTAACAGGCGTAGATTTTTCTAAAAGATCTATCGAATACGCAAACCAAACAGCCAAGAATGACAACTTAAGCATTAATTATATTCATGCAAATTATCTTGAGTTTGAATCATCGAATAAATATGACCTTATTACTATGATTATGTGTGATTACTGTGCTTTAAGCCCGGATCAAAGAAAAATCATGCTCGATAAGTTTAAAACCATTTTAAAACCAAATGGTGCAATATTACTCGATGTCTATTCCATAAATTTTTATAATAAACGAGAAGAAAATACTATATATGAATTTAATCAATTATCGAATTTTTGGTCAGCCGATAATTATTATTCTTTTCAAAATACTTTTAAATATGACATGGAAAAGGTGGTTCTTGATAAATATACAATTATTGAAAAATCAAGAAAACGTGTTGTTTACAATTGGTTACAATATTACAGTTTAGAAGTATTAAAAAATGAGTTTGAACAAAATGGTCTTGAAATTGTTGAAGTATTTTCTGATGTAGCCGGTACAGAATATAAAAGTGATTCTTTTGAGTTTGCAATTGTAGCAAAAATTCCATGACAATCATTAATGCTCAACATCCGTGTTTCGCTTTACCATATTGTAAGAGCACGCGCTTTCAGCATATAACACAGCATAGCCGCTTCGTCGCTGCGCTCCTCGGCCTTCGGCACATCTTGCCTTCGCTGCGCTACGGCAAAATGTCGGCTATGCTGGGAACGTTATAGGAAATTGCTAGAAATAACAACAAATCCAAAGGTATAAGAAGATGACAGAAATGATGGTTTATAATAAAGACATTGAGATTTGTACTGAATCATTTGGCGACGCATCTGATCCGGCAATTCTACTTATAATGGGTGCTACCGCATCAATGGTATGGTGGGATGACCGGTTTTGCAAAAAAATTGCAGATCATGGATTTTATGTTATTCGATACGATAACCGTGACACCGGGAAATCTACATGCTATTCTCCAGGTGTTCCCCCCTACACAGTTATAGATTTAGCTGATGATGCTCTTTGTATTTTAAAATCATACAAGATTCGACGTGTACACCTCATCGGTATGTCTCTTGGAGGGATGATTGCACAAATCATAGCAATCAGGAGTTCTGATAAAGTCAAGAGCCTGACACTGATTTCAACAAGCGTTTGGGATAACATTCCGGATTTACCACAAATGGAACCAAGACTCATAGAATACTATTCAAAAATCCCTTCTATTGACTGGTGTTCCGATGATCAAGCCAAAGATTACATTATTGGTAATTGGCGAAATATACATGGCTCAAGACATGAATTTGATGAAACTCGAGCAAGTGATTTAGCAGAAATTGAAATTAATCGATCTGTCAATATTCAATGTATGTTTAATCATACTTTACTCGGGGGAGGTGAAGAATTGTATGGGCGCAGTAAAGAAATTGAAAAACCTGTTTTAGTAATCCATGGGACAGAAGACCCAGTGCTCCCATTTGCACATGCAAAAGCATTAGAGGAGACATTCAAAAACTCAAAATTAGTTGCATTACACGGTCTTGGGCATGAGATCCATATGAATGAGTGGGATACTATTGTTGATGAAATTGTTAAACATATTACAAAATCTTAAGTTAGTGAATGTGAAAGAGGCAACTTCCCATAACAGCGGGTATACGCCATTAAAACGGCGCATACCCGCCAAACGTTATACGCAATTCAAAAAATATTTTTCTAAAAAGAGGTAAAATATGATAGTCTTTGAAAAAAGGAATAAATTTGATTTTTTCTTTTATCATGGAGGGGAATAAAATTGAGTTTTCTCCACTCTGTTCCGAAAACGATTGATTTATTGAACCAAAAGCATAAGAATGTTTATGATTTTTTAAAATAAGGAGTATAGTATGAGAGAAAACAAAATGAAAAAAATGAAATTTACAATTGAAATAAATACTTCTAAAGAAAAAGTTTGGAATACTCTCTGGGATGACAAAACATTTCGTGAATGGGCAAATATAATTGATCCTGGAACATATATGGTCGGTGATTTGAAAGAAGGGAATGAAATACAGTTCATCTCTTCTGAAAATGGATACGGTGTAACAAGTTTGGTTGAAAAGCTTGTCACAAACCAATTTTTGCTACTCAGACACCATGCAGATACACAGAAAGGAGGAAAACAAGAGCGTGAAAAGCAGTGGACTGGTGGTGAAGAAATTTACTCACTAGTAGAGAAAGACGGGATTACTGCTTTAACCGTTACATTTGATGTGCCTCCAGAAATGGAAGAATATTTCAAGGTTAATTATCCCAAAGCATTCGAGCGAGTAAGAGAATTAAGTGAGAAATGAATTAGAAATTATCTTACAAAAATGAAGTTTACCCCTATCCCTTCTTACATTTTACAAATAGGAAAATAACAAATTTATAGTAAATAAGGAAAACCTATCTAATGAATGAGAACGAAAAATATTTTTTGAACTCACTCCGCTACGCTTCGTGCCACGCTGCGCTCTCCTCCTTTCAGTCGTCGGGGCGTATAACAAGGGATATACGGTTCAGCCCTCAGCTCGGGCTGCACTTAAATTTTTCTTCCACTTCGTTCCACAAAAACTTCATATTGCCGGAACGATAAACAAAACGCCTTCGGCCTTATGTTTATCGGGCGGCGGTTCCACCGCAGACAAGCGCGTGCCTGCGCACTTCGCTTATCTGCGGTTAAGCTCAATTACCTGAACAGAAGCAAGCTTCTGCTTCGGCAACTGCGCTTAACTGCCGCCCGTTATCGGAAATTTGAACGAGTAAATGATAGTATAATATCTCTTGACAATACTATCATGTGGCGTAAGTATTGTAAATATGATTATTGGATTCAGATCAAAAGACACAGAAAAGATCTGGAATGGATATACGTCATTGAAACTGCCAATAGATATTCAAAATCCAGCCAGAAAAAAAATGAGAATGCTAAATAATGCACATGATCTGAATGATTTAAGGATTCCCCCCTAATAATAGATTGGAATCCTTAAAAGGAGATAGAGAAGGCTTCATAGTATACGAATAAATTCGCAATGGAGAATATGTTTCCAATGGCAAAATGGAAATGCATTGAATGTAGAAATTGTGGATTACCACTAACAGGAGATAATTATGGATAGACTACGAAAGATACACCCCGGAGAAATATTGCAAGAAGAGTTTCTTGATCCGTTTGACATTACTGCGTACAGATTAGCAAAGGAAATAAAAATACCGCAAACACGAATTTCACAGATATTGAAAGGTCGAAGGAGAATAACAGCGGATACGGCCTTGAGACTTCAGGACGATTATGACCTTGAAGAAGAAAGGATGAGAATTGGAAATGAGTTGAGTGGAATACAACGGATGAAAGTTTCCTAATCGTCCAAACTTCCGATAACAGAGCGTATATACGGCGTCGCTCCGTTTCTTGGCCTTCGGCACATTCGGCATTCGCCGAACGTCATATATACGCCCGAGACGTTATCGTTTTGGGTGGTCCCCTGAATTCTCTGCATGGCTTAATTTCTTCGGGTTTATGCTTATTGTGTCCGGATACGTTTTTGCAGGGTGGGCTTTGGAAGAGAACCGCTTTTCTCAAGCGTGGTACGTATCCAGTCTGACCGAGGCCATTCGGTATGCGACAACGGAATGAGTAGTACCGGATTTGCGTATTAGAAATGTAAGAAAAAGGAGAAAAATTATGAAAGCTGCGGTGTACACGGAGTATGGTCCGCCGGAAGTAATTAAAATACAGGAAACGGACAAACCTGTTCCAGGGGATAATGAGGTCCTGGTAAGAATATTTGCTTCTTCAATGAACCGAACAGACTGCGGTTTCAGAAAACCCGAGTATCCTGTGATAATAAGATTGATAAACGGATTTTTCAGACCAAAAATATCCATATTAGGGAGTGAGTTTTCCGGGGAAATTGAGTCTACCGGAAAAGAGGTAAAGAATTTTGCTGCAGGAGATAAAGTATTTGGATTGAGTGCAGGCAAATTCGGGACCCACGCGGAATATGTCTGTATACCTGAAAATGGGTCTATTGCCTTAAAACCAGATAAAATGACATATGAAGAAGCAGCTGGAGTATGTGATGGACTCATGCTCGCAACAGCATACATAAGAAAAATTGATTTTTCAAAAAAAGTGAAAATCTTGATTAATGGAGCTTCGGGATCCATAGGAACTGCAGGTGTTCAGCTCGCCAGGTATTATGGGGCGTCCATAACTGCAGTATGTAACGAAAAAAATATCGAATTGTTAAAAACTCTTGGCGCAGAGAAAGTAATCGATTATGAAAAGGAAGATTTTACCAGAGATAATGAAAAATACGATGTCGTATTTGATGCTGTCGGCAAGAGTTCCTTTTTTAAGTGCAGAAGATTATTAAAGAAAGAGGGAATGTATTTTTCTACAGAGATGGGATTCATGCTTCAGAATATATTCTTAGCATTTGTAACCCCGGTGTTTGGAAAAAGAAGGGTTAAATTTCCGCTGCCAAAAGACAGTAAGGCAGATATAGAGTTTTTTAAGGAATTAATAGATAGCGGACATTACAGAGCGGTAATTGACAAAGTTTATCCGTTAAATGAAATAGTAGAGGCTGCAAAGTATGTTGAAACAGGATGTAAAACAGGGAATGTCGTGATTAAAACAGGGTAATGATAAAATGGCCGGGAGTTACAATGAAATAATCATACAGGTTCTGAATGTTGTCCTGAAGGCCGGAAACCATTACCACATCATAATGGAGGTATTGTGAGAATACTGATGTATGAAGCTGGTGTAATGGGGATTTATTTTACAGCTTCGGCGACTGCCTTAACCGCCGCCCGTTGTGCCGCATGCTAAGAAAACCGTTTCGCAGATAAACAATGAGTTCATAATGGAAAATATAATAGACAAAATTCGAACAGAATTAGAACATTCTATTGACGAGAAAACTCAAGCGACGAGTCAAAATTTCTTCAAGGAAAAGATAAATTTTTATGGAGTCAAGGTCCCAACTGTAAACAAGATTAGTAAGGAGTATTTTAAATTAATAGATTTTAAAACAAAATCAGAAATATTTGCCCTCTGCGAGATTTTATGGCAATCAGGATTTATTGAAGAATCGTTTATTGCCTGCAATTGGTCATATTATATTCATAATAAATACGAACCAGGAGATTTTCAAATATTTGAGAAATGGATTAATAATTATGTAAATAATTGGGCTTCGTGTGATACATTATGTAACCATACAATTGGTGAATTTATTGAGATGTATCCTGAATATCTAGTAAGGTTAAAAGACTTAGCTAAATCGGATAATAGATGGCTACGCCGAGCTTCATCAGTAACATTGATTATACCAGCCAGAAAGGGGAAATTTCTCAACGAGATACTAGAAATTGCGGATATTTTGCTACTGGATAAAGATGATTTAGTACAAAAAGGGTATGGATGGATGTTAAAATCAGCCAGTGAAGCGAACCAACGGGAAATATTTGATTATGTGATAAAAAACAAATCTATTATGCCTCGTACAGCATTACGATATGCAATTGAAAAAATGCCAAAAGACTTGAAAAGCAAGGCAATGGAGAGATAAGTTTGATAAAAGACTAAAATGATATAACAAAAGCACGACGGCACAACACCTGGTATAGTACATGCTGGTTTCAGTGGTTTTCGAGCGTTTATGGGAAGTAAAAAAAAGCCGGTGTAAACTGATAGGAAATCGCCTTGTACTCCCGCACGACACCATACTGTCAAAATCATCATTTAGGTCAATCCCTGAATCAAATCATTTGATGCAGATTGATAAACCTGTGGAAGTAATTAAAGAAGTAGAAGAATTTTTCTAGGACAAAAGAAAGGGGGAACTAAACATAACAGCGAATATGAGATTCCACCACCCCTGGCGGTTCGGATTGGAGGAAAAATGAAGCATCAAGGTTCTTGTCTTTGCGGAAGTATAAAATATGAGATAACAGGAAAATTTGAAAATTTCTTTTTCTGTCACTGTAAATCTTGTCGAAAAGATACTGGTTCCGCACATGCTTCCAATCTTTTTTCATCAACAGCAAAATTAAAATGGTTAAAGGGAGAGAAGGAAGTAAAAACGTATAACCACAATAATTCAGGACACATAAAGAGCTTTTGCCCTAACTGCAGTTCTGCACTTCCTAATATTCAAATGGATGGAAAACTACTTGTTGTTCCTGCAGGAAGTCTGGATACAGATATAGAAATAATTCCAACCGGTCATATCTATTTAAATGAAAAAGCTAATTGGGATTTCAATCTCGAGAAGTTTCCACATTATGATGAGTTACCAAAAGAATAAAATATGTAGGAAACCTGAATTAACTAGAGATCGATCATCGTTAGCCTCCATGTGCAACTTCTTTCATGGTAGGCATAGAAAAGAATCGTTATCATGTACCCTCAAAATAAACCTTCCTGGTTCTTTTTGCTTTCGTAAATGGCAGCTATTTCATGTATTCTGCGCTTCATTTCTGTACGGATACGTAATGGTTCCAAACACTCGCATTTATCACCAAAACTCAAAAGAATATTGTAGTAGTACTCATTCTCGATGAATGGAAAATTCACCATGAAATGCTCATCATCGTCTTTCAAGACGTTTTCATGGGTACAAAAATCAAGAACCCTTTCCATGACAGATGTATGAATACGAATCTTAATGGTGGTTTGCATGGACTCCAAAATATCATGAAACTCTATCTGCGGTTTTTTATAGTCTCGCGGTGTAAAAGAATCCTTATTTTTCTGCAGGTTGGACATACGTGATAGTTTAAATAAGCGAAAATCCTTTCTTTTATGGCAATAGCCGTAGCAATACCAATGACTGCTCTTTAATACAAGCTGATATGGTTCGGCTGTTCGAGCTGTTATATTACCATAGCGGTCTGCATATTCAAATGAAAGCAGTTTTCTTTCCTGCAAAGCTGTTTTAATGGTTTCTAAATAGTCTTGTATATTCCTGTTCCCCATCCACGGACTCAAATCTATATAAATTTGATTTGTTTTTAATTCAATGTCTTTCGCTCTGTCGGCAGGGATAAAACTCTTAACTTTTGCGAGAGCGTTTACCAGTTCATCACCTCGTATCATGTTAGAAATACTGGAAAGACCCATCAAAATAGCGGAAAGGTCAGTGGTCGTGAAAACATTTTTATCAATTTTGTAGTTCTGCATAATTTCAAAGCCACCACCTACTCCAGGTATTGAGCAAACAGGAATCCCCGCCATGTTGATGGTGTCTATATCGCGGTAGATAGTACGAGGGGATACTTCGAAACTTTTTGCTAACTCCTGTGCGCCGATACGCTTTTTATCCAGGAGTATCATAATAATGCTAACAAGTCTGTCGATTTTCATCTGATGATTTCTTAGCATTTATTTTACGATTGTTGCCACACTGCTGTCAACAATTGCAAGTATACTAAGAAAGTATACGGATCTATCTGCTTATAAGGAGGAAACGCTATGCAGAAGGAAGCTTTGATAATAATCGATATTCAAAATGACATTACAAAGAATTACAAAGATGTCATCGGCAATATCAATAGAGCTATAGATTGGGCTGTCAAGAATAATGTTAATGTCGTTTATATACGGCATGAAAATTTATCAGCAGGTTCGAGGGTGCTTAAACCCAATACATTTGGATCCAAATTAGCTACAGACTTGAAGGTTGCAACAGAGAATATCTTTACAAAAAGTAAAAGTAACGCATTAACCAGTGAGGACTTTAAAGACTTTATTGAGAAAAATGAAGTAAGTAATTACTACATTACAGGAGCAGATGCGACTATTTGTGTTAAATCAACCTGTTTCAATTTGCGCAAGGCAAAGTACGCGGTAAATGTCCTGTCTGACTGCATTACCAGCTGGAATAAAAAGAAAATTCCAGAAATGCTGGCCTATTATGAGAGTATAGGGTGTAAAAATATTTGTCTGAAGGACATATTAGTTTAGGATTGTTCAATATTTATCTGTTACGCAGCAGCGGTTTTTCGTTCACAATATTAAAGAAATTGATAGGTTGACAGAAGAAACGCCGTTGTAGTGCATCATTTTTACCGTAGCAGCTAACAGCGAATATGCGATATCACCCTCGGCGCCAGCCAAATTGTCAGTGACAAAAACTTGATTAATTGTGTTATAATTTCCTGAGTTGTTATCAACCCCTCCGGGATTTACTGGCAACTTCAGGTAATCCTGGAATGGTATAGGAAATAAAAGAATGGAATTGATACGAAAAGCAGAAACGGAAGATCTACAGGCTATTCTTTCATTATATCAACAACTTTTTCCAGATGAGGATTATAGTAATCCTGAATCTTATTCAGATACTTGGAATGAGATTATATCTGATAAAAAGATTGTGTGTTTTATAGCTTATTTTGATTCAGTTCCGGTTTCAACATGCCTTATCAGCATCATTCCAAATCTCACCAGAAACCAAAAACCTTATGCTATTATTGAAAATGTTGTTACACATCAGGATTATAGAAAGAATGGTTTTGGTAAAAGTGTAGTGGATACAGCTGTTGATTATGCAAAACAAGAGAATTGTTACAAAGTCATGTGTTTGAGCAGTTCGGCTCGTAAAGAGGCTCATCTGTTTTATGAAAAAATCGGATTTGATGGAAGCTCAAAGAAAGGGTTTCAAATACGCTTTCCCTAACTTACTATAACAGCGAATAATCAGCTTTGGTTCGCTTTTCAAAAACGTTCTTGAGATAACTTCGCATAAAAGCGTGCCGTTGAATGTAATGCAAGACTTATGTTTTATTAATAAGAGGAATAGTCCGAAGGAGGTTCCTATCAGGAATACGAATATGGAGACTAAACTGTACCTCGTTATTCAGGACCACATAAGTGAATATCCCGAACCTATAACTTTTGAAAAAGGGGCTCAACTTATTGTCGGAGAAAAATATGAAGGTCCTGAGGATTGGGAAAACTGGTTTTTCTGTGTATCACCAGGGCAAAAGGGGGGGTGGGTTCCAGCACAGGTTATTGAGAATAGTAGTTTAACAAATACTCATGCTCGTGAATCTTATACAGCTAGAGAATTAAATGTACAGGCAGGTGAAGTACTCCAGGGCTCGACAACTTTGAATGGTTGGGTTTGGTGTAGAAACCCTAATAGCCTGACGTCAGGATGGGTTCCGCTTTCATGTCTCCAGGAAGATCATTAGTGAATTATAATGGGATCTAAAATCTTCATTTGCGATTATTGAAGAAGGAGTATATGTATCAAGAAAAAACTATATTTTCCCAAAAGCTATCACTCTTCAAAACATTGTACATTCCTAGGATCATAGCGGTAATGAAGGGTAATACTGCTGAGAATATAACTCGACAAATTATGAAATAGGATGAATTTAATGAGAATAGAAAAAATAATCAAAAACAAAAAACAATTTCTTGACTTATTGCTTTTGGCAGATGAACAGGAAAACATGATTGAAAAATATCTGTCGAAGGGAGATTTATTCGCTCTATATGACGAAGATCTGAAAAGTGTTTGCGTTGTTGTGCCGGTGAATAGCGAAACCTGCGAGTTGAAGAACATCGCCACATACGAGAAATATCAAAGAAATGGGTACGGTAGAGCATTGATAAATTTCATTTCTGATTTCTACAGAAACGAATACAAAACCATGCTCGTCGGGACAGGGGAAGCACCGATAATCCTGGCCTTTTATGAAAGTTGCGGATTTGAAAAGTCCCATCGGGTAAAGAATTTTTTTACGGATAATTACGATCATCCTATTTTTGAGGAGAACATACAACTTGTTGATATGGTTTATCTGAAAAAGTATTTGTAGGTATGGTTGTAATGTTGTATAGACGAAATAAAAACGCTTAACCAAGGAGCACAGCGGTTAACTGTCAACACAGGTACATTCGCTATACAATTTTTAAAATGGTTTCGAGCAGCATGAAGGACAGGATATGAAAACTAAATTTTCTCATGTAAATATTATAAGCAACAACTGGAAAGATTTAGCTGATTTTTATATCAGGGTATTTGATTGCAAACCAAAGCCACCGGAAAGAGATCTTTCGGGTGAATGGCTAGATAGATTAACTAATCTATCAAATGCAAGCATAAAAGGAATGCATTTGCTTCTTCCCGGCTATGATATCGATGGACCGACTTTGGAAATTTTCGAATATACTGATAATATTAGAAATACAGGTAAGAGAATAAATCTAGAAGGTTTTGGACATATAGCCTTTGCAGTAGAAGATGTAGAACAAAAGTTAAATCTATTACTGGAAAACGGGGGATCTGCAGTCGGAAGAATAATCGATGCAGAAATAGAAGGGGTCGGGAAGATTACTGTTGTATATGCTAAAGATCCCGAAGGCAATATTGTTGAAATTCAAAAATGGGAATAAAAAACACTATGAAAGTAAAGTTCGATATGATCGGTTTGTTCGTACAGGATCTGAATGCCATGGTTCATTTTTACAATAAAATACTGGGAATTGACATTGAATGGGATGGAGAAGGTCCCTATGCAGAATTTGAGCATGAGGGTATCCGGTTTGCCATGTATGAAAGAAAAAAACTACCTTCCCTTCTTGGAAGACGCCCCTCGTTTACCTCCGGTATAAATGGAACATTTGAACTTGCGATAAATGTCGGGGACCCTGAAAACGTTGATGAATTTTATAAAAGGATGATAGACAACGGCGCACAGGAAGTTTATGCCCCGAGAAATGAACCATGGAAAATGCGTTCTTCAATGATAGCAGATCCGGAAGGAAATCTGATAGAAATCGGATCTGATTTTTGGGAGTAATCATGAAACAATACAATCCGGAAAATCCAGAATCCGGTCATTTTATGTCTTTACCCTGGTCGGTTCTTTGAGGAGGAAAAATGGGTACAGTCTATTTTATCGCTCAAATTAGAATAACAGATGATGGTCTCTATCAAAAATATTTAGATAGATGTGATGATATTTTTTCAAAATATAATGGAAAATATTTGGCTGTTGATTCTGCGCCCGAAACTCTGGAGTGAAATTGGAATTATTCAAAAACTGTTTTAATAGAGTTCCAAAACAGAGAGGATTTTAAAGAGTGGTATTATGCTGATGATTACCAGGAGATTCTTAAATACAGATTAGAAGCTGCTGTGTGTGACACTATCCTGGTAGCCGGTAAATAGGTTGCATCATATTGCTTGTGTATATGCTGAGTGCTTTATAAATTTATTTCGAGGTTCCGTTGAACACTATTTATGAAGTAATCCACAGTCAAATTCGTGATAATCAGAGGCAGCCGTGGTGAAAAATGATCAGAAAAGCAGAATTATATGATTCAGATGCCATAGCAGAAATAATAGTAGAAGCATGGAAGGATGCATATGCGGGTATACTTGATAAGGGGTACCTGGAGAACATTACTGTCGAAAAATATAGAGAAATCATGATAAACAACATACAGGGAAGTAAAGAAACAATATACGTCTTGGAGGAAAACGGGATAATAAAAGGGTTTATATCCGGGATGGTTACAGATGCTGTAAATGGCCAGTGTGAAGTCGTGGGGTTTTATATATTACCGGTATACCAGCGTATGGGAATAGGCAGTAGATTATTCCATAAAATACATGAAAAAGTGCTGAATATCGGTGATAAGGAATATGCTGGAGTGGTTTTTTTGTTCAATCTGCAATCGTTTGACTCTTGATGCCGCGGAGACAGAACATATATTCTTTGCTTTCGGTTTTGGATGAATGTATGATTTGGTCATCTTACCCCTGGTCACGGTGAGGATTGCCAATCTTTCAAGGATTTTGTTTATGAAAGCAATAAAACGAAGGAAGTACTGTTTGTAAATACAAGAGAAGAGGCCCTGGGTATTTTCGGATAAAGAAAACTTGAAAAAGACAGACTGAAATTTGGAGAAAATTAAAATATGGTTGAAATCAGAAAGTTGCAGGATGAAAGCGCGATCGACGATTTATTATCTGTCATTCAGCAGTCATTTATGACGGTTGCCAGGGATTTTCATCTGACAAGAAATAATGCTCCGACAAATCCTGCATTCCTGACAATGGATATGCTTTCAGAATCAATAAAGAAGGGATTAGATTTTTATCTGGCCTTTGATAATGATACACTCTGTGGCTGCGTAGGTGTTCAGCCAGGTAAAAAGGAAGGCGAATTCTATATTGAACGTCTTGCAGTTTTGCCATATTACCGGCACATGAAACTGGGCAAGAAGCTTCTGGATACTGCAATAGAAGAGATCATAAACAGAAATGGAAAGATTATCAGCATTGGAATAATAGATGAGAACAAAAAATTGAAGCAGTGGTATTTAAATCATGGATTCGTAGAAAAAGGAACAAAGCGATTTGGTCATCTGCCTTTTACGGTCTGTTTCTTGGAAATGGATTTGTGATTGAAAAACCATATCTGATGCTTATGACAGAGGATTCAGAAATGTTGCACTGTTCGGCATGTGATTAGTCGATTATCCAGAGTTTCATGGTAAAGGACAGGATATGAAATATAGAACAAAATACGGAGATATCTTTTACAACATAGAAGGAGAAGGATCGCCCTTATTGATGATTCACGGAACACCATTCTCCTCTCAGGAATGGAACCCTGTAAAATCGCAACTGAAGGACAAATACAAAATTTATACCTATGATCTGTTAGGTTATGGGAAATCCGAAAAAGCTGAAAATGTTTCTCTTGGAATACAGAATAAAGTGCTGTGTGATCTCCTCGAATTCTGGGATCTTGAAGCTCCCGCTGTTGTGGCGCATGATTTCGGAGGAGCAACGCTTCTTAGGTCTATTGTGCTTGATGATATGTGTTTCAACAGAATGATGCTTATCGATGTAGTTGCTCTTTCGCCCTGGGGATCCCCGTTTGTTCGACATGTTAAAAACTATGAAGATGTTTTTAACCGTATCCCTGATTATATCCATAAGGCAATAGTCCAGGCTTACATTAAAGATGCTGTTTACACGGATGTTAACGATCAGGAGATTCAATTTCTTGTTGAACCGTGGGTAACGGGAGATGGAAAAAAAGCATTCTATAGACAAATCGCGCAAATGGATGAAAAGTATACAGATGAGATAAAGGCAGGTCTGTCAAAAATCAATATCGAGACAAGAATATTATGGGGAGAAAAGGACAACTGGATACCTGTAGAAATCGGGAGAAAGCTACACTCTATTCTGCCCAATTCGTCTTTCTCAATAGTTCCAGATTCAAATCATTTGGTTCACATTGATAATCCAGGTATAATAGTTGAGGAAATCGAACGTTTTTTTCCTGTTGAATCCATATAAAACCGCTTAAAAAAAGACAAGATCATGGGAAAAGAAAACTTCATAAAAATTAACTCCTGTTATACGACGGGAAGAATCATGCGCGGGTGGTTAAATATGAAGAGTGAAACTCTGCGGCTTCGAAAACATATTGACGAACAATATAAAATCTACTGCAAAATCGATGACACAACAGCATCGATTAATATAACTCCGGATGCCTGGTCCATTAAGGAAATCTTCGGACATCTGATAGATTCTGCTGCGAACAACTATCAGCGATTTGTCAGACTGCAGGAAACGGATAGTCTTGATTTCCCGGGATATGATTATAACTGGATCAAGATAATCAAATACAATTCCTATCCCTACCCTCAAATTCTGGAGCTCTGGAAGCAGTATAACCTGCTCCTCTGCCATATCATTGAAAACATGGATGTTTCAACAATGGAAAACACCTGGAAGAACGAGGGGAGATATCTGTCCTTGTCTTTTCTGGTCACTGATTATATCGATCATCTGGAAACACATCTCTCCCAGCTCGCGGAGCGATTGAAAGCCGTTCGGGGAAAATTATCCAGACCGTAAAAAACGGGCAGTTTTAGTGCCGGATTATTGTCTATCGAAAAAGTTCTATATATTTTTGTTTTATGAGTACCAATACCTACGATCAGCACAAGGTGTCGGTGATTCACTGCACATCGTCACTTTTTTCAATAGGGACCTGGACGATTCTGCGGATTCCGGAGGCAGCAAGCAGACAGCTTCCGTCCCGCGGGCTTGTCTGCGTTGAAGGAACCGCCAATGATGTACCCTTCAATACGGTGCTCGAGCCGGACGGTAGAGGGGGACACTGGTTCAAGGTGGATAAAGCCCTGCAGGCTACCCTAGAGGCTGAACCGGGAGACGCTGCGGAGCTGAAGCTGACGCCGTCGACTGACTGGCCGGAACCCGATGTCCCTGAGGATCTGCGTCAGGCTCTGATGCGTAACCCCGTTGTTTACACTTTATGGAAGGACATTACACCCCTGGCCCGCTGGGACTGGATCCGATGGATCAGATCGACAAAGAGCCGGGAAACCCGTAGGCGCCGAATCGATGCGGCATGTGATAAGATGGCAAAGGGCGAACGACGCCCCTGCTGTTTTAACCGAAATATGTGCACCGTGCCGGAAGTGTCGCACAGCGGTGTGCTTCTCGATTCCCCTTAGAAATGATGGATGGGATAGGCGCCTGGACATGGGTGTGGGAAAGGTCTGACTTCCATCTTTCTCGCAAAAGAATTCGGTGTTGATAGCCGCTCCTTTATTTCGTATGATGTACCATCAGTCCAGCAATCCAAGGATACAAAACATGCGAATCATTATTACCGGTGCCGCCGGTTTTATCGGCTCAAACCTGTCCCGCCGCCTTGCAGGGGAGCACAAGATAATTGGCATTGACAACTTTGATCCCTTCTACGATCGACGGATCAAGGAGAACAACCTTGATGAGTTGAAAGTCCACCGGAACTTCCGTTTGTACGAGGCGGATATTACCGATGCTTCGGGCATGGAGAGAATTTTCCTGGAGGAAAAACCGGAGCTGGTGGTGCACCTTGCAGCTAAAGCCGGGGTGCGTCCCTCCATTGAAGATCCGGCGGGCTATGCCGTGACGAATATCAACGGTACAATCTCCCTTTTGCAGGCTTCCCGAAAAGCCGGAGTCCGGGATTTTGTTTTTGCTTCATCATCATCGGTCTACGGCAACACGAAGAAAGTCCCCTTTACTGAAAGCTCCTTTGTGGACCATCCTATTTCTCCTTACGCGGCCACAAAAAAAGCGGGAGAACTGATCTGCCACACCTACAGTTATCTCTACGGTATGCGGATTGCCTCTTTACGTTTTTTTACTGTCTACGGCCGGGGGCAGAGGCCGGATCTGGCTATTGCCAAGTTTACCCGTATGATCGACCGGAATGAGGAGATCCCCTTTTACGGTGACGGAACGACCGAACGGGACTATACATTTATAGATGATATCCTGAATGGTATTCAGGGTTCTATCCGTTGGCTCCAGGACCAGAAGGACGGTACACATGAGGTTTTCAATCTTGGAGAATCCCATACAACTACGCTTTCTGATCTGGTCGCGACCATCGAAACGGCCCTTGGAAAACAGGCGAAGATAAAGCGGCTCCCCATGCAGCCCGGGGATGTTCTGCGTACTTTCGCGGATGTGTCAAAGGCCCGGGAAGCCTTCGGCTACAATCCCTCTACCCTGCTGACCGAGGGGGTACAGGCCTACGTACGGTGGTACCGGGAGAATCCCGGCAAATAAGCGTTAAACAGAGCGAACTACTCCTCTTCTTCCCGTCTGATCTTGTTTTTCTGAACATGCTTGTGGGTATAGTGGATTACTGTAAAAAAGAGGGTGACGATTACTCCCGCCGAAAGAAAAAGAAAGATGCCAACCTCCTGGGAGTGGCTTGTCAGAGGTACGGCTATGGCGCAGAGGGCTATCTGCAGACAATAGACTATGCCCAGCAGACTGCGGCTGCTGAATCCCAGGTTCAGCAGTTTATGGTGCAGGTGCGAGCGGTCCGGGGAGAATACGCTTTTTTTATCCCGTAATCGGCGCCAGACGGCCGCGATGGTATCGCTGATGGGTATTGCCAGGATTATCATGGCATGGGCCAGGGATATGCTTTCGCCGTGGTCGGATCCCTGGTCGATCAGCGGTAGAACGGCCACCATGAATCCGAGAAACTGACTTCCTCCGTCTCCCATAAAAAGCTTGGCCGGAGGCAGGTTGAATACCAGGAAGCCCCAGACGGCCCCTGCCAGGATAAAGCTTCCCATGGCTGCCTGGTAGTTTTGTTTGGTAAGAAAGAGTATTCCGAAACTGATGGCGGCAATGGAGGTTATTCCTCCGGCAAGACCGTCGGATCCGTCAATCATATTGACTGCGTTAATGATCCCGATTATCCAGAGCAGGGTAAGGGGATAACGAAACAATCCAAAACGAAGGGAATCCGGCAGGAAGGGGATTGCGATTTTCTTGAAGGTAAAATCGGCGGCCAGCACCAGAAGTGCTGCCATGAGCTGAACAACGATTTTATTGTGGGCATGAAGATTACGCAGGTCGTCGATTACCCCGAAGAGAAAAATCAGGAGCCCGGCAAAAATGACCAGAATAAAACGGAAGCCCCAGTTCTCGGGCAGGGGAAACTGGCGCTCCAGAACGAAGGTAAAAACAAGGATTGTCAGTATATAGGCACCGAAGAATCCCAGGCCTCCGAGGCGGGATATCTCGCCGGTATGGATTTTGCGATGGTCCTGATCATCGTACCAGCCCATCCTGTGGGAGAGCTTCATAATGAGCGGCATGGAAGCCAGAGAAACCAGAAATGCCATAATGGGTGCTGTGAATAAAACGTACATCCCTTAACCTTTGCCTTTTAGTATATCATCGACAGTTTGCAGGTAGGTGTTTATTACAATTGTCTCATCGAAACTTTCTTTAACACGTCGCCGGGAGGCCTTTCCCATGGCCTCTATTTCCTTTTCGGATAGATTCAGCATTCTCTCCATCTTGTCGGCCAGATCCGCAATATCTCCGGGACGACACAGAAAACCGTTGGTACCGTCCTGCACCGGCTCCCGGGTGCCGACAGAATCCGCGGCGATCAGCGGCTTGCCCATGGAGGCTGCTTCGAGAAGTGAGCGGGGAACTCCTTCGCGATAGCGGGATGGCAGGACCATGCAGTCCGCCTGGGCCAGGGCCTCCCGGATTTCGTCGGTGGGGCCGGGAACTTCTATGATACCCCGTTTTTCCGCAGAGCGCAGCAGCTTGTCATCGGCGGACCAGGGGTCGTTGCTGTCGTAGGGGCCGACAAGTACAAAGCGGACTTCCGGGTGCAGCGGTTTGACCATTTCCGCAGCTGCGATAAAGTCTTCCACCCCTTTCGCTTTCAAAAGTCGCCCGACGAAGAGAAAACAGAAGGGCCCTTCAGGCCGTGGTCGGGGTGCAAAATATTCTGGGTTTACTCCCGAGCCTGGAAGCAGGCCGGTCTGCTCCGTGCGTACGAGTCGTCTGTCTAGAAACAGTTCGCGATCGTCCCGGTTCTGAAAAAAAATCCGGTGTACCCGGGAAAAGGCGTAGCGGTATAGCGCGCATACCGCTGTTTGCAGGGGGCCGGGGCGTTCAAAGACGGTCCCCAGGCCGGTTATATTGTTG
>Ga0334898_1002064_pt1 | contig 19707 bp, 14 predicted proteins | sample GraSluR3_MG_10_FD_207228 | JGI IMG/M metagenome (GOLD analysis project Ga0334898, IMG submission 207228) | Sludge microbial communities from methane-producing bioreactor in Wageningen University, Netherlands - Granular Sludge_3_08-R3 | ecosystem: Engineered > Bioreactor > Anaerobic >... | reverse complement strand
CCCCTGATGTCGCCGTCCTCGAACCGCTCCAGAATCTCGCTCCACATCGAGCGGGTGAGCCTCGCGTTGGCCCCGTCCACCACGGCGTCCGTCGCGTCAACGTGCGCCCAGTTGACCCCGGCGTCCCTAAACCTCTGCGTCAACCATCGCGACGACGCCACGCACGGCCCGTACAGAAACGTCGCCTTGCCGTCCGGGTTCCACCGCTTCCAGGAGTCGATCACCTTGGCGACGATCGCCTGGGTGTAGACCTGCCGCTTCCTGCCGTCCAGCACATACTCGCCGGTCCGGTTGCGCTTGACCTTGTGCATGTCCGGCTGCTGAATGGTCCGCACGACGGCCGGCACCAGAGCCCGGCACTCCCTGTACTCCGCGAGCGTGCCGGACACCACGAGCTTGTCCGCCCATGCCGACAGCCCGATCGGGGTCGCCGTCAAGAACACGACGCGCCCGCCGCGGGACCGATGATCCGCCAGTATCTCCCGCATTCTGCCGGTCTTTTGCAGATGTGCCTCGTCAACGACGACCAGGCGGGCAAAGTGCTTCTGCCAAGTCTTGCGCACGTAAACGCGAGACCACTCCGTATCCGCCGAACACAGTTGGAACGGCGCCGTGTGATCGTACTGGTCTTCGTACTCGGCGGCCCGAATTCCGTAAGGCAAACCAGCGGCCTCGAAACGTTTGGCCGTCTGGTCGATCAGGAGACGGCGATTCACGTAGAACGATCCGTTCCAGCCGTGCTCGGTCCACGCCCACTCAAACAGGCGAATGGCCTGCTCGGTCTTGCCGCCGCCCGTGGGAGAGTAAAGGCAGACGTCGTACCCCTGCTCCAGGAGTTCGATCGTCTGCTCGATCCCGCGCCGTTGCGGCAGCCAGAGGTGGCCGGGGAGTTGGTAGCTCACGTTTCCTCCGCGGTCTTCCATGCAGACACGGTATCACTCGCTCGGTTCAGGTGCGCAATGGCCCGCTCGTAGTAAGGCCCCGGGCATTCAACGCTCAGGTCATCCAGGAGTTTTTTGACCTGGCCCAGGAGCCGGTACACGTCAGCAAACGTCCTCGCCGGGTCGCTAGGCATCTGCGTCCTCCGACAGTCGTAGCTCGGGTGGTTCCTCCTCCAGGATCGCCTCCAGGAGCCGCCGAAGTTTCCTGCGCTGCCGGAAATACCAGGCGCGAATCTCGGCCCGGTGGTTCAGGTACACCGCCTTGGCCGTGGCCAGCGCCGTGTCACGTTTCTCGTCGAGCCGGGCCAGTTCCCCCTCGACGCCCTCTTTCGTCGCCAGTGCGTGCATCACGTCTACTCCGCGTGTTGAAATTCTGCCCCGGCCGGACCGCCCGGCCGGGGCTTCATGCGCTCGATGATCCGCGATCTATCTTGAATTTTGCGTGTCAAAAAAGTCGGCTAAGGAAAACCGGACGGGAACCGGCCGACAATCCGTCTCGGCTCATCCCCAAGGCGACCGGACTGCGCTATCGCCAGCGTCTGCGCCGTGGTCGCAATCGGGTTCTCGCAAGGCGCGATCAAGAGTTTCCAGATGAACACGGCTTCCCGTAACACCAGTTTCGTTAACGCCAGTGGAGCCCTCGCCACCGTGCTTGGCAGTCGTGCATCTCGCACCGCTGCCGCACAATTACACCACCGCTCAAATTGCCGGTCTCTCCCGGCGGGTCACACCACTCGTCGACTAGGTGGCAGGTGTCGCCAGCTCAGCACGCCTACAAAATGGGGGAGGCGGGACTCGAACCCGCGACCTCCTGGTTATGGGCCAGGTGAGCTTCCTACTGCTCTACTCCCCGTCCTCGGCCACGTTTACCGCGTCGGCCAGCGAATCCAGCAATTCCCAGAACATCACCACGGGCCTCGCCCGCTCCGGCAGGCGGAAGCAGTGGTCCACCCAGAAATCCGTCAGCGCGATCGCGCGTTCCAGCACCTCTTTCTGCGCCGTATTCACCTCGTCACCTCCTGGGGCCGCGTCGTGCCCATGTAGTCGCGCGCCGACTTGGGAATTGGCGTACCATGCGGGGGGACGACCCGGATGCACAACTCGTTCGGCACCCCGAACGCCCTCTCGGCTGGCAGGTAGCGACGCTGCAACTGCACGGTCTGGCCGATCCATTTCGCCCGGTCCGCGCCAAGCATCGCTTTCAGCACCCGGTAGTTCGTTTTGCCCAAGATCAACCGCTTTCCCTTCCCTTTGAACGCAACGATCGCTTTCCTGATCGTCTTTCCCGCTCCGTCCTTTTGCGTGTCCGGATCGGCGATCGCCTCGATCACCACCGGAACGTGGGCGCCCTCCGGCAAATCAATCGCCTCCAGGAAGTTCCCCTCGTACCGTTCCTCAAGCCGCGTCATCCTCGTCGTCCTCGAACGGCACCAACTCGTCGTCCATGACGTAGCCGGGCACCACAAGGCTTCCATCTTCCTCGCCGCAGACGCCGGGCCAGTTCCCGGTCTTGCAGCACCGCTCGACCCGGCCGATCACCTCCACTCCCTTCTCCTCGCCGCGGTCGAGCACCGCATCCGGAACCGGAATCACGGCCAGGTCGTAGGGCGGGGTGCTCTCAATGGCCACCACGGAAACCGGCAGCACCAGGCCGCACTGCCGCAGCCATCGCCGGTACAGGCCCAGTTTCACGTCGTAGTGAAACCGGAAAAAATCCGCCCCGAACGCTCTCGGCTCCAGGTTCCTGGTCGTCTTCAAGTCGACCATGCAGTCGGCCGAAACGGAAATCCAGTCGACACGGCCACGGCACTGCACATTGCCCTCGACGGCGAACACCGTCACCTCGGGTTGCCCGCTGCGGACGATCTCCTGGACGCGTCCGTTCCGCAGAAACGACCCGGCCGCCTCCAGGGCCGTTGCCAGCGAGTGCGGCCCATCGGCCTTCATGACCTCGGCCCCGTCCTGGACCGCCGCTTCCAGGAAGTCGCGGTACTCCTCGTTCCGCTTGTCGCGCCTGCCGTGCCACGCCCGGAACCGATTCTCGAACTCCCGCGGCTCGAACAACAGGCAGTGCATGGCCCGGCCCCACTGCATCGCGTCCGAGTCCGGGCGGCCGCAATCCCAGGCGTGCTTCAGGTGCAGCATCGACTTCAGGCCGTGAACGATCGTGCTGGGATTGAGCCCCACCGCGCCACGGTACTCATCCCAAGACACTCGCTCGACGATACCCTGCCGGGTCCCTCCGAGGACTGACGTGATGTCACTCATACCGCCGCCTCCATGTGTCCCGTATGCGGCACCACCTTGGCAATCGCGGCCCCCAGGGCCGTGGGACGGTAGCCCTTCATCTCGCCGTAGCTCGTGGTTCCCTGCTCGTAGGTTTTCAGGTACGACCCGCTCACCAATCCGAGCCGGTCCCGCTTCTCCAGGCTGGTGCATTTCGAGTCCGCACCGATCGCTGGTTCCCGGCGCGCCACCCGGTCGTGGACGTGGCCGACAAAGTACAGATCCGCGTCGAAACTCTGCATGAACTGCACCAGCCGGTTCAGCTTCCCGCCCGGCGTCTGCGCGTACCCCGCGCCGTGGTGTGCAAAAATCCGGAACGACCGGGACGTGCTGCGGGCGCGCGGCGCCGGCCCGCGTTCCAGCCGCGGAGACGTGAGCCCAGCGGTCCGGCAGAACACCACGTCGAACAACGCGCAGTACCCGAGGTCGGGCACGCGAAGCTCCTGGCACAGCCACGAATGCAGGCCCGCGTGCTCCCTCACCAACTCGTACTTCTTCTCGTGGTTGCCGAGCAGTAGGCCAAAGGATTTGTCGCGGATCGGCCGGAACAGGTCGCGGATCGCCTCCATGCCGGCCTTGCCGACGTTGCCGAGGTCGGCCACGGACACGCTTTCCGCCACGGCGTCCGGATCGAATCGCCGGTCGCTGTAGCCGATAAACTCGCAATAGTCCCCGCCGCCCAGCCAGAACGCGAACGGGTCGTTCCGGATCGTCTCGATGTCCGCCCTGATTTGCGACTCGTCGCAGCTTTTGCTCATCCAGTGGAGATCGGACAGGTTCCAGATCGAAAAAACATCCTTGGCCGAACCGTGCCAGATATACCGCTTACCCGCCGCCTGCATTGTTGCGCCTGTACTCGATCAAGGCATCAAAACAATTCCGTCGCGCCTCTCCGAAAAACTCCCCATGCGGCTCGTCGTCGTCCATCCCCCACGAGATCGCATGGGCAAACTCGTGGAGCAACGTTCCCTCACAGATATGGTAGGGCTCCGTCGACCGCACCCGCACCCGCAGCACGCCGCTCCGCTCGCTACAGTCGCCGTAAGCGTTAAGCTTGCGGCAAAGCTGGAGCCGCACTGGCAGGGACGCGGGCAACCGGGTCGCCAGCCATCGAGCCAGGCGGCGGAGCCGGCGGGCCTCGTCTCGCATCACACCTGGCACTCCTTGTCATTCCGCTCCCTTGCGTCTCGCGTGGTCTCACGTTCCACGATGCGGTCCACCCGCTCGTCCACCCGGTCCAGTTCGCGGCGGAACGAGTTACACGTCGCCGCGCAGCGCCCCTCCTGCTGGGAGAGCGTCGCCTGAATGTGCGGCAGATGGTTCAGCAAAATCTGATCCACCTTCTTCTGCACGGTCCTGACACGCTCCCCCAACAGGAGCCAATCCAGCACAAACCGCCCAACCGACCTCAGCATCACCCTTGCCTCGCACCCAAAGTCACCCCATCCATGTGTGCCGCTCGACAGTGCCTACGGCTCGTGAACCTGCCGTTCCACCACGGGCGTCGGGCCGCTCCCGCTCGCCCGCACGAAACCGGGCGGGTTCAGTTCGAGCGGAATCTTCTCCAGGTCGTCTTGCGTCGGGCGTTTGACCGCCGGATCGACCAGCCAAAGCACGCCTGCCTCCTCGGCCCACGCCCGGACGCTCCGGACCGGAACGACCCAGCAGAATGAGTCGGCGCCTCGGATTCCAAGCGTAATCATGCCGACCCACCGACCATCCTCTTTCAACGCGACCATACCCCCGCTGCTGCCGCCGAGCGACGGGCAACTCGTCTGATCGAAAATCCCGTGCTCACTGGAACCGCCGAAGTCCGGAATCCGGACCCCGAGCCTGGAGACGATCCCCGAGGTGAGCGAACAAGTGCCGCCCAGTTCTTTGCCGCCGGGCGCCCCGCAATGCAGCAATTCCGTGCCCGGCACGGGAATCTCGTCGTCCAGGTAGAACCTCGCGCCGGCCGACGTGAACTCGTCCTTGCGCACCCGCAACAACGCGATGTCGCGCCGCGGGTCCGCGTTGAGCACCTTCGCGTCGAACTTGTACTCGCCCACCGCTCTGCCGCCCTCGACCTGCTCCTGCACGATCGTGGCGTCCCTGTACCGAATCTGCTTCTTCTCCTCGCCACCCGGCGCGATTACCGTCTGAACCTCCCGCAACCCCGAGATGACGTGGTACGCCGTCAGTATCCACGTGGTCCGGTTGCCCTCGACCTCGACCAGCACGATCGTTCCCGATCCCTGCGCGCCGCCGGCCGAGACATTGACGCTGATCGATTGCAGGTACGGGCCCACGGGCTCGTCAGCAACGGCGGCGCAGCAAACCAGCAACGCCGCCACCATGCCGAACACGAAACCTTTCATTCCTATCCTCCTTGCTTTTGACACTAGATCATGCGCGTCGCATCGCGATCACGCAGTACACGCCATAGCCCCAGTACACGCGGTCCCGAGACAGCGTGCCTCGCCCGTTGTCGCCCCACGACGACCCCCACGAGTTCTCGTAGACGAGCCTCGTGTAGTCGAGCAGGTCGGACGCGAAAATGGCGTGCCCCGTATAGCCGAAATACACCGCGAACACCGACTTAGACAGGCAGGTCGCGAACTCCGCCCAGTTGCGGAGCCTGATCACGCCGTCCAGTGCCACTTGGTACTTCTCCGCGTCCTCGAACTCCGCCTGAGTCCAGGGCGCCCGCCATCCACGCGACCGGGGCCGTACCGCCTCGGATGGACACCCGTACTCCTGCAGGACCGCCAGGTTGTCGTGGAGCGTCGACCCACGATCCACGCCGCCGCTCGTGTAGTGATAGAGCGCGTAGCCGTTCAGGGCGACGCTCGGGAGCCCGTCCTGGGCCACCCGGGTCGCCGCCACGCCCGCCGCGGCCTCCCCGGCGCACGATCCGACCGAACCCTGGTTCAGCCGGAACTTCACGTAATCCTTCGGCGGCGTCCGGTCCCGGCTCGCCAAGATGTCGCGCACCTCCGCCTCGGTGAGAACGTCGATCCCCGCGTCCTCAATCGTCAGCGTCGCCAGTTCGGGCACGTTCCGCGGTCGCTCCATCTCGCCCGGCAGAACCAAACCGCGACGGCACCCGACCGGCGGATTGTCGAGCATCGCGCATTCCGCAGCGTCCAGGGCACATTCCAGGTCGTGCCGCTCTGCGGAGCCACGCACGCGTGGCGACTGGTACGCCTCCAACAATTGCTGCCAACGAGCCTTGAGTTGATCCTGGATCATCGCTGATACCTTCCGATCAGTTCTACCGTCGCATCCGTGTTCCGCGGCAAGTCCCCCTCCCACGCAATCCTCCCGTCGTCCGCGACGAGAAACAGACGCGGCAGGGGCTTTCCTTGAGCCCGCTCAACGTATGGGACAAGTTCCGGTGACGCATCCGGCACGTCCACGTCCAAAGAGCGGAACCGTCCCTCCTTGAAAAGGGACCGGACTCGCTGGCTGTCGATCGCGATCGCCTGCTGGACCGGCAGTTTCCCCCGGAGGCTCCTCTGCTCGACGACGATTCCCCACGTCGCCACGAGGTCCGGGGGCGGCGGAGGGTCCGGTTCCGGCCCCGGCCCCACCTGGACACGATGCTCGACAAGCTGGTGCTGCCCGTGGTTCCAGTCGACCACCAAGCGATACTCCCCGGCCCCTGCCGTCGCGACTCGAACCAAGGGCTGCATGGTCGCGCCGTGGACGCTGAACACCAGTTCGCCCCGCACGTCACACGGCCGCATGGCTTGGCCGGGAACCAGCCAATAGACATACATCCGCGTGTCGCCCATCAGCCATTCGAGTTGTTCGATCAAGGGCTTCGTCAGATCGACCACCGGAGTGCCGACCAGTCGCAGCGTGATCTCGCTGTCCGGCTCGGCAGCCACCGGCCCGTCCACGCCGATCCCCTGGGCCCTGGCCGCCTCCCGCGACCCGAACGCGGGCACGGTCACTTGCGCGGCGTCTTGCGCGGCCGCTTGCGAGGCCACCATCACCAACAGAAACGTCAAGATGAGAAACTTGCGCCACATGGGCATTCTCCCGTTACGGAACGAGCGTGAACTGGTACTTGTAAAGGCGGCTCCGGGCAAGGTCGGCCGGCTCCGTCAGCCGATCGGCCAGGTTCGGTACGGGGTCCACCCCGCCGCCGAGCCTGTCCGCCATCGCGATCGCGTGGGCGCAAGTCGGGTGACTCCGTGTCACCTCCGCGTCCGACATGCCGGGCCGCACCAGGAGACGGAACAAGGGCAGGTGTCGCAGCGCGATCCGCCCCAGGTTCCGCCAGCCGTAGCCGCAGCCGCAGAACTTGCGCATAAAAATCACGCTCCCTCGCCGGTCGTACCCGGCAAGGTTGCACGGGTTGACGCGGTACAGGTCGATCCGCCCCGGCCGTCGCCGAATCTGGCTCTCCAGGGTGACGGCCCGGCCGCCTGCCAACTCGTGAACCTCGATACAAAACAGGTCGGCACCCCACCAGGCGGCCTTACCGGCGTGGGAATAGACACTGCGACCGGCCGCCGCGATCAGCCCGTGGCTACGAAACAGCAACAGGTCGCCATCGCCAATGTGCGCCCGCGCCAGGGCGTAGCTCAGCCTGATCGTCGGTGGGGTGCGCATGACCTGCCTCCCGCTACGCAAACAGCGTGAACAACTGGATCAACACGGGCAGCAACTCCATCAGGAGCGTCAGGATAGCGTTCCAGTCCGTACCCACGCGTCTGGACACGCCGATGGCTCCCAGGATCGCCTCGGCACACTCCTGGGTCGCCTCCAGGGTTCCGTTCTCGTACCGGACCGCCGCCTCGCGGACCACCACAGGGGGCCTGATCCCGTACCTGGCCAGGGGGGCCAATCTGGTCAGGGCCTCCCGCACCTGGAACGCCCGCAACCGATCGAACAACACCATGATTTCCTCCTCACGCAAGTATCATCTTGTCATCTGCTGGCGGCCGGATTTGGCCGCTCGCCGCACCTCACAGACCTGATTTTACCCAGCCGGCCCTCGCCCGTCAAGCACATTTCTTGCAACTTGTCACCTCTCGCCCAGAATTTCCTGGAGCCGCCTGTATTTCTGGGACCACACCGCCCGCCTGCGCCGCCACGCCTGGATGGACTCCTCGGTGTCCCGGGCCGGCATTTGCGGCTTCTTCCGCCGCAGTTCCGACCGCACCTGCTCGAGCGCCTGGCGAACCACGGGGGTATCCCTATATCGGACAAAGAACGCGCGGTCATCGTCCCTGGCCTGCTTCCAGGTCTCCAGGTAGGCGGCATAGCTTTCATCGGATTCGGGCTGGCCGGTCTTCTCCCAGAGCGACTTGCGCACCTCGAACGCCCCCTCGGTCTCGCCGATCCGCATTCGCGGCGCCTTTTCACCCTCCCGCTGCTTCCGCGGCGGGGCAACAAACGCCCTCTCCACCTTTGCCGTCAGTTTCCGCAACAGGGGGGGCATAACCTTTTCTCGCACCTCCTTGCTGTCGTGCTTGTTTTCGACCATGCGGAAGAACAGGACGGCCGCCTCGGTCATTTCGCGTTCGACCGCCCGGGCTTCGTCAAGGTTCTTCGCCTTCCGGTTTTCCTTCGCCTCCCGAAACAGGTCGTTCACCACGTCGCTCATCATCGCCGTAAACTCAAACTGGGTCGCTTGTTCCTGCAGCTCCGACACCCGTTCCGGCGACACGCCACGGTGCCGCAGATCGGCAATCTTATCCCGCAGCGCGTCAAACTCCTTGGCGGCCTTGCGCAGGTCCACAACCGGCTGCGAACCGTACCCGCGCGGTTCTCGCACCACGCGGCGGCCAAACATCGGCATGTCCGCCCATTCGTTCCCCAACAGAACCTTTGCCGGCGCATCCCCGTCGATGGCCCGGCCAGCCGCCGCAATCAGGTCGTCGGCCAACGAATCGACCATCGACCGCACCAGGTAGCGCAACTGCTCGGGGCTCGCCTTCATGAAGTCCGGCAGGGAGTCCATCCATTCCGCAGCCACCTTGTAGGGGGTCGGGGTGTCATCCCATGTCTGGAGATAGGGCACGTCGGGATGCTGGCTCCGCAATGCCGGGTGAACCACCTCGCGGTCGAAGAAAAAGCTGTAATCGAGGGCAACCTCGGCCGCGGGCAGGATGTGCGGCGGGATCAAGCCCGGCGTCTCCCTGAGCTTCTGCATCACGGACGTCGCCAGGACGGAGCGGTCCCCCTCGTGGTTCAGGAGCTTGTCCATCGTGAGAACATAGGTGGCCGACATGACGCCCCCCGGCAGTCCCGACTCGAACGGAAACTTCATCGGTCCGACGTGAAAATACCTGGTCCGGTCCCAGGTCGTTCGCTCGCGTTCTCGCTGTAGACGCTTTTCGAGTTCATCCTTGTCGCGATACCAGAGCGTCCAGCCGAGATAGGTCAGTGCGGCCAGCCCCACGCCAACGCCCGCCAGCATTGGCACGCGAACCGCCCAAAACGCGGCTCGCACCCTCGGATCGGGATGCGTGGCACGGTCGAATATCTGCCACATAATCTGGAGGTGCGGATTGGCGAAACCGGCCCACCGGTACGCCTGGGCAACGGCCCGCGTGTTTGAGTGCTGAGAGAAGTGGCCGGTGCCCGTCGCCAGCGAACGCTGCGCCCGCAGCGGACTCGCGCCACGCCCCCGTGCCCGATGAAAGGACCCGTGCCGCCCAAGCCGCTCGCTCTTTTGCGACGCCCATTGGCCGAACAGCGCCCAGTTCGGCAACTCCACCGACTTGAATACCGTGGACGAAATCTGGCCGGGGATGCGCATGGCCTTTTGCCCGGGGGTCATCTCGCGATAGCCCGGGATAACAATCCCCTCGGTCGCGGTCTCGACAAAACTGCCCCAAACGCCACGGTGCTGCTCGTGCGTGACCCCCTGGATCGACCGCGACATCATCTCGGTGGCCAGCATCTCGGCCTCGTCGGACCCGAGAATCTCATGGACGAGACCGACCGCATGGTCGCCGCCCGGTATGAATCCCTCGCCAATCAGGACGTTCGTCGCAATGTCTCGTGGGACGTTCCCCAGAGTGAACACCCAGTTCTGCGTTTTTGCGCGCCGCCAAGGCGCCGTCACCTCGGCCCCCATAGCCAAGATATTCATCGCCCAATCCGGCAAGGTCCCGCCCCGCCCCACCTGAAGATCGAACACGAGCGGGTCCGGGACGTAGTAATACTGCCTCTTTCCGGGGGTCTTGGGGTCGAACAGGGACAAAACACGAGCCATCCTGGGTGGCGTGCCGCGAAACACCGGTCTGAACTGCTCGTCAAGCTCCACGTCGCCGGGCGCGATCTTCTCCTCGTCCAGCAGCGGACGGCCCGCCTCCCTTTCCAGGTACCCATTGATCGCGTCTGCAAACATCTCCTGGAGTTCGGCCGGCCCGAGCGTCGCCGCCAGCTTGATGTCCATTTTCAGCGGGACCATCAGGCTCTCGACATACTTGCGGCCGGAGAACGGCAGGTCCTTCCACCGCTTGTGATTGCGCATTTGCTCCTGGAGCCGCAGCAGCGACCGCTTGGCGGCGATGTCATAGTAGGCGGTCACGGCGCGTCGCACCTTTTCCGCCACGACGTCGCCCTCGCCGAGGAACGGCAACAGCGAACCTCCCTTGGTGGGGCGGATGCCGGAACTCGGGTGCTGGCCGCCCGGAGCCGTGGAGCCGGCGCGGTGCTCGACCGCGCGCGGAAGGGTCCAGTAGTCCTCGTGGGCTTTTTTCATGCGAACCACCTCGTCAATGGTTCGTTCGCCCGACAGCACGTCCAAGAGGAGGGACTGATCCTGAATCTTCTGCACGGCCTTGTAGTGGGCGGGCCAGTCCGGGTGCTCCCCCTCCATCGTTTTCAATGCCTCGGACAGGACGCCGGGCGGAAACCGGTCCATGAGTGGGTAGTCGTGGCCGAGGCGTTCGTGCCGGTACAGGGCGGTTCGCCACTGGCCATACGTCAAGAACCCCTGCCAGTTCTCGTCCCCGACCGCCGCCTTGGTGTCGGCGATCGACCGGTCGTGCACCGTGAGGAAGTGCCCGAACGGCACGCTCTCCGGTACGTCAATCCCCGCGTCCCGCAACTTCTGGATCGCGGCCTCGGCCACCTCGCCCTCGCCGAAAATCGTATCCCAATGTTCCAGGAGGTGGACCCGAATGCCCTTCGTTTCCGGGTTGGTGCCGTGGACGGCGTGGGAAATGACGGATTCGAGCTCGTAGAGAATGCTCCGGTACGTCAGCACGTCGGCCGGGGTGTCGTCCAGGGACCGCATGATCTCCCGGGTCGCTTGCTGCATTTTGCGCCGGACCCGCCGCCCGATCGCCTCGGGGCTTTTCGTCATCGCACGCCAGATGCCTCGCTCGATGTAGCTCCACCCGGGCGACGAACCGAGCAAGTTGTACGCCGCCTCGAAAAACGCCGCCTTGGCCCGGCTGATCCGCCCAGCCCCCCGTGGCCGGTCCAGGACCGAGGACTGCAACTGCTGCATCGGATCGCGGTTCTCGTGAAACCGATAGGCCAAGCGAACGTCCTCCATGCCGTCCATCAGGCCGGGCAGGCGCTCGCGGGCGATCCGCTCGAATTCCGCTCGCAAATCGCCTGGGATGGCATCGGGCTCCTGCACCCAGAGCCTCAGCATTTCCGCCATGCCTTCGTGCGGATCGACGGCCGACGCATACCCGTTCGGCGGCATCTGGGCCTCGGCGAAACTCTCCAGGGCATTCAGGAAGTCCGTGGGCAAAGCCTGCTGGTCGGCAAGGTACGTCAACAGCGCGTGCCCGGCCTCGTGCAGGTTGGTCGGCGCATCCGTGCCCGATTTGGTGAACCACAAGTGCGGGACAGGGAGATACTTCCCGGGCCGCTTCTTGGTCGTCTGAGAGCGAGCCACCACGATCCGGGAGTGTAGCATCTGGGCCAGCGCCTCGAAGATCGACCGTCGCCCGACGCGGTAGGCTCCCTTTGTCCCCTTCTTGCTATCCTGGACGAGCCGGTCCAGGAGCTTCTTGCCGTCCTCGGTCTTGGCCATGCTGGAGGACACTTGATCCGGCGCCACCTGCAACTGCGGGGGCGGCGGCGGCTGCCCACGCTGGGCGGCATGGCCCCGATCGTCCACGCGCCGCTTGGCTCGCTTGGACGGCTCCGCCGTTTCCTGCGGCCCGATCGTCAGCCCCCGCGCCGCCGCACGGGCAACGTCCAGCGGGTACTCAATTGCCACCCACTTCTTGCCCGTAATGGGCATGATCACGACAGCAGGCTTCCCCTTTTTCATGCCAACAAGCGGGGAGTCGTGCCCCTTGGCTCTCCATTCGTCGGGAGCAACGACACGCGAGAAATACGCCACCTGCTCCGGCGGAACGGCCAGCAGCTCACCACTTTTCAGGCGGAAAAAAGCGTGATCGCCTTCCGGGTCGACGCCGAGAAACTGCGCAGCCCCGCCCGGGTCATCGGTTGACTTCCTCCACACCTCCGCAACGCGGGAGTGCGAGGCAGGCGGGCCGCCCCACGTCTTGTCTTTCTTACGGAGCCGCCCCGCATCGTCTTTCCCCACGTGGCGAGTGTCCACCAACGAACGGCCGTCCGAGACAAACGTGGAATCATCGGCGACTCGGTTTCCGCTCCACACATGCTCGTCTGTGACGCGAACCCCCTTTGTCTCCAGGCCGGTCAATGCGTCTGCGTTGGCCCTCGCCTGGGCCTCGGCGGCAGCAGCCGTCCTTCGCTCTCGCTCCCGTGCTTCCTCGCGTTTCGCTTTGGCTTCCGCCACGATCTGGTCGACTCGCTCGAAGTCGAAGGTCTCGTGTATTTTACGAACGTAGCCGCCAACCTCCTCCCCTTCGCCTTCGAGTTCCAGGACCTTGAGCGACTGGTATCGCCTGATCCGCTCACCGCGCAGGCGACTGCGAAGCCTATCGACCATATCCTTCGCAATCAGCAGTGGATTGCTCATTGCATCGCTTGCCATCGACTGCAACACACTCTCGATGACTTCCTTGTCGATTGCGGCCGGCAGCAGCCCGGCCCCGTCGCCCTCCGCGGCAATCGCCTCCGTCAGTGCCAGGCGCATCAACTCGACGAGTTGCCGGTAGACCCGCTCCCGTTCCTCGCCCCGAGCGTAGGCGTCCTCCGCCGCCTCCCGCAATCCCCACCGCGCCGCCACCGCAAGAGCGGGGTTTTCCGTCTGCTCGGCCGCGTCCTCCAACTTGGCCCGCAACGACTTGTTCCGCAACTCAAGGGATTTCCTCCAGGCCGCCCTGCGAGCTGCGGCCGCTTTGTCCAGACGCTTTTTTAGGCGCTCGTAGTTCTTGGTATAGCGCCCCGTCTTTTCCAATTCGGCCCTGATCTTGTCCTCAGTATCATTCGCCTCGTTCCACGCCTTCTCCGCCGCCTTCGTCTCGGCGTCGAGCGAGGCCCGTTCCTGCGTCCCCTGCCGGGCCGTCGTTCGCTCTGCCTTCCATTCGCCAACGTCCGCCGGTGCAGCCTCCGGTTCGGCCGCTGGCGCCGGTTCGGCCGCTGGCGCCGGTTCGGCCTCCGGCGTCGGTTCGGCCGCTGGCGCCGGTTCTTCCACTTTTGGCTCTTCGGCGACGGCCTGCCCGGTTCGTTTTGCCCGCTCCGCCCGCTTCTGTTCGAGCTTTGCCTTGGCTTGCGCGATCCGTTCTGCCTCTTCCGCGGGCGATTCCCCGGCTTTCAGGCTGTCCTTTTGCTTCCGTTCCACCAGTCTAAGTATCTCCCGGATCGTGGCCTTCCTCGTCTTTTCATGCGTGATGCCCAACGCCTCAGCCACGTACTCCACGCTTGGCTGGTCGAGTTTCTGCAACTCGAACTCAACGTCGACGGGTATCGCGATTCGCTTGATGTCGGGAAGCCTCTGCTTGGTCAGTTCGAGTTTTGCGTCTTCGATCTGGCGAATAACCGGCTCCAGGGCCGCGGGATCGGCGGCCTTGGGCTTACGCTTGGACGACTTCGCCGGCTCGGCCGCCGGCACCTGGGCCTCGGGTTCCAGTTCCTCAGACGCCGTTCTTTCGGTAGACTCCCGTTGCTCCTCCAGGCTCTTCTCAATCTCGCCAACCATCTTTTTTTTGCTGGCCAGGTGCGTCTTATTGCCAGTGCGGCCAATGCCGAGAAAAACAGCCTTCACGCCTTCCACGTCGAACTCTTTATTCAGCCTCGCTGCCAGGTTGCCTATCTTTTCCCGGCTGATGTCCTGGGGCCGTCCCTCGCGAATCGCCGTCTGCATGGACCGAATCTCTTTGACCATCGCATCGACGGCCGCGGGATCGGCGGCTTTTGGCTTCTTCCTCTTGTCCCCAGGCTGGGGCGTGCGCTTTCGTGGCGGCGGTGGCGCGGCCTCCTCTGTTTGCTTGGCCGGCTCGACCATGCCCGCCTCGGGCTTGCGTTCCGGCTCCAGGGTCTTCTTGGACCTGGCAACCGCCGCCTTCTTTCGTCGCTCTCCTCGCTGGGGCGTCTTGCCTACCGCAATGCGGGCCTCGACCACGGTGGGCGTAACACCTACCTGCTCCGCAATCTGCTCGACGGGGGTTCCGATGGCCGCAAGACGATCCATCGCGTCAACGGCCTCACGTCCCGACTCGGCCTTGCCCGCCTCGCTGGCCTTAACCGGCTCAAGTTTTTCCGCCGGGATTTTGAGTTCCCGTCCGCCAGGGAACCGAACCGTGACTGGCCCATCGCCGACGGCCTCCGCGATCACCCTGCCGCGCTGGCCCTGGTAATCCACGGGGTCGTTGCGCTCAAACGGCTGCTTCCGGGGCTTGGCCCCCTCTGCGCTTCTCACCAGTTCATCCGGCGCCTTGAACACCGACGGCGCGGCCCTCTTTCCCTCCCCCGGCTGCGGCGTGCGCTTTTGTGGGGCCTCGGCGGCGGGCGCGGGCTCTTTTGCTTGCTCCGGCGCGGACGGCTGAACTGGTTGGCTCGGCTCCCGTTCGGCGGGTGCGGCCCTGGGCGACGGCGCGGGCGTCACCTTCTTTGCGTGCTCTGGACGAAGGGACACCACCACGTTGTACGGCCGATGGTATCCGCCCTTCGCGTGGACAAACTGGATCGCATCGTACCCTGCTCGCCGCAAGACATTGTTCGCCTTCTCTTTGCCGCCCAATAGGTGCCCAATATGTTCGTAGACCGCCCAGGCGCGGGGCTCATTCCGCGCCCGCAACTCGTCCTCGACCTTGTTACGCGACTCTTCCGGCACGGCATCCAGAATCTCGGCAATCTCGGTTGGTGTCAGCAGCCTGCCGCGGCTCTCCTGGCTGCCCATCTCAAACACGCGGCGAGGCTTGAAATTGAACTCGATGACTTTCTTCCCAAGCCGCTTGGCAAGAATCGCTTCGAGAACGTCCGCTGCCATCCGGTGCTGCCTTGCCCGCTTCCCGTCCCCTTTCGCGTCAAACTCGCCGGCCTTCCTTCGCAACTTGTCTGCCTGCGACTTAATGAACTCCGGTTTTGACTCAAAGATGCGTCGCCTGGTATCCGGCGAGAAGACGGACATCGCGCGATTCAACGCTCGTTTTGCGTAATGCTCCGCAACGTCCGCGTCATCCGGAGCTAAGAGGTAGAGCCCCCGGCCAACGAGGTTCCGTCCCGAGTCCTTGGATTCGTCGTAAGTGTCGAAGTTGATTGCGGTTCCGTGGAGGAACCTTCCTTCCGGAACGCCGCCTCGATCAACTCCCGCACCCCGGGCTCCCTTGCCTTTCGGGCCAAGGCGTTCAGACCATCCAGCCTCGCGTAATTCGCCATAGAACCACTCCTCCAGTATCCCGAACTCCACGGCCGGCAACGTCAGTTTGCCGCCGGGGCCTTCGGTGAAAAGGGTTTCGCGGAGCGCCGGATACGACCCGGCGTCCGCCTTGTAAAAACTAGACAAAACCTCGAAAAAGTCCACCGGCGCAAGCCCGGACCGCTCGGCCAACTTCCCGATTTCAAAAATCGCCGGGCCGGCGCCTCTCTCGCCACGCAATACCTCGCCGAGAATGTCATTCCCAACCAACGCCTCGGCGAGGCGAATCTGTGAGCCGGAGAACCCGCGCCTTTCCATTTCTGCCCGCAGAATCGGCAAGGTCTCGGCGTGCTGATACGACCTCCTCCCTTTGGCGACGGCACGCGGCTTGCCAATGTCGTGCAGGGCTACGGCGTGCTCCAAAACGCTCCCAAGGTCAGCAATTCCGGCACGATCCCCGATCTCCTGCAACGCCTCCGGGGTGGTCTCTCGCCGCCACTGGCTCAACACCCTCCTGGTGTGCTGCTCGACGCTGTAACCTTCCTTGACCCCAGAATCGGACTCGAACAGCGCCGCCAATTCCGGCGAACTCGCCTTGTAAGCATCGACAACATCCTCCGCCGCCTCTCCGCCCCGCTCTTGCGACGGTTCCTGTGCGCGTGGCTCGGCAGCCGTCTCCGGCGCGGTGGCCGTCTCCGGGGCCTCCGGCTCGCTCAGCAAGGTGTCGACCTCCGGGCCGGCAAGCTCCTGTCGGCTCGGCCGCTCAGTCACTACCCCCTCTTCGCCCGCTTGTCCGCCTTCACGAACTCCCGGGCCACCTTCTGCGGTATCCCAACCTTCTTCGCGAACTTCCGGTTGTGCGCCGCGGCCCGCATCGTCCGGGCCTGCTTCTCCGACTTGCTCGGCATCCTTCACCTCCGCTTTCTGGGTTTGCTCGGCACTGGGTTTCTCCCGCAACTGTTTTTCCACCTTATCGAGCCAGCGAGCCAGTTCTGGGGCCGCTTCGACTGGTGCGCGAATCGCGTTGGCAATCTCGGCAACCTCTTTCGGAGACATTCCGCCCATGATCTTGCGGAAATGCCGGATTGCCTGTAGCCGCTTCTTCCGCCCACTGGATGCCATCGCAGCCACTCCGCCACCGTAGGCCCCCGATGGAGCCATCGTGAGCGCCAGGGGCAGGGCGGTCTCCAGCCCGGCTTCTACGCCAGCCCAAAGCACCGTATCAAAGCCCTGCAATTCCTTGTTCGGGTCAACGGCCTCGGAAAACCTTGCGCCGATTGCACGGACCATTCCCTGCACGATTTCTTCAGTCCACTCCCCGCCGAACCGCTTCAGGTAGTCCTTCGCGACTTCCGCGCTGACCCTTCGTAGCGTGCCACGCCAAGGGCCCATTTTGACATGAAAGGGGTCGGGCAAGAACGACTCAACGGCCGACTCGATCGGGCCAATCACTGCGGCCGTGTACCACGCGATGTCCGGGTCGATTCCTTGCGCCAGGTAGTCGACGTAGGCGTCCTGGGTGATGGATGGCATGAACGCGGCGGTCACTCCAACCCGTTGGGCAGTGACGGCGACCGTCTTTCCAAAACCGAGTTGCGTGGCCTTCAGTGCCAGTGTTCGGCCTGCCGCCGCCGCCATAATCATGTGCGGCGCCATTGCCGCAGCCTGCTGCACCCCCCTGCCAAGCATGGGGGTGTCCGGACGGATTACGGGGTCTTCGCCATGCCGGACCGCTTCCAGGTTCATGGCGAACATTTCCTGCTCGGGAGTCAGACTTTCAAGAACCCCCATCCATTCGGCCGGCTTCATGCCGATGTTCAGAAACCCCCTCGCTACCCCGACGCCGGTCCTTCCTCTGTAGCCTGACCGCTCCATGACTTGGTGTTCCGCAAGCTGTTTCTTGTACAGCAACAGAAAGAGCGGTTGGTCTTCCTCGGGCACCTTGGTGGCAATGACTCGCTCCCCGACGCCCAGCGGCAGGTCCGTCGCAAGGGCGTCGGCCATCGGCATGTAGACCTGCCCTTTCTCAAATTGGGCCGCGAACTTCTCGCGGTCGTACTTGAACGGCAGATCCATCGTCCATTCCCGCACCCGTTGTTCTGCCTTTTCCAGGTCGGGCCACGCCCGTGTGCGCACCTGTTCGATCACCTCCTCCGCCTCGGCTTGGGCCGACTTTTCCAACATGGCGGTCGCAATGTCCTTGTAACTGGCCACCGGTTCGTCGCCACGGAACACCATGCCATCGCGCACGTAGTACATGCCTTTCTTGGCCAGCACCTTTTGCTGGGCGTCGCCCCGAGGTCCGGCGGGAACCACGATCGGGTCCGACATATCCAAAAACTCCTTGCCCGTCTCGGCAAGGTGGGTGCGCACCTTCTCCGCGTGTGCCCGCTCAGCCCTCCTGTCTCGCTCCAGGAGGTCCTGGAGTTCCCTGATCTCCACATCTGCGCCCTGGGCCTCGGCGCTGGGCAGGGGGGCACCAAACGGGACGGGCGGGCCGGGTTTCCCGAGCGCGGCCTTGCGCCGTTGCTGGGCCTCCTCGATCTGCCGTTGCCGGAACTCGATCGACTCCCGGGCGTCCGACAGGTCTTTCTCCCACTCCCGCAGCTTGCCGTGGTCCAGGGGTGCCCTCTTGGGTGGCTCAACCAGAGTTGACCGTGCCAGGAAGAGCGGTGGCCCACGTCGCTCGGGCGTGGTTCTGGCGGACCGGACTTGCCCGGGGGGCGACTCATTGGTGCCATCCTGCCTGGGAAGAATCTCGGTGGAACGGTCCAACCACGGATTCTGTGTCTGGTTCATCAGCGGTCTTTCCTGTAGGGCTTGCCGTTGTGGATATAGATAGCGCCAACCGGCACCTTCTTGAAGTCATCATCGTTTGCCACCACGGGCAACTTCATGGCCTCCGACAGCGGAATCTTGTACTTCGCCGCAAACTCGCGCATCGCACCAGCCCCAAGCCCGACGGCCGTGGCGCCCGCCGCAGCCGTTGCGGCCTTGCCGACCGCCCCGGACATCATGGAGCCCACCCCCGCGGCCAGCCCGGAAATCAGCCCGCCCTTGGAGCCCGGCGTGAACATCCCCTCGCCACGTGGCACCTTGTCATCCGCCCGGCGGTGCTGGGTCGCGACCCGTTCCGGCACCTCGGGCGTCTCCGGCTGCCCCGATTCCGGAACCACCTCTACAACGCCACCGGTGTCGCCTGGTGGTGGAGCGTCGATGATCGTGAAGTATTGTGGCGGATTGTGCCGCACCCGATTGGCCGCTCGCTTTGCCTCCTTGGCCTGCTGCCTGAGTTCCAAGACACGCTGTTTCGCCGCCTCGCGTTGCTCCGGCGTCCCGCTCCGCCGCAGACGAGTCGCCTCGCGCTGCGCCGATCGCAGTGCCCGTCGCGCGGCAACGCTGGCATCCCTGGTCCGGGCCTTCTCGGACTCCCATTCGGTGAACCGCTCCGCCGTGCTCTTCGGCGGCTCTTGCGGCGCCTCGGCTGCTACTTCCGGCGCCTTAGCCGTCGCCTCAGCAGGCGCCGGAGCAGCGGGTTGTGCGGCGGAGGGTGGAGCCGCCTCGGCCGCCGGCCGCAACACCTCCTCCGCGCTGGGCACCCCCGACGCCGATGGCGGCAGGGCTCCCTCCACGGGCGGCGGCGCTGGCTGCGTCGGTGCCTCGGCCGCGGGAGCACCTGCCGTCGCCGCACCCTCGAACGCTGCGCCAAGCGGGCCGAGCATGGCTTCGGCAATCGACTTGCCACCGCCTTGCGCCCACTGCTCCCGCTCCCTGATC
>Ga0334898_1002063_pt1 | contig 19716 bp, 26 predicted proteins | sample GraSluR3_MG_10_FD_207228 | JGI IMG/M metagenome (GOLD analysis project Ga0334898, IMG submission 207228) | Sludge microbial communities from methane-producing bioreactor in Wageningen University, Netherlands - Granular Sludge_3_08-R3 | ecosystem: Engineered > Bioreactor > Anaerobic >... | reverse complement strand
TTAAGCAATCTGCTTAATCAAAAGACAATACTTATTTTAAGGCATAGATGCCTCTATGTCTATTAATAATGTTCAATATTTCTTTTTCACTTATATTCTCTTTCAACGTTCAATACCGAGAAGATATAAGAGGCCAATATTTGATGTTGTGAAATTAAGTAATCACCTAATTAAGATTAACTTCATGATTATAAGTGAAGTATCGGCAGCATTTAGGGCAGCAAAGTTTTTCTTTACCGATAAGTTTTTCTAATAAACGAACTTTATCAAGCCTTGGTGGGACGCTAAGAACAAGACCGCGTTGTTTAGCAATAAGTTTACGGCAAAGCGCTACCTTTGATGAACGAAAACGATTCGATAGAAAACCATAGTGGCGAATCTTCACAAACTTATGAGGTAATACGTGCAGAAGAAAACGTCGCATAAATTCATGATAGCTTAGTGTCATTATCTTTTGCTTACCGTCATCTTTGTTGTCATGGTAAGAAAAGGAAACTTAATTGTTAGAGATACTTTTAATCCTGAAATCTGAAATAGCAACACGATGAGTGTAACGCCCCAGATATTTAATTACATGGTCAGCACACTTAAAAACGCTTTTAGAGAAGACGATCCAGTCTTTATCATATAAAGAGTCAAGAAAAGACTGAAACGTATCAGAAGAACTAAGAGGACTTTTTTGTGAGGCGGGCTCGAATTCACCTGACGAATAAAGCTTCTTAAGTCCTTCTAAAAATTTACCTTTAAAAACTGCTGATAAGATTTTAACGTGAATGAAAAATTTTTTCTTGAATGACTTAAAATGAGTATGATCTTTAGACAAACCACCGCCAACAAAAATGCAGTGCAAATGTGGGGCTGGTCGTAACCTACGGTTACTGCTCGCCTATGCAACCTAGGTGGAACAACAAAGTCTGGCTCCAAGTATGGAGCACCAACGAGAAGCCGGGAATAACGCCCAGTTTATTTTTAGATAAATCAATCAGAGTTTTGGAAGCTGCATCATACATCAAGTTATAAAGAAGTTTTTGATTAAAGTAAATAAGTTCCCGGAGAGAATCTGGAACAGTAAAAACTAAGTGAAAATAATGAGAAGGCAATAAAGATTCTTGTTGTTTATGAACCCAAAGTTCTTTAGAAAAACCACCACAAGTGGGGCAATGACGATTCGAACAAGAATTGGAAACAATTTTTTCGTGACCGCATTCACAAGATAAAGTATGTGAACCAGCATTACTAGTACGACACGAAGAAATGGCGTTAATAGCTTTGACTTGTTGACAAGAGGTATGGTTTGAACTGATATAATCCATTGCATTATAAGACAGAACAGCTTGGATTTTAGGCATCAAAAGTCACCTCGCTATCATAAGGACTGGAAACTGAAAGTACTCTTGAAGGTGCAAGATGCAGATAAACCATAAAAGAACCCGACGAACAAGGGTGGCGTAGCCATTATTCCGTAGGAATAATTCCGAGTGGTTTTAATACTCGAATGACCTAACAAGGTTTTGATGGTAAACAAATCGGTACCTTTGATAAGTAAATGCGTGGCAAAAGAAGTTCGAAGGGAATAGCCAATCATTGGGACGATATTCCTTAAAATATTGTCTAAGAAATAAAAGTGTTTTCTCGGATAACAAAGTATAGCGATCTTTGTCACCTTTACCGGAACGAACATGGATTTGCATATTTTCAGAATGAATATCTGAGACTTTAAGCGCAAGAACTTCGCTAACTCTCAGGCCGGCAGAATAAGCCGTCATGAGAATAGCTTTATGTTTTACATTTACAGTAGCATCAAGAATAGCAGTGACTTCTGAAAAGGACAAAACCGAGGGTGACTTTTTCGAATTTTTGACACGAGGAATATCTTGTATGTTAAAAGGACGTTTCAGAACATGTGTAAAAGAAAGTTGTGTTGAAGAATAGACACTGTTAACGTAAGATGTGGATACTTGACGACAGACAAGTGAATGTAGATTCAAAACTAAAAATAGTAACATCTTAGTTTACATGAAAGGATTAGAATAAAGATACAAAGTAATTAGAGAAAAGATAAAAAAGCTATCGCGTAGCGATTTCGTTCAACATACGATTTAACAACAGTGCGCCAAGCAAAGATTGGCATTACTGACAAGGAGAAAGTCCTTGTATATTGATATAATCAGAGAAAGGGGGTGTTGGGATGAAGAGATCAAAAAGAATTATAACAATTTTGGTCATAGCTTTAATTGTTCAATCAGCAGTTCTAATGACTATTGCTACTGAAAGACAACGTTCAATTAGTGCATCTGAGATGGCTTTTAAGGATGGCTTGAATGATGTAGCATCGCTTTTCAATTTGGATATTAATTCGATGAATCAGAATGATAGAATCTATTATTATAGTCGAGCAATTGCAGGAATTGAGGTAGCTAATTATAGTTTAAGTCAATTTGACGCAGACCAAAGTATGTATAATGGAATCTATTTACTCTCTGAACATATAAAAGAACTTGATATATTAGGTGGAGATTCTGGACTTATTGATTTTGAGTTGTATAACCTGATTGTTAACATCTTGATGGATATTGAAGATGTAGATTCAGCTGATAGATTGACAGAATATCTAAATAATTCTGACAAGGTTAATTAAGGGCATTTGTGAGCTTACGGTCAGAACATCATCTAACTATTATAGATATATCCGATGACTCAAAAAAAATACCCCATCCAAAGACAGGGCAAGTCAATTCGGAAGAGATTATAGAGGCAATGTTGGGTCATCAAAAATGCTGAAGAAATTAGGCTGCAAAGAAGAAGGCATAAAAAGAGAAGTCATTTATACTGAGGGAAAGTACAAGGCTGAATTTCAAGGAGAAGGTATGGGAAATAGAATTATCATATGTGGATGTAACGGAAGCGGTAAGAGCACCCTTGGTATAGAATTGGCTAGACAACTTCAGTGTACATTTTTTGATATAGAAGATTATTATTTTCCCAATAAGAATACGGATTATATTTATGACTTTGCACGTTCGCGTACTGAAGTTGAGTGTCTATTGTTGAAGGATATGAAAAAATGTGAAAATTTTGTGCTAGCCTCAGTTAAAGGTAGTTTCAAAGAAGAAATCGTATCATTGTTTACTACTGCGGTGAAAATTAGCGTTGATAAAGAAATAAGAATACAAAGAGTAAAAGCGCGTTCTTTTCAAAAATTTGGAAAGAGAATTCTATTTGGTGGCGATTTATACGAGAAAGAGAAACAATTTTTTGATATGGTAGAATCTCGAACTGAGTCAAGTGTCGATGAGTGGTTAGGTTCGATGAACTGCAATATAATATGGGTAGATGGAACAAACTCTATTGTAGAGAATATAGAGAAAATCATAGAAATATTACACACTGGCAACAACGGATGCCGTTAGGCAACATATTTTATCAAAATCGGAGGGGAACTGTTGAAAAAGTTAAGTATAATAATAATTTGTATAATCGTATTTTTTGCAAGTGGATGTAATAATACAGAAGAAACGGTTAAATCGAGTACGTTCGGATTTGAAACTGATAAAATAACAATACTCAGATGGAAAGATGATGCTTTACAAGATAATGAATTAGAAAAAATCTGCGACATTGAGGATAAAGAGTTCATAGAAAAAATAACCAATGCACTAAAGAGTGAAGAATGGGAAGAAGCTTCATTAGAAAAACAGATTGCAGCAGTCCCGGAGTATTACATTTCCTTTAACAATGGAACTTTGATAAAGCTACTTGGAGATATCTCTTATGGGCATATTATGAATTATACTATAGATAATGGTTTATATAATTACTTTAATGGGAGTGTATATTATTTTCCAGAGACGTTCTTGAATTTAATTAAAGAAGAAGTAAACAAATCAGATTCTTTAATAAAGGATCACTTAATTCAATTAGACAAGACTGTTCTAAAAGAAATAGTTCAAAGTTATTTTCTTGTCTTTGAGGTGGATATGTCCTTCGAAAAGGAAGATTACCTTGATTTTGAAAAAGTGTTTTACTATATTTCAAGTGCCGGCACATATCCAATACAGCCTATTGACGATAAGGATAAGATCCATACAGATAGTTTTATGGGTCAGAGCGTGCGCCCAGAACTATATCAATACTTTAATGATGACACATCAATGATGAAAGTACCCACAACAATTGTTGATGAATATATATCATCCAAATTTAATACAAGAATAGACCATTCACAAATAAAAGAATATGACCAAGAAAGCGATTCCTATATTTATTATCCGTTTATGGGTGGGTTCAATTATGACATATTAGTTGACGAAGTAGTCGTTGATGGTGAAATAGTAAAGTTTAGCAGTATTTTAACTCAGGACGTAGACAATCCTGTAGACAAGAGGTACCAGGCAACATTTGTAATAAAATTTGTGGATGGCGAATATACATTTTTATCTGTTAAGATCAAAGAAATAATTTAACGAAGAAAGCTGAGGACCACGTATGAAGAAGTTAATGATACTGATTATATTGATGATCGTTGGAATAGGCATTTATGTCTTTCCAAGAAAGGTCGAAGAAGATATTCATCTGGTAAATAACTGGTCCTTCAACTAGTAGGGAAGAAGCAACCCGTCTTTTTGAAAAGCATTTAACAGAGCAACGAGTAGATTTTTCAACAGAGTTCAAGTAATTATATACCAAAGGTTAGCTTACAATCGGTTTCTTATATTTCATCTTGACTGGATTAAAATTCTACTATAGTATAATTGATGAGGATATAAAAATTGATGGGAGAAAAAAAGGATGCTACTCTTTATAAAGAAAGTGGCTCAATATAGGGGAGACACTTCAATAATAGATCAAGTTCAGAATATAAACAAAAGAATGAATATAAAAATATCAGACCAAAACCGGCGAACGGTTATTGGTTTTGTTTGCATTGAAAAGTAGTTGTGTTATAAACAGCTGACAATAATCCGAAAGGAGAGAAACTTAGATGGTAACTTATAAAAAAATGATTTTATGTCTTATGTTTTGTGGACTATTGATTGTTCAGACTGGTTGCATAACACAGAAAAACAATACTGATTTTGGAGAAGCAATAACCGTTGACTATAAAATGAATGTATCAACGAGTATTGATAATTATATGCCAACAATGTCATCAGTTCCAGGTATTCCTATTGAAGTCGATACAAAGGTAAACAATTACAGTAATGATTTAGAACTTAGAATAACTTCAGATAAAGGACAGCTATTATTATGGGATAATGATGGAAAGATAATCCATCTTGAGAATGAATATATATGTCCTTATGAAGATACGACTGTATACTGGACGCCGCTGACCGAAAATGAAGGTTTAGTGGAAGTGGCTACAATTAGGGTCGGAATTTATGATTTAGCTAGGGATAAAATAACCATTACATATATTGGGCAAATCAGCTTAGTAGAAGGTGAAGGGTACAAGATTGATTATGATGTAGAATTGAACTGATATTAGCTGTCAAACTGTGGGCTAATAACGATAAATCATCAAATAAGTGAGGTGAAAAAATGAAATATTCAAGAAGTAAAAAGTACAATAGTAAATTTGTTAAGGACAATATGATGGGACCTAATTCAATGGTAATATTGGAAAACATGTTAGAAGATATTACATTATCACCCAACACGAGAGTATTGGATTTAGGTTGTGGGACTGGATTAACATCAATCTTTTTAGCAAAAGAATACGGAGTGCAAGTATTTGCTGTAGATTTATGGATATCAGCAAGTGAAAACTACAGACGATTTAAAAATATGGGTTTAGAAAATCAAATTATACCAATACATGCTGATGCAACACAGTTACCTTTTGCAGATGATTATTTCGATGCGGTTATCAGTGTAGATGCATATCATTATTTTGGATGTAATGAAACATATTTCGATAAATATTTATCAAAAATACTAAAAAATGATGCCATAATTGCTATTGCTATTCCTGGTATGAAATATGAAATACATAATTGCGTTCCAGAAGAAATGAAACCTTACTGGGAAGATGACGCACTTGCAACGTGGAATTCATGTGATTGGTGGGAAAATCTATTATTGAAATCCGATAGTATTGATATAATAAAAATACAAGAGATGGAGTGTTTTGAAGAAGCATGGCAAGATTGGCTAAGTACAGATAATAAGCACGCTATTGGAGATAGAATTATGATTGAAACAGACAATGGCAAGTATATGAATTTAATATCAATTATAGGAAATAAAAAATAAAAGATTAAAATCAATTTACATCAATATTTTTATATTTTCAAAGTTTTTTTTAGGCCGCCACGGCCCTGGTGCCGACGAAAGGGGAGACAGGTATGATTTTATCAAAGTTCTTACAGGAGAACAAATATATAGATTTTTCGTCATCTCTAATAATTGAGAAGGCAAATCAGCTATTCGATCAAATTAATATAGATGTTGAAAAAGCCGAGATTGCATACAAATTTCAGCATTTAACACTAGCAGATGATGATTCGATTGGATATTGTGTTCATTGTTACAATGCAATTTATATTAACAATCGGTGGATTAAGGTGGATGCAAGAGGTAATACAAATGGAAGAAATGCCCAGTTTTCCCTTGATATACCGATATTAGCTTTTCACAACCGACAGAACTATAATGAGTTTTTTTGGCCTGGAATATATGCTAATCCACATCAAGATATAATGCAGATGTTAGATAAAGCCACTTGCCTACAAGATGTTTTGGATAATATACCTGATTATGTTAACGAAGTTCCAGATATTATCGACCAATCAAGTAAATAGAAAAGACTGAAACGTATAAGCAGAGGTATTAACACATTTAGGCAGGGAGGTAAAAATGAGACATATCAGACTAATTGTAATTCTTATCCTTATATTCGTATTCTCATCATGTAACTCTGATAATCAAACCGTTCAAGAGACAGTGAATAATCCGGTAAATGACAATAAAAAAGGTGCTTTCACGGTGACTTTTTTCAATGGTTATGACAATCATGTTGTTTTTAATGATGAGGTAAAAATAGAGGGAGTAAGTGACGAGTTCATACCAATATTTGTAAATGGAGTACTTTCGAAATGTATGACTGCTTTTTCAGAAGAGGATTTTCTATATGTACCTAGTGATTTTGCAGAGAAATATTTAGATACTACGATAGAGCTTTCTAGTGAAGATTTTATAATGAGGAATGATGAGACCTATTATAATCTTTTTGATGCTATTGAAAATACGTCATGGGATTTACAGTATGTCAAAAAGGATGCTGAAAACATTGAAGGGAAAACATTGATTGTAACTCATGACTGTGTCTATCTTTATGACAATATAATGACGGCAGAATTCTCCTCTGAGGAGGGGCTTGAAATTGCAAAGTCAACTTCAAAAGACAGCCTTGAACTATTTGAAGTTTCACTGAAAGATAATCTTAAAAATTCTAATGAGGATACAACACGTTTTGATGATGAATTAGCACAAATTAGGCAGGATATTTCAACAATGACATATATTGGTGAAACATTAGGGTACTATATTTATGATATGAATGTATATCGAGTTATGGTTGATAAACATACAGGACAACCATATTTTAATTATGAAAGTGGTTTGGCAACATACAATGTTGTTCTAGATCCAGAAAGCCCAGAAAATTATAAAATGTTCATGCCTTTGTACATTGTTGGTTAAAAGACATAATTCGTTAGTTAATAGATCGATATCAATAATCCATCTATGGAAAGGAAAAATCATGTTTAGCAAGTTTAAAATTTTAGCAAATAGGGTAATACCAATTATTGTAATAGCAATTATTATTTATATTATGAGTTTGATGTTTCCTGATTTGGCAGAAGCAGGGAGAAGACTGCATTGGAAGTATGATTTATATAGAAGCTTATTCACTTTATTGACATTTACTATTGGATTGTTTATTGAATTTGATAGAATTACGGACGCTTTTAAGAAGGGATTTAGGATTAATCCATTAGGTATGCTTACAAGCGTCACAATCTTAGTGATTTTATTTTTACCATTTACTATTGGAATGACAATAACGGGATATGGAACAATATCTATTATAATGCAACAAGGTCTTTTTAGAAGTATTCTAGGAATAATTTCAGGAGTTTTATTTGCTAGATCAATTTAAATGGATAATATAACAGTAAAACAGTTGAATATGAAATCAGTCTCGGCCCATGCCGCCAATTTGTTTTCGACAAATGCAAACATAAAATGGTTAAAAGGGCACTTGACTTAAAGAGGAGAGGTACTAAAATATTTAGTACAAAAGATTAAAATGATAAATGAAGTAATTAAGGTTCTAATTTTGGGAATTATTGAAGGAGTTACTGAGTGGGTTCCAGTAAGTAGTACAGGGCACTTAATAATTATGAATAATTATTTAATGTTAAATGTTTCAGAAGAGTTCTGGCAATTCTTTCAGGTTGCAATTCAACTAGGAGCAATACTAGCAGCACTAGTATTATATTGGGATAAGGTATTTCCAAGAAATTGGTTTGCAGATTCTAAGAAAATCTCAATAAAAAAAAGATTTAGCTTTCAAAATAATTACAGGATATACTCATTATGGTTAAAAGTTATTGTGGCGATATTACCTTCAGTATTTGTTGGCCTTATTTGGGAGAAGACAATTGAAGAAATGTTTTATAACTATTTTGTGGTTTCAGTAGCATTGATAATATGGGGAGTTGTGTTTATTATTGTAGAGAATAAGATAGAGCCTAAAACTAAGCTTTTGGAACTCTATAATATTACATATAGACAGGCCTTTATAATTGGTATCTTCCAAATATTTTCAATTATTTTCCCGGGTACTTCAAGATCTGGATCTACAATTATTGGTGGTATGATTAGTGGGTTATCTAGAGCAGTGGCCATGGAATTCACATTTATACTTGCAATACCTGTTATGTTTGGTGCCACATTACTTAAATTATATTCTTTTGGGTTATATTTTAATAATACTGAATTGATATTTCTTTCATTAGGTAGTTTAATAGCATTTGTGGTTTCATTTTTTGTAATAAAAATTATTACTAATTATGTTAAGAAGAATGATTTTAAAGTATTTGGTTACTATAGGATAATTTTAGGAATATTAGTGATTTACTATTTTCAACAGCCGTTTTAAAGATTATTTTTTGCCTGTGGAAAAAAGCAAGCTTCGTTACGTTAATTCTTCGCTCAGTAAGCGTGTTAGGATCTGGTTGCAAAAAATCAGAAAATTCACAATAATTTATTTTGATTATTTATTTGAGAAAGTGATGTTTTAGTTTAAATTTGCTATACTATTAAGTAATAAGGTTATAAAAATTTGATGGGAGAAAAAATGATGTTACACTTTATTGAGAAAGTGGCTCAATATAGGGAAGACACTTCAATAATAAATCAAGTTTAGAATATGAACAACAGAATAAACATAATAAAGAGATAAAATGCGATTATTTGCGACGTGCGTAAATAAAGATTATAGATGTTCTGTTGCCGCATCGCGTAAGCTGGACCTTATCAGATAGAAGAATTTTCTTGGACCTAAGATATATCGCAATAAATATTTAGTGGGGTGGCCAGTGTTTTGATATCAATAGAATCTTATGACATTGTTTCAGAAGCAGATTACGTTCTAACGTATGTGGTAATGTGTGCAATATACAAGGGGAAATGGGTATTTGTTCGACACAAAAATCGAGAAACATGGGAAGTACCAGGCGGTCATATTGAGTTAGGTGAAACAACAGACGAAGCGGCTGGCAGAGAATTATATGAAGAAGCTGGAGCTACCAAGTATGAATTGCAAGTTGCATGTGATTATTCTGTTGGAAGACAAACCGAAAGAGATTATGGAAGATTATATTTTGCACAGATAGAAGAATTAAATGACAATCATGAATTTGAGATTCAAGAAGTTATTTTTCAAGATACATTGCCTAATGAATTAACATATGCTGAAATTCAGCCATAGAGGCCAATATTTGATGTTGTGAAATTAAGGAATCACCTAATTAAGGTTAACTTCGTGATTATAAGTGAAGTATCTGCCGCATTTAGGGCAGCAAAGTTTTTTTTTACCGATAAGTTTTTCTAATAAATGAACTTTATCAAACATTGGTACGACGCTAAGAACAAGGCCGCCTTGTTTAGCGATAAATTTTCGGCAAAGCGTTACCTTTGATGAACGAAAACGATTCGATCGAAAACCATAGTGGCGAATCTTTACAAATTTATGTGGCAATACATGTAGAAGAAAACGTCGCATAAACTCATGATAGCTTAGTGTCATTATCTTTTGTTTACCGCCATCTTTGTTGTCACGGTAAGAAAAGGAAACTTCATTAATAGAGATATTTTTAATCCTGAAATCTGAAATAGCAACACGATGTGTGTAAGGCCCAGATATTTAATCACATGGTCAGCAAATCGAATATGCTTATAGAAATCGGAAGGAGGAATATGGCTGAACTTGGGTCATATAAAAAGGATGAAAGAAATTAATTTTGAAAACTATTATTGGCAGAATGAACTTGTAAGATTAAGAGCAATGGAACCAGAGGATTGGGAAGAACATTATTATAATTGCTATGACAGCAAGGCGAGAAGAATGCTTCAGTATGAATTGGAACTGCCACCAACTGTGTCGCAGAATAAATCAACAATAGAAATGTTTTCTCATTTTAATCCGGAGACAAAAAGATTGATGTTCACAATAGAAAATTTAGATGGTGTCAATGTGGGGGCCTTTAATTTAAACAGTATTGATGAGAAAAATGGAACATTTAGTATCGGGATACAAATAGGAAGAGATTATAGAGGCAAAGGCTACGGAACAGCGGCAATGAAAATATTATTAACTCAACTTTCCCACTTGTAAAACCTCTATAACACTATTGTTTTCATAGGAAAAGTTATAAAAAATACGTTTCTTGACGTAAAAATGCACCTCAAATCTGATATAATGTAATTGCGAAGTTACAATCAAATCAGACAAGAAAGGTGCATACACATATGATACACTATAACGACTCATCTGAACAGACTAGAAATACCTTTTTACGTGCTTTTTCCGACTTGGAACTTTCTAAAACCCTCAGACAGTGTGGTATTCGAAAATCAAAAGGTATTCCTGTCATAGAAGTTTTTCGATTCCTTGTGTTACTGGTTTTTCAAGGCAAGAACCTATACAGATTCTTAGATTCTGACCGTGGGGATACAGCATATTCAAAGAATACCATGTATCGGATGTTGAATGTTTCAACCTATAACTGGCGACGTTTTCTTCTGACACTGGCTAATAAGGTTATTACCTCCATGAACCAACTAACTCGACCTGAGCGTGTTAACGTCTTAATTATCGATGATACGATCATTCCAAGAAACAGAAGCAAAAGTGTTGAACTACTTGCCAGAGTTCATGATCATACATCCAATCGTTACAAGAAAGGATTTACAATGTTAACTCTTGGGTGGTCCGATGGATACAGCTTTATGCCAACTGATTTTGCCATGCTCTCTTCAGGTGAAAAATCAAACCGCTATCAAGAAGTCAGTGACTCTATCGATAAGCGTACCTGCGGTTACAAACGTCGTGTTGAATCGATGCAGAAGAAAAGTGATGTTGCGGTTCAGTTGATTAAAAACACCTTAAATCAAGGCATTCAAGCCAGTTATGTGCTTATGGATACTTGGTTTACGCATGAACCACTTATCAGATCCTGTCTTGAGGAAGGCATTGATGTTATTGGTATGGTTAAACAAATGAAGCAAACATATACCTATCAAGGGAAGAATTTTGATCTAAAAGATCTCCGTACAACGCTTCCCAAGTGCCGCAATAGTAACATTATCGGTTCCGTTTTGGTTACTACCAAGAACGGTATTCCCGTGAAGTTGGTTTATGTCAAAAACCGTAATAAGAAGCACGATTGGCTTGTCATCTTGAGTACCGATTGTTCCTTGTCCAACGAGGAAATCGTTCGCATATATGGTAACCGGTGGAGCATTGAAGTTTTCTTCAAATCCACAAAATCTCTAATGAAACTCGGAAATGAGTTTCAAGGTCGCAGCTATGATATGATGATTAGCCATACAACCATAGTGATGACCCGTTATATCATGACTGAATGGCTAAGACGTGAAGAAAAGGATCAAAAAACCTTTGGTGAACTCTTTTTCAGATTCAGTGACGACATTCAGGATATGGATCTTATTACTGCTCTTCAAAATTTGATGAGCTTGGTAGCTGAGGTTGCCAATGGCATTGCCACAGATACAACAGATATTGTAAAATGTCAACTTCAACAATGGATTAATCAGCAAGCCTCATTTATCAAGGCTTTATTCACTGATTTCTGCTGGGAAAGTTGAGTTATTAAACTATGCTTTTAATGAAAGAAGGCTGAATAAGTTTAATGTCTCCGTTATTGAAGGCAATGTTGGGTCATCAAAAATGATGAAGAAATTAGGCTGCAAAGAAGAAGGCATAAGAAGAGAAGTTATTTATACAGAGGGAAAATACAAGGATGAAATATTATTCGGCTTGACGAAAAAAGAGTTCAATAAACGGTAGAAAAAAGAAAATTTTAATGGGACCGAGTTCCCGTAGAATTATTGAAAAACTGACTTTAGACTTAGATGTAAAGAAAGGTTCAAGAATATTAGATTACTGAGGAAGAATATGATTATAAGAGAGCACAAATTATTGCTGACAAATGGTAATTTCTCTTAGGCGATATATAATTTTAAAATTTTGCTTGTAATATATTTTATAATAAATCATTCTATTAATATAAAGATGAATGGAGGTTTATATTATGGAATATTTATATGAAATGATATTTAAAAGAAAGTCAATGCGGAGATTTAATGATGAATTAGGTGTTTCAGAGTCCGAGCTACAGATGATCATGAATCAGATTCAAGGCTTGAAGCCCTTATGTGATGGTATTCATACGGAGGTCGAAATAGTCAATAAGACAGACACAAGCTGCAAACGCGGACAATATTGTTTACTCGTCTATAGCGAAGTCAAAGAACACTATCTATTGAATGTAGGATATATGTTTGAGCAACTTGACCTGTATTTAGCATCGATGAACATAGGCGTATGTTGGTATGGCTTCGGCAAAACGCAGGGCAAACATAAAAAGCCTTTAGAATTTGTTATTATGCTTGCATTCGGAAAATGTCTGGAAAAGGATTTTCGTAAAGATATGTATAAGAGCAAACGAAAGGATATCAATCAGATTTGGCAAGGAGAAGTTGCTAGGGAAATTGCTAATATTGTCAGATTTGCCCCAAGTTCTTGTAACATGCAGCCATGGAGAATTAGGTCTGAAGAGAAAAAAATCCAAGTCTTTAGGACGACGAAAGTTAATTCAATAATGCCGCAAGCCAAGAGACCTTATTATAACTCAATAGATATGGGGATATTTTTATGTTTTCTTGAGATTGTTTTGCATAAAAATTCATATAACTTTGAAAGAGAGCTTTTTGACAGCTATAATGAGGATGAAGAAGAAATCAAAATAGCAGAATATAGAATATAAAGGATTAGGAGCATTCAAATGATAAGAGAAGCAAAAATAGACGATTTAGATTCTCTACTAGCAATTTATAATGAGGGAATTATGAATGGAACCGCAAATGGTTTAAGTTTAAGAAAGGAAGTAAAATGAAACAAATCATACTTGTTAGTGCTATCGTCATCATATTATCGGCTTGTAATTCACAGAGTCAGACACCAGAGTCTTCAAGTGAGGTCAAAGAACAGGAAAACAATGAACAGATGAACAATGAGCAAGTAAATCTCATGGAACGATTTGAAAATCAACATGCATCAGGGCAACTTCTTTATCAACTCATCGCAGATATTGATGGAGATCGGGAAATTGATTATTTTGCAGTAACGGGTGACGCAGAGGGCAATAACCCTATTTTTTGGCATATAGATAATGATGGGACAGGAGAAGTAATTGTTGAGGCATCAGATACCAAGTATTTATCTACAGAGGTTGTTGATAGAGGAAATGAAAAACATATTGCTTTTATGACACACTATCCACCTTCAAATACAAAGTTGTGGACGATTAAACTTGATAATCAAGAACCTATTCTTATATTGGAGTTTATGGCTGATTGGACAATCCGAATCATTCCCCAAGGCTTTCAAATGGTATGGAAAGAATATAAGGATAGTGAAACCGGAGGTTATGACCTGGTTGCTGAAAACTATATTTGGGATGAAGAACAAAGGGAATATTCTAAAAAACCAAGGGATTAAGAAAATTGAAGAGGGGAAGTTATATATATGGATGACATTGTTTTGAGTCTAGCAAAGGTTTTGAATAGTCATAATATTCTTTGGGGAGTTGGTGGGTCTTATCTGCTAAGAATATACGGCATTGTTGAACAAGTGCATGATTTAGATATTATTATTGCTCCAAAAGATATTGCTAAAGCCGTTCAAGTCTTGGATTCTATAGCCCAGCGTAAAGCAATCCCGGTAAAAAAAGAATATAAGACGAAGTATTTTTATGTATATTCATATGGTGGACTTAGCATAGATGTCATGTCTAGGTTTAGAATTGAGCATTCAGAAGGTGTATATGAATTTGTGATGGATGAGTTATCCATTGTTGAACATAAGAATATAGATGGAACACTTGTTCCTCTGATGAGTCTAGAAGATTGGCTAATTGCATATACCTTGATGAAAGGGCGTAGCTCAAAGGTGAAAATGATTGAAAAATATTTGATTTCACATGGAATCGGTCATAGAGACTTACTTGAACGTATTTTAGATCAAAGACTACCTGCCCAGGTGCAGATATATATTAATAAACTACTAGATTAAAGGCTATGTTTTTATAATTTGAGTCTTAAAAATAAATATATTTAGGAGAGCGAGAGTTATGGAGTTTGAAATGTTATTTAAAACATACCCAATGATTAAGACAGATGACTTAATACTTAAAAAGATAGAAGGCGAAGATATTCATGAATTTTTTGAAATTCACAGTAGTGAACGACTATATCAATATATACCCGGCAAGGCCAAAAAAAATATTCAATCAGTCGAAAATATGATTGGACATTATGAGCGAGATTTTAATAAAAAGAAAATGATTTTTTTAGGGATTTATACAAGAAAACCTGAACAAAAACTGGTAGGAATAGCAGAAATCTTTAATATTGATAAGAAAGTGAATATGGTTACAATAGGTTATAGATTGCATGAAGAGTATTGGGGCAAAGGAATTGCAACTAATGTCGTTGATTTAATGATAAACTATATGTTTAATACGATAAAGGTAAATAGGATTCAAGCATTTGTCATGCCAGAAAACAATAAATCTAAAGACGTATTAAAAAGAAACTGCTTCACATATGAAGGAACAATACGACAGGGTGAAATATGGAAAGATAAAGGTTTGATCGATTTAGAATTGTATTCCATATTACAGAAAGATTATAAGGAGTTATAAATGATTGATGTAGAAAAGTATGTAGAAAATGATTATAACGGCTGTGTTTTTCTCAAAGCCAAGGATAATTTTAGATTTGCAAAAGCCTATGGATATGCAGATTTGGCTAATAAAGTAGAAAACAATTTATTGACAAAATTTCCAACAGCTTCAGCAGGTAAAGCTTTTATTGCCGTAGGAATTTTGCAACTCATTGAAAAAGGTCTCTTAAGTTTCGAGGATACTATTGGCGAGCTTCTTGATTTTGACTTAAAAAAAATTGATAAATCTATCACTATACGTAACCTATTGGCTCACACTTCGGGTATTCCGGATTATTTTGATGAGACGATAATGGATGAGTATGATGAATTATGGAAGGATTATCCTAATTATAAGATTAGGAAAAGCGAAGATTTAATTCCTTTGTTTATTGACAAACCGATGATGTATCCAGTAGGCGAAAAATTTCAATATAATAATACAGGATATGTGGTTTTAGGTATAATCATCGAAAAAATAAGTAAGCAAGGATTTGATGAATATTTAAAAGAAAATATTTTCATACCTTGTGGTATGGAAAACACTGGATATTATGAATTGGATAGATTACCATCGAATTGTGCCAATGCATATATTTATGATCAAGAGCGTAAAGAATACTACACAAATATCTATAGTGTTGATGTGAAAGGAACCGGTGCAGGAGGAGCATTTACAACAATCGTTGATGTCGAAAAATTTTGGTCATGCTTATTTAAGACTCAACTTATTGGTCAAGATATGCTTAGAGAAATGATGAGTCCTCAAGGCGGCCAAAACTATGGATATGGTATGTGGTTAAGTCAAGATGACCAAAATAATTATATTCCATATTTTCAGGGATGTGACCCAGGTGTAAGCTTTATATCGATGTATGATTGGCATAAAGAGGTTATGATAACCATCGTCAGTAATTTTGGGGATGATGTATGGAAATTGAAGCGTAATTTAATGACATTAGATTTTTATGGTAACTGATAAACGTATTGGAGGTTTTCTATGCAAAGAATTAAATTGCTCAAAGGTGATATTACGAAGGTGACGGTCGATGTCATTGTCAATGCAGCTAATTCAAGTCTGCTAGGAGGTGGCGGAGTTGATGGGGCCATTCACAGAGCCGGTGGAAAGGAAATCCTTGAAGAATGCAAAATTATTCGAAACAAGCAAGGGAAATGTGAAACTGGAGAAGCGGTGATAACGACAGCGGGAAAATTACCAGCTAAAAAAGTTATACATACCGTAGGACCTGTATGGAATGGCGGAAAAAACAATGAAAGTGATTTGCTTAGGCGATGTTACAAAAATTCCGTTGATTTAGCCCGTAGCAATGATTTGAAATTAATTGCTTTTCCTAATATTAGTACAGGAGTATATGGCTTTCCCAAAGATTTAGCTGCTCAAATAGCATTTGATGAAATAAAAGCGTGCATTAATAAATATGAAGAACTTGAAGTGATTTTTGTCTGTTATGATGAGGAAAATTATAAACTATATCAGGAGTTGATGCATTCTTAATTTATGAATCAAATGGATGGGTGGTCAGGATCTTTCAACAAAATTTTCAATTAATGTTTACTGTAATGTGGGGGTAATAGATTGAGTTTAATATTTGAAAAAATTAGTTCTTTTGACAGAGGTATATTATATCGATTATTGGTAGATGGATATTCATTTGACAATAGATGGAAATCATATTTTGAAAAGGATTGGTTAGAGTTTGATGATTTTTTCTTTGATCATTTGAATATTGTAGACAAATATGGTTTTATTACTGTATTAGATGGTGAACCTATTGGGCATATATCATGGGATCCAAGAAATATGCCTGAATATGTAACATTAGGTCATAATTGTATTGCATCAAAGTATAAAGGGAATGGATATGGTAAAAGACAACTTCAAGAGGCAATTGATAGAATTCGACAGTATGATGGGCTTCAGAAAATAATTGTTGGTACAAATAGTAATCTAATTGCGCCACATAATTATGAAAGTGTAGGTTTTAAGCTTTGTCAAAAGAGAAAAAATGAAACGGAAACTGCATTTTCGGGTGATTATGAAATGATTCTATAACAAAAATTTCCATTGAACAAAGTTGTGGTTCTAGTGATTTTATGGATATGCTTAAACCTTATTATAATATTACTGATGCATTTTATCAAAATGGCCAATTAGAAGGCAATGTGCAAACCTATGAATGGCGATTTATTGTTCTTGAGGGCGTTGATCGGTATTTTGTTATTGTAGATGCGGATGCGGAAGAAGTTACAGGCATATATCCTGTCCCGGAAGAGTGGATTATGAATGGGAGTGATTGATTATGTTGGAAGTGGTATTTGATTCAGGTATAAAAGGTGTACTGAAACATGCTATAAACTACAATCCTGATAGCTGGCGCCAGGGAGCTATGGCCTTTTTGGGTGAACGTCCATCTGATGAAGAATTGATGAAGATGTATGCCGGAAAGCCTATTGGTGGCAACAGAGCAGATGTGGTTCAGTTTGGATTTTTTAATGATATAGGTAATATACAGGACGGCTTTGATGGGAGCGACAGAAGAGAGTTGTATAAACGGTTCTTTAGTATTATGCCAGGATATGCGCTGCAAATGGAACAAACAATAAGTGAGATTCAACATGACTTTGAGCGTATTGTGGGAGAGTCAGAAAAGGAAATATCTATCAGAGTCTGGGTAGACAGCTCGCCCTATTCAGTATGTGGGTATTATTGTTTATGTGATCTTCTGAGACACGCTAAGTGTCGTCTTAGTAAAGTGGTTATGCCTGAATATTGGCAGGATGATGAGAATACTATGAGCAAAGGTGGATGGAATAGTGTTCATCCAGGAAAGTTTTATCAGTTTCTGAATCTGGAAAAAGATGTTCCTCAGATTGAAAGACTTGAAAATAGCGCTAGATGGAAAGAACTGGTAAAAGAGAACGCACCCTTAAGAGCCATCATCAATGGCAGACTGATGTCGGTTCCAATTGATTTTTATGATTATTTAATTGTAAATGAACTTCTTGATACGCCTATTGTTATGGGCAAATTGCTAGGTAGACTCATGATGAAGCATGCTTTGGGAATCAGTGATGCATGGTATAGATTCAGAATAGAGGCTATGATTAAAAATGGGGATATTGACATCATCGGATTCAAGGATGAAAGCCATCCTTATGGTGCAATTTTGAAGAAAAGGGTTAACATATTATGACAAATAACAAACTTAATAATTACCCATATACGAGCAACATTGAGGATTATATATGGCAGATAATAGAAGTAGATATGGAAAGGTAATTTGATGAAAAGAATAGTGTCAATTTGTATTTTGTTACTGGTTGTTTTGTCCGGTATTAGTACCATAGTTGTCACAGGAAACTCCGGTCCAACATCTTGGCAAGGAACATCTGGGGCCGAATTGTTAAGTATTGATGAAGATACACCAATAGAAGTGATTGAAGAGAACTTAGTTTTTGATTTCAGAGAAATTGTAGATGAAGGCTATACAATAAGCAGTTGGATTACTGCCAGTTATGTCCTTCAATCCCATTAATCGTGAAGATATTCAAATAGCTGTAGATGGTGAGAAGGTGGAGTATGAGCTCCATCCCCATAGTACTTATGAAGATGAGAATCGTGAGTTTTCAAATATTGTCGAAAATATTCAATCAGACTATAGAAAGGACACTATTTTTAATAGCTCAACAGATGGAAACCTTTGGACTCTTAATCTACGAACATCATCAACTGAATATGAAGAAATTACTCTAGATTTGATGTTTGATCCTTCAAAGACCCAGTTGCTTACGGATGGCTTTAACAGTGGCCATTATGAGTATGGCCATGTTGTGATTGGAGCAGATCTAAAAGATGGCGACGAGGCTTATGTCTATTTCAAGGGAGAGAAACCTGTAATGGTATTAAGTGAAAATGCCTCCATAAGTGTAGAAAATATGTCCTTTAAGGATTACTATGATACTTATATCGTATCTAGAATTAACAACGATAACAAACATTACAACGATGTGTCTTTATTTAATATGTTGGTTGAGCGGTTCTTTCCAAAGTTAGTTGATTTTATAGCAATAAACCGTTATAATTTTGATTATAGGATGGTGATATCGTGGAGCAAGAAATAATCAAATTATTAGATGTAAATATGGAATGTATAAAT
>Ga0334898_1002060_pt1 | contig 19747 bp, 16 predicted proteins | sample GraSluR3_MG_10_FD_207228 | JGI IMG/M metagenome (GOLD analysis project Ga0334898, IMG submission 207228) | Sludge microbial communities from methane-producing bioreactor in Wageningen University, Netherlands - Granular Sludge_3_08-R3 | ecosystem: Engineered > Bioreactor > Anaerobic >... | reverse complement strand
ATAGGTCTATTGATGGAAAAACGGGAAATCCAACCGTCGATCTCTTCCAAATGGTCGAGTGTGCCTGTGATGAGAAATCGGGCGAAGAGCGTGGTTTCAGGATCAAGCTGCTCACGCTCCTCATCACTGAGGGTTGGGAAATCGACAAAACCAAGTCCCTGTTGCAGTTCACCATTGAAATCGAGGGCGTACAGGGTCGATAGTGCCAATTCCCTACCCAGATGACGACTCTTCAATTGGACTCCTCCGAATACAGGATCTCGACCATAGCCTCATCGCGCAACTGTTTCACCAACTGTTCAATCGCCGAAAGATACGCCGCCTGTTGACTCCGTGAGACGAGTGTCTGTCGAATATATTGTCGTACGGTGACATTGGATTCGGGATTGATGGGATCGTCGATACCGAGAAGCTTGGGATCGGTATGGATGGTCACCTTGACTATATGGTACCCTCCTGCCGATTCGAGTACACCTGAAGGTTTGCCGAGGGGAAGCTCGAACACGGAATCGAAGAAAGAAGCACCCAGATAGGCCCTCATCTCTTCATCATCGAAGGCCAACCAACCAATGTCGCCACCTTTTCCCGCAGACTCGGTATCCTTGGAATATTTGGGAACCAACTCCTCGAACGTATAGGTGTTGTATCGCAACCAACGTGCCAACTGGTCCATCTGCTTCTTCACACTTGCCTTGTCCTCGTCGGTGAAAGGCATGAAGATATGACTGAGACGTACCAGCTCGGGATTCATGAATGCCGAACGGTTCGCCCTGAAGAATTCCATCACCTGCGCATCGGTCGGTTCCTGATACGAATCCACGACAGCACCCATCTTTCCACGTACGTATCTGTCGACAATGGTGGATTCCTTCACACTCTTTTTGAATTCGTCCATCCCGATCCCATAATTGTTCCTAATCACGGTTTCGAACTGGGCATCGGTAATCTGACGGCCCACCTGTTGTTCAACTGATGTGCGTTGTTGACGGATCAATTGTTCCACTTGGGCATCGGTGACCATATATCCGTCACGCTCGGCACCCTGCAGCACCAATTCATCGTTGATCATCACATCGAGCACTTCTAGCGGTTGTACCGATTCGGCCTTTCCGCCCGCGGCAACAGTCTCGGCCCGATAATCGGCAACCTTCTGTTCGAGACTTTGAACGGAGATGACGGTATTGCGAATGAGGTTCACAGTTGCCGCAGGCTGACTGATCATGTCCGCAGAGAAGATGACCGCTGGTAGTAATATGAGTGAGAATAGTACGAGAAGTAGTTTTTTACCCATGGAATCGACTCCTGAATTACGAGATAACCAACCGTTTTCCCACTTCCTTGGCATACGGACGATTGGAAAGTACATCGGAGAAGGTGAGATACATGCCCTGGCTTTCCATCACACGCATGAGCGCCTGAAGTGTCTTGCCTTGTCGTATTCCCCTTTTCCCGATAAACGCGAAACATCGCTTGCCGCTGATGGTGCCGCACTGTTTGAGGAATTCCCCGACCTTGGCGGGAATCTTGCCTCCCCACAAACCGGTGGCAACTGTTCCGACAGCGATATAGTCGTAGTATGAGATGATTTTTCCCGCATCACGCTGCATGTCGACCAGATCGACATCGTGCCCCTGCGTTTGTATGCCTTCGGATAGTCCGAGGGCCAAATCCCTGCACATCGAGGAAGATCCGATGTCGCTGTACAATACGCATACTTTCATAATCATCCCAGTCAAACGGCAACGACCGCAGAGTAAACATGCGGTCGAGTGCCTTGATTCAAATACGAACCACCGTGTACAAATTATTCAGCGGTGGTGGTGTTCCACCAATCCTCGGCTTGTTGGACTTGATCCACTTGCACGGAATCGAGCAGTGAAGTGTCCGACGGCGATTTGTTGATCACAGCCAAAAGTATTGCCAGCACAAGAAACGATGCGCCGAGAATCGCTGTGAACTTGTTCAGAACCTTGCTTGTCTGGCCTCCGAAGGAAGAATCGCTTCCCCCGCCGAAAATGCCTCCAAGACCGGAACCGCCTTCACTCTGGATCGCGACCATGAAGATGAGCAACAAACTGGCGAGAACGAAAAGAATCAGTAGAATAATGCTGATAACACCCATTGTGAACTCCAGATAATTTACTTGTTGTACCGCACGATGGGAGCGAACTGCTCCACAGATAGGGAAGCTCCACCCACAAGTGCGCCATCGATATGTTCCATGGCCATGAGGTCCTTCACATTCGATGGTTTCACTGATCCACCATACTGTATTATCAACGATTCTGCAACACTTTTGCCGTAGAGTTTGGCAATCCGGCCACGAATGAATTCATGAGCCGCATTCGCATCGTCCGGTGTGGCGGTTTTACCCGTTCCAATTGCCCATACCGGTTCATAGGCTATGATCACTTTCGACATCGATTCGGAAGCGACATCCTTCAACCCTTCGACGACCTGCCGTTCCAGTACCTCTTCGAGCTTGCCCGATTCACGTTCCTCAAGGGTCTCGCCTACGCAAAGGATGACATCGAGGTCCTGATCGATCGCAAGCTTCACCTTGCGGTTGATGAATTCATCCGACTCGCAGTAATAGGCCCTTCTCTCGGAGTGACCGAGGATCACCACAGTGACACCAAGCTCCTTGAGCATCGCCGGTGCGACCTCTCCAGTATACGCTCCACCCGTCTGGTCCGACATGTTCTGTGCAGCGACTTCAATCGGGGTTCCCTTCAAAGCCTCCGCTACGGGACCGATGGTCACGAACGGTGGTGCAACCACAACCCTTACCGAAGCATCCTTGACTGCTTCGGACAACTCCTTGGCGAATACAGCCCCTTCCGACGGGGTCATGTTCATTTTCCAATTTCCCGCGATACACACATTTCTCATTGCTATTTCTCCAATGCCTTGATACCGGGCAATACCTTACCCTCGAGGAATTCCAGTGAAGCTCCGCCTCCGGTTGACACATGGTCGATCTTGTCGGCGAAACCGAATTTGTTCACAGCAGCGACCGAATCGCCGCCACCGACCACAGTGGTACCCTCACAATCGGCGACCATCTGCGCCACAGCCTTGGTTCCCTCCGCAAATGAATCGAATTCGAAGACTCCCATCGGACCGTTCCAGACAATCGACTTGGCAGCCTTGAGCTCTTTCTCCACCAATGCCAGCGTCTTCGGACCGACATCCATTCCGATCATACCTTCAGGAATCTCGACCGAGTCGATCGCTACCGCTGTGGCATGTTCATTGAATTCCGAGGCACAGACATGATCGACAGGAAGGATCACCCTCACGCCCTTGCTTTCGGCGTTCTCCAAAAAGGATTTGGCAACTTCGATATAATCTTCCTCGAGCAGGGATTTGCCGATGGCATGGCCCTGCACTTTCAAGAAGGTATAGGCCATTCCACCGCCGATCACGATCGCGTCGCAATTGGCGGACAAGGATTCAAGTACACTGATCTTGGATGAAACTTTGGATCCTCCGATGACGGCAACAAACGGCTTTTCCGGATTTTCAAGAAGAGGAGCAAAGAACTTCACCTCCTTTTCAATGAGAAAACCGGCGGCAGAGGGAAGAAAATGGGCTACTCCCTCGGTGGAGGCATGGGCCCTGTGGGCAGTCCCGAAGGCATCGTTCACGTATACATCGCCATAGCTTGCCAAGGTCTTCGCGTAGCCTTCGTCATTCGCCTCCTCCTCCTTGTAGAATCTGACGTTCTCGAGAAGCAGGACTTCTCCCGCCTTGAGGGATTCGACATCACGCTTCACTTCGTCACCTACCACATCGGTGGCAAGTTTCACAGGACGCCCAAGCAGCTCTTCGAATCGCTTCGCGATCGGTCCCATGCTGAACGCCATGTCCTTTTTACCCTTCGGTCTACCGAAATGGCTCATCACTACAAGTGAGGTACCCTCTTGTTCAAGAATGTATTGGACGGTGGGCAAGGCACTGCGTATTCTGGTGTCGTCGGTAACCACACCATCCTTCAACGGTACGTTGAAATCGACTCTGATCACGACCCTCTTTCCCTTCAGGTCGATGTCCTTTACTGTTTGCAATTTCATGATAACTCCTCATCTACGGCTGATGCGCACCGTGAGGCGCGCATCAGAAGTAAAATTCATGGGAATGTCGGTTACGCCATCAACATCTTGGCGAGATCGACCACACGGTTCGAATAACCCATCTCATTGTCATACCATGACATGATCTTGAAGAACTTCGGACCCATCTTCATGGTGAGGGCAGAATCGAAGATCGATGAATGGCTGTTTCCCTTGATATCGCTGGAAACGATCGGATCTTCGGTATATTCGAGAATTCCCTTCATCGGGCCTTCGGCGGCAGCCTTGACAGCGGCATTGAGCTCCTCAACGGTACAATCCTTCTCCAACAAGACAGTGAGGTCGACAATCGAACCTGTTGGTACGGGAACACGCATGGCTCCACCGTTCAACTTGCCTTCCAATGCAGGAACTACCAAGGAGACGGCTCGCGCGGCACCGGTGGTGGTGGGAATGATGGAGAGGGCTGCGGAACGTGCCCTGCGAAGGTCCTTATGGGGCATGTCCAGCGTAACCTGATCGTTTGTATAGGCATGAACGGTGGTCATGAGACCGCGTTCGATACCGAAACTGTCGTTGAGCACCTTGGCAATGGGAGCAAGGCAGTTGGTGGTGCAGGATGCATTGGAGAACGCATCGTTGGCGAGATCCAAAGCTTCATTGTTGACACCACATACGATGGTCTGGTCAATCTTGTCCTTGGCGGGAACCGTAAGGATGACCTTCTTGGCACCGGCCTTGATATGGTCCTTGTATCCCCCCTTGGGGCTTTCGGCGACAGCGAACACACCGGTCGATTCGATCGCGATATCGACACCGAGCTCCTTCCAAGGCAATTCAGCGGGATTGCGTACGGAAAGGATCTTGATCTCCTTGCCATCCACCACAATCGCGTCTTGTGTAGCCTTGACGCTCTTCGAGTAGACACCATAAGTGGAATCGTACTTGAGCAAATGTGCCAACGTCTTGGGATCGGTCAAATCATTGATCGCGACAATTTCGATGTCCTTGTCTTCAAAAGCGATCTTGAATACATTTCTTCCAATTCGCCCGAAGCCATTGATTGCGATTTTCATCTAAATTTCCTCCATGTGTAGGTATGTATCGATAACAATATAACTATAATTGGCCATCAGCGTCAACGAATCAGCCGCGTTTCATCACTATTTTCACCCGATTGATCTTATGTCCTTCAATTTCCTGGACTATGAAGTCCATACCCTCCCATGTCACCTTTTCCTGGTTCAAGGGAATACGACCGAATTGCTCGAATACAAAACCTCCGAGCGTTTCGAAATCATCCTCTGGAAGAGAGAGTTCGAGCCTTTCGTTCACCTCGTCGATCGCCGCCCGAGCGTCACAGAGGTAGATGCCTTCACCCATTTCAATGATCTCATCATCCTCGTCGTCGTCGAACTCGTCCTGGATGTCACCTACGATCACCTCGAGGATATCCTCCATGCTCACAATCCCGGACACCCCCCCATACTCGTCGATGGCAACCGCGATATGGACCCTCCGTTTCTTGAATTCCCGCAACAGTTCGTCGAGTCGTTTGGTTTCGGGAACGAAATAGGGTTTGCGCATACTCTTGCGCACATCGAAGGTCCCATCCTTCTGGTAACGGATGACATCCTTCACATAGAGGATGCCCACCACATTGTCGATCGTATCGGTATACACGGGATACCGGGAGAACCCCTGCTCCGTGATCACATTCCGCAATTCATCGAGCGTGATGTCATCGGAAACGAACTCCACATCTATTCTGGGAACCATCACCTCCTTGACTGTGGTCTCGGCAAGTTCCTCGATTCCCTCGATCATGCTCCTTCGTTCCTCAACCTCCTCCGTTTCACGCTGCGGAGGTTGATCGTCTTCTCCCGACAACCAACTTCTCAATTTTTCCCCAAACTTCACCTAAGGTACTCCTCCATCACTATTTTCAACAATTCCTCTTGTTTCTTCAACATAGGTTCGGTCAAATCGTTCGTTGCATGATCCCAACCGATCAGATGCAATACTCCATGAACCAACAATCTCACCAGTTCTTCCCTGGGAGGGACTTGGAATTCGATGCAATTGTGTTCCATCGCATCGAGGCAAATGACAATATCGCCCAACACTTCGGTCTCCTGTTCCTCCATTTGGGGGAATTGAAAACCATCGCTGTCATCCGTTTGGACGAAAGAGAGGATATCGGTACTCCCTTCCTTTCCCCTGTAGGTACTGTTCATCCCACTCATGGTGGCATCGGACACAAATGTACAGGATACCTCGCAAGCGTACTTTTCGACCAAAGCCAAGATCTTGCCAAGCACCGCCTGCACGAAATCCTGCGGAGCCCTATTCTCCATCCCAGGATTCTCATAGGAAATATCGAGCTCAATCATCACCCTTCTCCTCCTCGGGATATTCGATCCTGGTGTGGAACCTTCCTGTTAAAATTTGTACGAACACACGTGCAATGGTTTCCAAATCACTTAATGAGAGACGGCATGCGATGAGTTGTTTCCTTTCGATCTTCGCCATGACGATTTGATTCACCAGCTTCTCATACCTCTGGGCGGAAGGTTTCTGCACCGTTCTGCTGGCGGCCTCCACACTGTCGGCAAGCATGATGATCGCCGATTCGGGAGTTTGTGGAATCTGGTTGTGGTAGGAGTAATCCTCGCGCTTCACCTCACGCTGTTCGTTCTCCCTCTTGGCCGCATCCTGCGCCTCCTTCAGGAAAACGGCGATCACATCGTTGCCGTGGTGCTCACGTATGATGTCCAACACTTCCTGAGGCAGGCGAGCCTCCCTCCCCTTCTCCACACCGATTTTCACATGGCTTTTGATGATTGCCACGGAAAGACTGGCCTTGAGTTCATTGTGCTTGTTGTCGCCACTTTGATTCTCTATGAAATATTCGGGATGTTCCTGTTTCCCGATATCGTGGTAGAGACCGGCGACCCTGGCAAGCAGGGGATCGGCATCGATGGCCTTGGCCGCGGCATAGGCCATCTCGGCAACCATCATGGAGTGGTTGTAGGTTCCCACCGCCGTCTGTGAGAGCCGTACCAAGGCAGGAGAATCACTGAATGCGAGTTCCCTCAACCTGAACGGAGTGGGGAGATTCAGTCCCAGTTCGATCAAAGGGGCACAAAGCGACACAATGATGTAGGTGACTGAGATGTTTGCGGATATCGTGGCCACCGAATTGATAAGATTGGAAAAGCCATAGCCATTGAACAGATTGTTGAACAACACCACGAAGGATGCCGCCACTATACCGAAGAACCATTGGAACACCATATCCACACGTCTCGACACATAGCGGACGAAATAGATGCCGGTGAAGGAGACGGCCACCACGAAGAACACGGTGGTCTGGTTGGCTGTAGGCAACAATACGGCATAGGAACCGAGTAGGATCGCAGCGATCATACCGGCCCTCTTGCGATTGGTCAGCAGCGCGAGCAGGATCGGCAGGATGAATACCGGTAGCAAGGGATCAACTGAAACGAACCCCTTTCCCAACCCGATTCGCAAGGATATGTAGGTGAGCATTTCGGTGATGAAAACTCCCGAAAGCAGTATCATGAAGAATTGCAGTTCCCGTTTGGAGTGGATGAACACCAAATGGAAGGCATACATGGCGCTGGCGGTTACGATCAAAATGAAGAAAATCCTTCCGATCGTCTGTGATGGAGAGTACTGGATCGATGCGAGACGCATTGCCTGCAAGGTCTTGATATCTTCACTGGTGATCACGAAATCCTTCTTAAGGATGACCTGTCCCTTTTCCACCCTCTCGATAACCGGTTGGATGTCCTCGACGGCCTCTTCACGTGCAATTGCCGTGGCCACCGGATCATACCACACATTGGGAACCACCAAAGCCTCCACCGCGGATACCACAATGGACAAAAGCCGCCTATCGTAACGATTTTCCAAGGTATCGGCGTATCCATTGAGAATCGCATCGATGGACTGTGCATGTACCACTTCCCCGATGGCGACGTTTCTATGGTCGACATTGCCAACGGTATCGCCATTCACAAGAATCTCCTGGTGGCCATTCTGTGCAACGAAGGCCAATTCCTGTTGATCGAACACACCGTTCGAAATTACCGTTTCGATCAATTCCTCTACCAGCGAACGCACCACATCCCGTTCGGCAACCGATAGGTTGCGAATGGATTGTACCAACTCCACAGGTAATCCGTCCGTACCATCATCGAAGAGAAGATCCACCTTCTCCAGCATTTCCTCCGAAGCGACAAGCGACAAATTGAATCTAGGCACAACCGAAGCAGCGGCAAGTTCCCGATTGCGTCGGGTGGCCGCCTCATCCATGTAATAGAACGTTTCGTTGGCCACCACGTCGGATTCAGCTATGGTGCCCTCGGTATAGGTCGCCTTCACATCGGCAATGAGGAGCTCTGAATCGTTGGCCACCAGAATTGGGACAAGAATCGCACCGATCGCTATCGCCACAGCCAAAGCCGGGAGGAATATTCGCAACCAGAGCGGATGCTTGCCGTACCGGTCAGCCGGTCTGTGCATCTTTTTCATAGGCGTCGATAATCCTTTGCACCATCCTGCTGCGCACCACATCGGCCGAAGTGAACTCGATGAACCCTATTCCCGGCACATCACGCAATATTCTGGAGGCATGCACCAGCCCGCTCAATCGGTTCCTCGGCAAATCGACCTGTGTCACGTCACCGGTAACGATCGCAACCGAATTTTCGCTCAGTCGGGTGAGGAACATCTTCATCTGTTCGGTGGTGGTGTTCTGGGCTTCATCCAAGATCACACATGCATTGTTCAATGATCTTCCCCGCATGTAGGCAAGTGGGGCCGTTTCCACCGCTCCATTGTCCTCCAACCGTTTGATGATGGCGGGCGGCAACAGGTACTCCATCGCATCATACAGTGGTCTCAGATAGGGACCGATCTTTTGTGCAAGATCTCCTGGAAGGAAACCGAGACTTTCACCGGCTTCCACAACCGGTCGGGTGAGGATAATCTTTTGTTTCCTACCACCCAAGACCTCTCCCAAGGCATAGGCGATTGCGAGGAAGGTTTTTCCCGTTCCAGCCGGACCGATACTGAACACCAGTTGCTGTTCCTTCATCAATTTCATGTACACCCGTTGTCGGATACTCTTGGGGAACACCGTTTTTCCACCCACACCAATGGAAATTTCCCCATTCGCGTCAGGATCCCCAACAGCGCCATTGCCTCCGACCAACGATTGGTATTCCATGAATATCTCGGGTTCGGTGATGTCCTCCCTGTGTTGTGCGAGTTGCTTCAGGCGTACCATGAGATCAGTGAAGATGGTGTCGCCCGAATTGTCCCTGTCTGTGGTATCACGATACGTGATGCTGTTTCCATGAACGAACAATTCTCCATTGAGCAACAACTCCAAATAGGGAATGTTCCTATCATTGACTCCACACACCCGCTGCATCTGCGACGCCTGCTCGAATACGATGGTGCTGCTCATCCTTCTCCCATGGTTGTGATCTTCAGGAATCGACATCGAATTCCCTTTCGACCTTGATTTCGGGAATAGCCTTCCATTGCAGGAATATGGAAAACACCGGTTTCCATTGCCATTCCATGTCCGATAATACTACGCTTCCCCCATATTTACAATGCAGGTCCCAATCCGCCATATGGTGGATGACTGAAATAGCGACCGAATCCATAGTAAACTGTGTACTTTTGCGTCCATCTCCAAAAAAGTCAAAAGATCTCAACAAATCTTCCCACACATCTGAAAAGCCATCATAGGTATGGAAGCCCTTGTTCACCGAAGTGAACGAGATATCCACAGTGAGGAACTGTTCAATCTTGAAATCCAACTCGATTCCCAACGAAAACCGGCTGGCAAACTTGTCCACGAAAGAATGGCGGTAGGAACCGAGTACATCCAATCCCAATCGGATCCTGTTCTTCCACCAACTTCGCTCGAAACCGTCCAGGGAAACCTCGGTATCCAATGAAGTGAGCTCGATCTTCCCCAATGTGCCGTGGCCCTGGAGCGTAGTCGCTATCCAAGGCAGGGCAACCGAAGTGGAAAATGAGGAAAACTTCTCCTCCGACACATCATAGGAGGCTTTCCCCGTTACTTCCAAATAAGAATCTAACAAATGCAACGAACCGTCGACTGCAAGCAAAAGAGGATCCATTGGATTCGACATCGTTTTGGCCAACGAGGTGTCGTACGTCGCCACTGTGGAGAATTCAACAAAATCGGTATCCTTGTAGGAGAATGAAAAGACCGCATCCCTTCCCACAAAGTCTCCCGTTTCGTCTTCCTGGATCTGGTACGTAATCGACACGACCGTCTTATCCATTGCATAGGTCAATTTTGGTTTGAACCCGTAAGGCAAAGGAGCGAGCGTGGCCACCAGTGAGGGAGTCAACCTACCCACTCCCATTGGAAAGGCCCAAGTCCAGGAAAGCTCATGGCGCGTCACCGCATCACCCCAATCGTTCCAACCGCCGGTGGTGGATTCGCCACCGGTTTCACTCCAGTTCATCGAGGACTGGTACAGCTTGGCCTGCAAGTCGTAGGAGAGCCCAATCGCAACCACGCTCGCTTTGGTAACGGATGATAGCGAAAGATTGCGGGTTCCCTTAGTATCGGAACGATTGAAGGAAACCAAAGGTTCCAACCTTTGCTCGAATGTGAATAGGGAAGGAGCAATCGCGCCTTGCAATCGCAAGACTCCCGATGTCCGGGCATACAGGGAGGATTCGACCACCGCACCATTGTCAATCGTATCGGTATCGGTCACCTGCTGTCTCATCGAATACCCCAGTGAGAGCGAAGATCTGTCGATTCCGGCGGTACTTTTCCTGGTCGCGGACGCAACCTTGTAGGGAGGGGCAATTCCCAGCTCTTCAATGGAGAAGGGAGGAGCATCGGACTCCTCCAATTCATCCGAATTCTCCTTTGCCCCCTTTCCCAACGAAACCAAGGTACCCTCGACATATGCCTGCAGGTCGGGAATCACCATGGAGGCGATGGAATATCCTGGAGCATCGGGCAAGGTATTCGCCTTCCAGGTGACCTTGGATTCCAACTTATCGATCCGCAGTGTGTCGATGTACGGGGCAAGCACAGTGGTGGGAATGGTGATCTTGGCCGACAAATCCCAATCGTAGCGAGTGATGTCCGACTGATGGGTGGTGGGAAACGTCGCATTGCCCGTCAAGGCATCGAGTGCGAATGAGGTGAGACGGTTGCCGTAATTCACCAGTACCTTGGGATCCGAGTGAAACGGCATCTTCAGCGACACATCGACATGCTTGGTATCGATGCCGAGTGTTCCGTTGAAGGTGTAACGTAGTGGAGGTATGTCGTACACGGTGCTGAAATTCGCCGAGTCGGCACCAACGAAAGCCAAACCACCGAATGCGGATAGCTTCACCTTCTTGGAAAGGAACGAGTTTGCCGAATCCAAACCAACGAACACTCCATTGTTGCGGTAGGCGTCGGCGAGCAACACGAGATACGAGCCGCTTTCACCCGCCCAAGATTCGAGCTTCGATGGTTCATATCCGTCATAGAGTGGCGAATACACCCATCCATCCTTGACCAGCTCGCCATCGGGAGTTTCCGACAAGAGAGTGGTGAAACTCGACTGTTCCCCTTTTTCGATCTTGGGATAGCGACCGTAGAGTTCTGTGGAAGAGGAGAAGAACAGACCTCTTGTGGAATCGAACCCCACCACCGGATTGAATACGAACGTCTTTCCAGGATAGTAGAGGAACGGTACCCAAACCATCGGTATCCTACCCAAGGAAATGGTGGCATTTTCAACGAAGAAATCGCCACCGTCCACAAGCAGCAGGTGCTTTGCACGTAAGCTGAAGTAGGCTTGCTCCTTGTTTGTGGTGACCATACCATCGGAGAAGACGATGGATCGTGGATCGCCGGTGAAGGTCACTCGTGATCCCGAGGTGAAGAACTCGACCTGCCCTTCTTCGCTATTCTCCCTGATCATGGAAGTATTGCCATCCACGAGGGATAGGGAACCTTCTTCCCAACGGATGGCCAGCATATTGCCAAAAAGGGAATCCTCCATGCGTTCCCCTTCCCTTTCATAACGAACAGACCCCATCGCAACAATCGTCTTGTGGTTGAACAACACGACTATTCGATCGGCTTCCAATACCGTTTCGCCGGAATCAGGATCCTTGGAAAATACAAGGCGGGTGGATCCTTCGAGCAGAAGTGTTCCTTGTCGTCCTCCCGAACTGTACAACCTGTCGGCCCTTTGGATCTTCACAAGCAGTCCGGAAGATTCCACAACCGTGTCCGGTGATGGAGTTTCCCTGTTCAGACCGTAATGGCCATACAATCTATCGCGCAACTCTTCCATGGATCCATCCTGGGGAATTCCCAGAAATTTCGCCCGGCGGACCAATTCATCCCCAGTGGAACTGGAAAGTTCGGAAGAGAGCAGCAACAAGGAAGTCGCATCCGTTCCATCGACTGCGAACAGATGCGTTGCACCTACGCTCAAGACAAAGAGAAAGGCTCCCAACAGGACATGTAACGGCCTATGAACTTTCATATAGCGACTTCGCTACATAATATCCTGTGTAGGACTCCTTGCATAGGGAAACCTCTTCCGGAGTACCGGTGGTCACCACTTGACCACCCGCATCGCCTCCCTCCGGACCGAGATCGATGATATGGTCGGCGCTCTTGATCACATCGAGATTATGCTCGATCAAGATCACGGTATTCCCTTGATTCACCAATCTGTCCAACACCTCCATCAATTTCTTCACATCGGCGAAATGGAGCCCGGTGGTGGGTTCATCGAGCACATACAAGGTCTTTCCCGTGCTTTTCTTGGACAACTCGAGACTCAGCTTCACCCTTTGGGCTTCTCCTCCACTCAGGGTGAGAGCCGATTGTCCCAACTTGATGTATCCCAAACCGACCGATTCCAACGTCTCGACCTTTCTACGTATTGCAGGGACGGCGGAGAAGAACTCTGCCGCTTCACTTATGGTCATGTTCAATACATCGTGGATATTCTTACCCTTGTAATGGATCGCCAATGTCTCTGTGTTGAACCGTTTCCCTTTGCAGACATCACAGGTGACATAGACATCGGGAAGGAAGTGCATCTCGATCTTCAATGTGCCGTCTCCTTGACAATGTTCACATCGACCACCGGCCACATTGAAGGAGAATCTTCCCGGTTTGTATCCACGCGCCTTCGATTCGGGCAAGGAAGAGAAAAGCGCCCGAATGGGAGTGAAGGCCCCCACATAAGTGGCGGGATTGGAACGGGGCGTGCGACCGATCGGACTTTGGTCGATATTGATCACCTTGTCGATATTCTCGGCACCAAGAATCTCACGGTAGCCATCGAACTCCTCATGCTGCCTCGCCAGTTTCCGCTTCAATGCAGGCAACATCACTTCATTGAGGAGCGTCGATTTTCCCGATCCGGAGACACCGGTGATCACGATCATCTTCCCAAGGGGAATCGTAACATCGATGCCCTTGAGATTGTTCTTCCTTGCTCCCCTTATCATGATGGAATCGCCATTGCCGGTCCTTCTTGCCAAAGGAATGGGAAGGTGTATCTTGCCACTCAAATATCGTCCCGTGATGCTCTGTGGATTCTTCTCTATCTCCTGTGGAGTCCCTTGTGCCGTGATATATCCTCCATGCACACCTGCCCCCGGACCAAGATCGACCACATAATCGGATTCACGGATGGTGGCCTCATCATGTTCCACCACGATCAAGGTATTGCCCAAATCCCTCAAACGCTTCAACGTTTCAATCAAACGATGATTGTCCCTCTGGTGCAAACCTATGGAAGGTTCGTCAAGTACATATATGACACCACTGAGCGCGGATCCTATTTGGGTGGCGAGACGGATTCTTTGCGCTTCTCCTCCACTGAGTGTGCCCGATTGACGATCGAGGGTAAGATATTCCAAACCGACATCAACCAGGAACCCCAATCTGCTGCAAATCTCCTTCAGGATTTGACGTGCAATCTCCCGCTCTGTCTCCGTCAGCTCTAGGTTCTTGAAAAAACGATGGGAATCACGTACGGACAACCGGGTTGCCGACACGATATCCATTCCTCCCACAGTAACTGACAATGCTTCGGGACGGAGTCTGGCTCCATTGCACACATCGCAGGTATGGCTGGTCCTGAATGAATCCATCCACATTCGTATCTGCATGGAATTGGTTTCGTAATAGCGGCGCTTCAAATCGGGAATGATACCGGCATACGGTTTTTCCATGGTATAGTAGCCATGCTTCTGCTCATTTTTATATTGCATCGGCAGCCGCTCTTCCGTACCATTGAGGATGATGTCGATGATCGCATCATCAAGTTGTGAAAACGGAGTGTCGAGGGTAAACCCATACCGTTTCGCCAGTGCCTCGAAGGGGACGCGGGACCAAGTGGCATCGGGATTCTGACTTGCGATCGCACCTTGATTGAAGGATTTGTTGCGGTCGGGAATGATCTTGTCGGGATCGAATTCGGTCTTCTCTCCAAGACCATGACAGGATGGACAGGCTCCGAAAGGATTGTTGAAACTGAACAACCGCGGTTCAAGTTCGGGAATGCTGATGCCGCAGTGGACGCAACTGTTCTTCTCACTGAAAGTCTCTTCATGTTCCGTGCCATCGGCATCGATCTGAAGAATGCGAACCAGACCTTCGGTCATCTCCAAAGCCGCTTCGAGGGATTCTGCCAAACGGGATCTCACATCGTCCCGCAACACAATCCTGTCTATCACCACCTCGATCGTATGCTTCACCTGCTTCTCAAGTGAAATGTCATCGGTCAATTCGACCACAGTGCCGTCAACCCGTACTCTGGCGAAGCCACCCTTCCTGGCATCTTCGAAAATCTTCCTATGTTCGCCCTTCCTTCCCAACACCACCGGAGCCAAGACCATGAGTCGACTTCCCTGTTCCATCCTGTAGATGGTCTCGAGTATCTGGTCTATGGATTGGTCGGCAATTTCCCTACCACACTGTGGACAATGGGGAAGACCGACCCTGGCCCAAAGGAGGCGGAAATAATCATATATCTCGGTGATCGTTCCCACGATCGATCTCGGGTTGTTGTGTGTGGTCTTCTGTTCGATGGCGATCGCAGGCGACAAACCTTCGATATAATCGACATCGGGTTTCTCCAACCTTCCGAGGAATTGTCGCGCATACGCGCTCAAGGATTCCACATACCGACGTTGTCCTTCGGCGAATATCGTATCGAATGCAAGCGACGATTTGCCCGAGCCGCTGATACCACTTATTACGATGAGCTTGTCCTTCTCCAATTCGATGTCGATGTTCTTGAGATTGTGTTCCCTTGCTCCCCTGATGACCAATCTATTGCGCATGCGAAAGTTCTCCTATCCTGGTCAGCAGCACCTCTTCGGCACTATCGGCTGCAATCTCCCTGATCAACACACCCTTTTCATAGAGGTAGACACGATTGCCGATTCCGGTGATCGCGATATCGGCATGGGCTGCTTCCCCGGGTCCATTCACTTGACAACCCATGATCGCCACAGTCAGTGGAGCGTCGAATTCAAGCAACCGATTGCGTATCTTCTTCAGAAATCCTTGTGAGTCGAAGGAAGCCCGACCACATCTTGGACAGGAAACAAGCCTGATACCATTCGTCTCAAGACCTATCGTCCTCATGATCTCCCGAGCTGCGGCCAATTCATACACGTTGTCGTCGGTGATCGAAATCCGCATCGTATCACCGATACCCTCGGAAAGCAGTCGTCCCAGCACCCAGGTGCTTCTCGCGACCGCACTTATCACATCCCCGGCTTCGGTCACCCCGAGGTGAAGCGGATAATCCATCATCGCCGCTATATCATGATTCGCCCGATAGGTCGTTTCCACATCAGTATCCTTCAACGATACCACCGTGTTGGTGAAATTCCATGATTCGAACCACTCGAGATAGTCCATCGCGGTATCGACCATTCCCTTCGCATGGTCGGCTTGCCTGAGCTTCATCGGCAGCGAACCACCGTTCAGTCCTATCCTGATGGCCGCATCATGATCAAGGGCGGCATCCACCACTTCCTTCACCTTCCATTTGGCACCGATGTTGCCGGGATTTATCCTGATCTTCGCCGCGCCGCATTGAAGCGCCTCCATCGCCAATTTCCAATCGAAGTGGATATCGGCAACCACAGGCAGCGGAGATTCCGCGCACACACGGGCAAACACCTCTCTTCCCTCGGAATCGGGATAGGAGAAGCGGATCAGTGAACATCCCATGGTCGCATAGGTTCTCAAGGCGGTCATCAACCGTTCGAATCCTTGTTCGTCACCTTTCGCGGGAAGCGGTTCCGACCACATCGTTTGGATGGCGATCGGATGGTTGCTGCCGATATGGAGCGCTCCAACATGGATATCTTTGGTACTTCTTCTATTCATCGATTTGCCTTTCTACTTAACATCAGTTTACACGATTTGTCCCATAAGGAAAAGATGGAAACGAAAATCGGGCCTGCCGCACATCATGTTCGTACGACAAGCCCTTCAGGTATGGATGAGAGTACGACTACTACTGGAGAAGCAGCAACAGGAACACCAATGTGAACAATGCGACGGTTTCCACGATACCGATCACGATGAAGTAGTTGGCTGTTCCCTTACCCGTCTCGGCAAGTGCATCGGAAGCCGCTGCGGCAGCTCTTCCCTGCATCCAAGCCGACAACCCAATCGCCAAACCACCGAAGACACCGGCTGCCAGGAGCAGCAAGGCATCCTGTCCGGCCGCTGCCGCGGCACTGATGAAGTTCATCAGCAAAAATCCATAGATGGTCTGCGTAAGTGGAGCTCCACTGAAGGCAACCATGATGAACGGGGCGGGCTTGCCATTGGCATAACACTTCTTCCATCCACCAACTGCCGAAAGCGAAGCCGCACCTGTACCGAGTGCCGATCCCAACGCAGACAACCCGAGTGCAGCGGCCATTCCGATCATTCCAATATTCATACCAAGCTCCTTGTCGTTGTTCTTCTACAACGTCTGTGATGAAGTTTCAACCGTTTCTCTGAACGGATCATACGTATAACCGGTCCACTCCATTCCCAGTTGACCGGAAAATTCCAACAAATTCAGTCTTACTCCATGGACTACGACCGAAAGGAGAGCCATGATCAGATTCAGACCATGTCCCACCACCAGTACCAGTATCCCTGCCGGCAACGCGAATCCCTGCAACAACCCACTCGCCATATTGTTGAAACTTTGGGCAATTGCCAAGGAAGCCATACCGACCGCAAAGAGACGGATATAGCTGATGATATTTGAAAACGCGCTGATCGAATTGAGGAATGTGGTGAACAGGTTCGCTGCCCCACCGGCGAGTCCCTTGAGGAAGGGAATACCGGGACCTTGCGCACCGAACAGCACCACAAGCAGGAATCCCACACCTACGATCGTACCAACCAAAGCCACATCGACAGCTGCGTTGATCACCAACATCAACACCAGGAAGTAGAGCGCATCGATCATCAACAACCAACCGATATCGGCGACCGCGCTGAGATCGCGCTTTCCCACCTTGCGATGGATGTTCATGGCGCACGCGAGACTGAGCTGCAAAGTACCCACGACAAAACAGAATTGCATCACCATATTCTGGGTGGTGGTCGCTTCCAAACCGAACAGTTCGGGATAGTTCGCGATCCTGGGAACCACCAACATGCGCAAGAACGGTACCGCTTCCAGAATCGCCTTGCTACCGAACCAAGTGCCGGTGAGGGCTCCCCAAACGATGCTCGCAGTGCTGAGCACATACAGGAGTACCACCGCATTGGTGGCCTTCTTCATCCTACTATGGATCAGAATCGCGGTGATGAGGAAAATCAAGCCATACGCACCATCACCGACAATCATCGCGAAGAAGAGTGAGAAGAACATCAAGAACCACATGCTGATGTCGTATTCGCGATACCCGGGAACAGTTCCCAAAATATCGAAAACTGGTCCGATGATGGAAATCCATCGCCTATTCTTCACCTTCGTGGGAGGATTCTCCTCTTCCGAAGGATCGTCAAGGGCATAGGCCCACTTGTGGGTTGCAGCGAGTTCCTTGAATCCATCCACCTGTTCGGCCGGCATATAGCCGGAGAGCCATGAAACCGTATCGTCCTCACCCATCAAGGATTGGATCGTTTCGAATCTCAGTTCCTGTCCGATCACAGCAAGTTGTCGTGTGTAACAATCGAGATACCCCGACAACTCCAGCAGTTCCGTACGTATCTGGACCACACGATCGGTAATGGACTCGATCGAACGTTCCAGTTCGGACAACGAAGCCTCACCCAACGTCAAATTGCGGGCAACGACCTCTTCGGGCAAGACCTTTCCAATCGTGGCGATTAAAAGACTCTTCCCAACTTCGGAAAGTTTCACAAACGCGATCTCTTTTGGAATCCGGGCGATCTCCTTCTTCCCCAAACGGTAGAAGTTGAGGTCTATTCCCATCCTATGAAGCTCTTGGATATCCTTGGGCGAGAAATCTCCCCATTCGGCCAACCTATCGCGTTCGATGATGGTCTTCTGCCGCTGTTCCTCCAAATCATTCTTCTGGTCAATCAACCATAGCACCCTCGCGTGGATATCGGAGAAATCCTCATCATCGGTACTGTCCACATCGATCATCGGCAGTTCGGTCTTTTTGCCGTTCCCTTCGTGATCGCGTAGTTCACGCAATTGGGACATGGCCTTTTCCATTCTCTGACGGGCTTTTTCAAGATCCTCCAAGCGTTCATTCTTCACCGGAATCTCATCGACATGGACGATACCAGCCTTCCTCAACGCCTTGAGCGCACTTCGCTTCTCATAGGCAAGGACGATCAGCGATACCCGTTTCATCGGTACGATCATGCCACACCCTCCCCTATGTTCCTTTCCAATTTCTTCTTGGCGATCTTGCCGCGAACCACAGCCGCGGTTTGCTGGTCACCCAAGTAGATGCCGATCTTCCGAATATTTTCCTTCGTCTCGGGGATCTTCACCTTTTCGAAAAGATTCACCCTCTGGCTGGTGACCCGCAACTCCCTTGCAAGCAGTTCGATCTGCTTTTCCAAAGTGGCGATCATCGCATCATAACGGGCTATTTCCTTCAACGAGGCAATTCCCTTGTCGATCCAAAGGGGGTATTCGTCCAATTCGTAATCGATGGTTTGGAAAGTCAATTCCTTGAAAACCGGAATCGCCACTCCAGCGATGTTCCCCTTGGATTTCATCACCTTGTCGACAAGCAGCAGATGTTCCAAGCCCCTTCCTTCACCGAAAAACTGGTTTTCATGGAACACGGCTACCCACGATTGCAATGCATCCACAATCTTCTTTTGTTCACGTTGCAGCGAACGCACCTCTTGCTCTATCTGACGGATCACCATCTGCAATTGTTGCTTCTTCAACTGCAATGTAGGCAGATAGCGTTGGAACTGTTTGAGTTGATCCTTTTGCTTCTTTTGTTCGTTCTTCGTCAACTTGACGGCAGCCATCGGGTTCTCCTATTTGGGCCAGTGGGCGAGCACAAGTTCAGAACGCATTCCCGTCTCCTTGGGCTCGAAACACTCGGCAAGAATCTCCCATCCGAGATCCAACGCTTCCTCCAAG
>Ga0334898_1002057_pt1 | contig 19760 bp, 11 predicted proteins | sample GraSluR3_MG_10_FD_207228 | JGI IMG/M metagenome (GOLD analysis project Ga0334898, IMG submission 207228) | Sludge microbial communities from methane-producing bioreactor in Wageningen University, Netherlands - Granular Sludge_3_08-R3 | ecosystem: Engineered > Bioreactor > Anaerobic >... | reverse complement strand
TCTTTCGCTCGAAGTCGGGATGGATATGGGCCAGAAGGCCCGAGTTCTCGGTGCTGGTCGTGGTGGCCAGGGTCAGGGTATCGTCGGCCGCCCGAGTGGCGGTGCACAATGCCGCGCAGAAAAACGCCGTCGCGAAAGTCGAGATCGTGGGGCGTGTCATCGCATGTTCTCCCCTTGGTCGAGAGGACCGTGATCGACGCACGGTGCTTCCGCGCCCACGGCGAGAACGGATCGGGCGTCGCGATACAGGGCCTCGCCGTAGCGGTCTTTGCCGTAATCGCGGACGATCGCCTGGCCTTCTTGCGAGGCCACGAAATCGAGGAACCCGGCCGCCAGCGATCGTGGGCGGCCGGCCTCTTCGGGCCGACACAGGCCGTGGTAGGCGTTCCGCATCAGCGGGTCGCCCTGGAAAAGGAGGCGCAAGTTGCCCAGCTCGGCCCGAGCGGCCACCCAGGTGCTGCTGTCGGTCATGAAGTAGGCGTTTTCGCGATTCGCCGCCGCGAGTGTGGCCAGCATGAAATCGCCACAGACGCGATACCAGGCTCCCTCGGGGCGCACGCCGGCGCGTTCCCAGATGGCCATTTCTCTTTTGTGCGTTCCCGACCCGTCGCCTCGCGAGTAGAATGGGGCCTCGGCGTTGGCGATTCGGGCGTATGCCTCGGCCATGGACTTCGCGCCCGCGACCCGGGCCGGATCATTCTTGGGCCCCACCAGGTAGAACTCGTTCGAGCCGATCGGGGTGCGCCGGGCGGCCCAGCCTTGGGCCACGGCCCGTCGCTCCGCCTCGGGAGAGTGCACCAGGGCCACGTCGACCTTTCTTTCCTTCAGCAGAGCCAGCGACTCGCCCGAACCGGCCTTATACCAATGGACGATCGTATCGTGCGCCTTGCTGAACGGCTCGGCCAGCGCCTCGAGCAGCCCCAATTCCCCGGGGCTGCCCGTGGCCACCGCCAGCGCGTGAGCGCCGCGCCCGTACACGGCCGTGGGCTGATCCTCGGCTCCCGGCAAGGCCATGGCCGGTGCCAGAAGGCAAACCGCGAACAACACCGCGCGAGACACAACGGGCTTCATCGATCGACTCCCCGTGGCCGCGACGCGCAGGCGGCCTCTAGCGGCAACAGGCGCCTTCGGCCAGCGAGTCGCCCACGTAAAAGAGATAAAGGTGCGGCAGCTCCTCTTCGCCCAGCACGTCGAGGATGCTGCCCAGGGTGCCCCACACGACCTTCTCGGCCGGATAGCTGGCATCGCCGACGATGGCCACCGGGGTGTCGGCCGGATATCGCTCTCGCAGCGTCGGTAGCAGCGAATCGAGCTTTCTGCGGTGGGTGAAGAAGACCACGGTGCCGGCCAGACGCCCGTTCGCGTCGGGCGAGCCCATCTCTATCCCGGACGACAGGATCACGTAACCCCGGCCGGCCACGCTCCGCTTGACCGCCGCGTTGCCCGCGTTGAACGAGCTGAGCCCCGGCACCACGATCGGGTCGAACTCGGCCAGTTGTGCGGGCACCCAGCTCCAGGGGCTGAAGATCATGGGATCGCCGTTGTCGGCGAACACAACGGTCTTACCCTGCTCGGTCAACTCGCGGATCCGATTCTTGAGACGGGCCAGCTCCCCGTGGGCTCGTCCCGCCTCGACCCGTTGGTCGTCGGAGAGCTTCTCTGGGTCGGCGCCGAAGTAATGGCCTCCGCGCAGAAGGGGCGACGCCACTTCGACCACTTCGGGGCGGACCCAGGGCGTCAACTCGTCCTTCATCCAACGGTAGCAGAACACCCGGTCGGCGCGCCGCAAGACCTCGGCCGCCCGCACCGTAATCAGGTCCGGGGCGCCGGGACCGACGCTCACGAGGTAGACTCCCCCTTTGCCGGGCGCGGTCTGCTGCGGCTCGGCGTCTGCCGCCTGAGCCTGGGCAATCGAAATGCTGATGAGGGCGGCAAGATAAAGCAGCCAGCCGGCGATCGGTCGCTTCTCCTGTCGCCACGGTGGAAGTCTCCAGGTGTTCGTCATCGCGTGAGTCTCCGGACGGATCGTACAGGGACGTTTGTCGAAAGATAAGCCGTTCGCGGTCTGACCGCAGTTTCGTCGCCGAACCGCTTCGCGTCACGGAGAACGGGCGGCGCGAACGGGAAACGCGCTTCTTGGCCGATCGTCAGGGCACCTGGGCCACCTCCCCGCCCGCCCGCGTGCTCAGGGCTCGGTAGATGCCGTGCTTGATCGTCTCGGAAAGGAAGCGAACCGACCCGTCGACCAGGGCAAAGTTCGCTCCGCCGGGGTGGAGGCTGCCGAAGGCGCACGTGCGCTGGCAGGCGAAATTGGGCTGGCTCGTATCGGCCTGGTAGCCCAGCGGCGCCAGGGTGCTCATGGTGGCGTCGACGATGGCCAGCCCGCCGACCGTGTGCCACCATCCGTAATCGCCGATCGGCTGTTCGCCCGCCCCGTCGGCCCACGCGTCGAAGACGCGATCGGCATGGCTTCGCTCTCCGAAAAACAGCGTGTTGCTCGTTCCGTCTCGGACGTCGGCCATGCGCACGGTCGACTGCCCGGGATTGGGGCTCGCGTAGGGGCCCGTCTCGCAGAACATGCCGTCGGTCGACATGGGATCCGAGGTGCAGAGGAAGCGATGATTTCCGCCCGTCCCCCCGTTTCCGCCGTAGCTGGTCATGCCGTGCCAACGTCCCGGCGAGTGCTCGGCGGGGTTGGGGTCGAGCAAATCCGACGGGCAGACGAGCACGGGCAGCACCATTGCGGCCAGCGACGACGGGCCCCCGGCCTCGTTGTTGAGCGGGTCGTCGAGATCGAGCTGGCCGCGAAGGCCCGTCTGCTCCATCTCGTTGAGCAGAAAAATGAACAGCGAGGGGCCGCGCCGCCTCGGCTGAACCGCAAACGCCTTCAGCAGCGTGCCGGGCGGAAACGAGCCCAGGCGGTCGTGGTAGTTGTGGGCGGCCAGTGCGAGCTGCTTCAGGTTGTTGGTGCACTGCGAGCGCCGCGCCGCCTCCCTGGCCGCCTGGACGGCGGGGAGCAACAGCGCAATCAAGATCCCGATGATCGCGATCACGACCAGGAGTTCGACCAACGTGAAACCGTGGGAAACCGCGCTCGCGCGGATATGCGCCCACCCGCGTCGTCCCGCACGACTCATGGCCGGCCTCCTTCTCGAGTCGAGTCAAATGGCAGCCCACTACCATTTGAATCCGGATTCTAGCCGACGCGATCGGGCGGAGTCAACGAACGAAGCAGGATACCGCTCGACCACACGGCCGACACGACGGGACCGCCGAACGTGCCGGGGGCACCCATCCGAGGGCCGCCCCCCCCGATCGGTCCAGGAAGACGCCGCACGGCAACCCAGCCCCGGGCGCCGAGCCGCCACGGTCCTTGGTCGTCTCACGCCCTTTCGGCCGACGGCTCGGGCAGCTCGACCAGTTCGACCGCCTTCGTCGCGGGCAAGTAGGTCGGCGCTCCGGGCCGCGGCGGGGCGGACGTGCGGGTCTCGATCAGGTAGCGAATCGATGCGATGCCCGTGAAGGCCCAGATGACGAGCACCGAGAGCAGCACGGGGCCTTGCCCGCCCGTGCCTTCTCCGTAGGAATGGAGCCCGCCGGGCAACACGTAGTTCACGCCGTACCAGGCCATGAGGATCGACGTGGCTCCGAACACCGAGGCGATCGTCAGGCCGAAGTTGCCGAACATGCCCGCGTAGCGCCCGTGCAGCACCGCCGCGTAGACCAGCAGCGATACCAGGGCCCAGACCTCCTTGGGGTCCCAGCCCCAGAATCGCCCCCAAGACACGTCGGCCCAGAGCGCGCCGGTGATCGTGCCCGCGGCCAAGAGGAGAAAGGCCACCTGGGTGGCTCGATAGATGAATCCGCCCAGGGTTGCGCAGGCCTCGGGCGGGCGTCGTCGGAACGAGTCGGCCGGCGCTATGTAACCGCCCGCGGGGCGGTGGTCTTCGGCCGGGACGTGCTCGCTCCCGTCGGCCGGATCGCGGTAGCGCCCGAACAGGTAGTAGCCCAGGGCGAGCAGCCCGAGCCCCAGGGCCAGAAAACCGGCCCCGTAGCTGGCCGTAATGCTCAGCACGTGGACGGTCAGCCAGAAGTTGTCGCGCAACACGGGCATCAGCAGGCTGATGTTCTTGCCCGAGATGGGCGCGTAGTAGGCGATCAGCGCGGCCAGGAACGCCACGAAGGCCCCGGCCAGCGCAAAGGGCTTGCGCGCCATCGTCTGCTCGACGGGGCGGCGCGTACCGTGCCGGCGAAGCCATTGCGGCACGGCCACGAGGGCCGCCAACATGGTCACGATCGCGCGCGGCACGTACAGCATCAACAGCGCGAGCATCGCCAGCCCTACGATCCACACCGTCAGGTCGTTGGCCGTGGCGGTGCGGGGAAGCAGACTTACGGCCGTGTAGCCTTCGCCCGCGCCGTAGCGGTACAGGGTGAGCAAGCCGAAGATCGCCGCGGCCAGCGCGGCGCGGGGGAGAAGCAAGAGCCATCCCGCGCGATTCCACCTGTCGCGATCGGCTCGGGCGGCCTGATCTTCCGTCAACTCGACAGCCTCGAACGTGCCGGGGACGGCCGTCATGCGCCAGGCGTCTTTGAGCCCCGGACCGAAGAGCGGGAGCAGTGCAAACCAGACTCCCAGCAAGGCCGACACCACCGCCACGAACACGACGGTCTCGAACATGTTCGTGACCGGGGCCCAGCCCGTGATGTATACGCGCAGCCCGAATCCGTAGATCGTCATCGCCTGGGCCGCCAGCAGCACGACGATGCCGACCCAGAACATGGGCTTGCGCGCCACGCCGAAGGCGAGCCCAAAACACCCCATGGCCAGAAAGCTCACCAGCCACGACCAGAAAAAGGGATCGACCCGGTAGTAGTCGACCTCCGCCCGCATCGCTCCGACCGGAGGATAGGCCGTCACCGCAATGAGTTCTTCGTCGCGCTCCTTGATGGGCAGTTGCCCGCGCACGGGCTCGACGGTCTCGGCCAGGTCACGCACCGAGGCCGCGAAGGCACGCAGGGCGGCGCCGACCCGCTGTGGTCGCGCCGCGTCGCCCCGGTCGAGATAAGCGACGGCCGCCCGCTCGAACGCCTCGCGAACGTCTTGGATCATGTCGCGCGGGTAACCGCGCAGAATGTCCGGCGAGCCGACGATCAGCGTCTGCACGTTGAGCCACGGCTGGGCATCGTCTTCAGGCAGACGGTTTTTCTCCAAGGCGCCCGGATTCAACGCCGGCACCAGGCGCAGCGAGAAGCCGTTGTCGTACAAGGCCAGGTGGGTCTCGAGCGACTGCTGGACCAGAGCCCACGTGTCGGAGGCCAGCAGATTGCCCGCCTTGCGCAGCTCGGCCAACCGCGACGAGGTCCAACCGTCGGGAACGTCGACTCGGGCCAGACGCACCGTGTACTGCCGGCAGGCTTGGGCCACCTCTTCGGCGGCCCGCCGGATCGACACGAGGGGAGCTTCCAGGGTTGCCAGCGAGGCGTCGTCGCTCATGGTCGACGCGCGGAGCCGCTCGAGGGGCCCGGCGATCGATTCGAGCGCGTCGCCGGGGCTCGATCCCGAATCCGCGAGCCCCAGTTCGACGAAATCGGCCTCGATCTGCCGCCAGGTGCGCGCGGCGCGACTCCACGTGTGCGCCGCGTCGGTAAGCCGCTCCATCATGCGGTTTCGCGTCTCGACGGGAGCGGCCGGATTGTAGGTCAACAACCGATACCAGCGCAGCGCGCTGTAAAGCTCCTGGGCCCGTTTGTCGAGGGTCGACAACTCGGGCTCCTCGCCGTCTGCCGCCGCGTTGTTGCGTCGCTGGCTCAGCCCGACCAGGTGGGCGCGCAGTGCCGGGGCCTCGACGACCTGACGCGGCGAAACGTGATTCAGACGCACGCCTTCTCGACTCATCAAGGGCTGTCCGAGCAGATCGGTGCGAAGCGTTTCGTGAGCGGCCAGGAGGAAGGGCACGTCCTCCCACGCCTCGGGCTCGACCATCCAACTGAACAGCAGCTCGGCCGCGTCGAAACGGCGCGGCTTACCGTCGGGGAACAAGCGGCGCGCCGCCGCGGCCCGCTGGCTGTCGAGGCCCGTCTCGGGTGGGGCGAGTCGCGGGTTGGCCCGCCCGCAGATTCTCTCGGCGGCGATGCGGGCGAACGTGTTCAGCGGCATCATGCGGCCGTTGTGGAACACGGGCATTTCCCGCCAGGCCGACCAATCGAGGTCGCCGGCGCGCGCCGGCGACGAAACGCCCACGGCCAGCCCCGTGACGAGAGCAGCCAGGGCGATGCGAAGCAGAGTCTGCCGAGCCATATCTCTAAGCCCAGGGGTTCAGTTGCGTTTCCGACGAAGGCCGACGGCGGAAGAAGTAGGCCTTCATGTAGAACATGGTAGCAATGCCGGCGACGATCAGGAGCGATCCGAGGTATTTCAGCCCTCGTCCCGGGTCGTAGTTGATCGTCAGCCACGACAGAAAAAGCTCGTCGCGCGAGGCATCGTCGCCAACGAGATCGTCGAAGACGGGATCGCCGGGCTTCCAGGGGCCGCGAAACGCCTCCTGAAACACCCGGTACGAGCGGCCGGTCTTCTGGTCGCGCAGATCGACCGGCTCGTTCAGAGTGATCAGCACCTCGCCGTGCAGTTTGGCCCCGTCGCCGGGGGCGAGCACGTCGACCAGGCTCGCGTAGAATGAGGCCTGGCTCGATCCGGGATCGAGCTTCCGCTCGAACTTGTGCAGATAGAGCTGAAATCCCACGTCGATCTCGTCCCTGACCAGCGCGACCGTCACCCGGCGATCGTCGCCCGGTACCGTTCTGCGCTGCTCTCGGCTGGGCGGCGGATTGAGCGGATTGCCCCCCATGCCCTCCAGCCAGAACTCCTCGACGTTGCCGTCGACGGCGAGGCGAACCCGGGCGTGGCGGCGCTCGAAGCCCCCGCGCTTCTTGCTGAACGGCGCGGGTTCGAGGGTCCAGCCGGGGCCGTCGAGCGGGACGAATTGATCGACGGCGAAGTCGACGGCCGAGCCGGTACCCTCGAATGCCCGCACCGCGCCGGAAAGGGGCAACTCGCCTTCGGACGACAGGCTGGGCGATTTCCACGCCCGGTAGTAGAGTCTTCGATCGGCGCCCTGAATCACGTCGATTCGCGGTTTGTGAGGATGGCCGATCATGGCGCCGCTGGGCGGGTCGGCGTCTTGCGCAACCCACCCCGACGCGTCGTACCAGTAGACGCCGTAGATCCCGCGTTCGGGGTCGCGGCTCAGCTCCGGGACATCGGCCAACAAGACCATCTGCGTTGCTTCGCCCCCGGGCGAGTGGATTCGCAACACCGCGGCGGGGAACTCGGGGTTCGTGCGGTCCAGCTCGACCTGTATTCCCGTGTCGCCCAGCGGCAGACGCCCCTTCTCGGCGAGCCGATCGACCAGAAAGTGAAACTTCTGCCGCCGCACGTGCAAGACCACCTGGCCCTGCTTACCAAGCGGACCCACCGGCTCGCTATCGCGGAACGCCTCGGTCTCGGCCTGGCTCTCGGCAACCCAGAAGACGAACCGCTGACCGCCGGGGAGTTCGCCTCGGCCTCCCAGGCCCATGCCGTGCGCGCCGACCATGCCCTGATCGGTTGGAATCGATAGCTCGATGGGCTGCCAATCCTCTTCGGAATCGGAGCCTTCCCCAGCCCCCGGCCCGCTCTTCGCTTTCAACCGAAGCGGAGGGGCCGGCTTCCGGTTCGAGTCGGCGTGGTAGTCGAGCACCTCGAGCCGGATTCCGTCGCGGTCGTAGATCGTCCCGCGATCGCGGCGGGCCAGACGCCAGGGGAACGGGAACAAACCGTCGTAATCGCGCCAGTTGAAAGGGCCGGCCTTGAACGGAACCTTGACCGTTGTGGTGCCGGGATCGCCGATCGATGAATCCTGCCCGGCCGCCGCCGGATTGCGGAATCCGTCCGAGGGTCGGATCTCTAACGCGAAGTGCTGGGTGTCTTCGTAGGCCACGTGCCCTGTTCTTCCCTCGAAGACGGGCAACTGGGCATCGATCCCGCCCAGCCGGGTCAGCAGGCAGCCGATCAACAGCACAAGGATCCCGGCATGGGTAATCACAAAACCGGTCTGGTACCTCTTCCAAGGAATGCGGATCAGCGTGGCGCACAAAACGTTCGCCCCCAGGACGGCCAGTAGGGCCCCGAACCACCATGTGCCATAAATGCCGAACCGCACGGCATCGGTGCCGTAGCGGCTCTCGACAAACGTGGCCCAAGCCAGCACGGCCGCGGAGAGCACAATCGCCACCACGGCCAAGCGGAGCGATGCCAACGCCTCGAATAAGCCGAGTAGAAACCGAACCGGAAAGCGCTGATCGGGAGAACGAAGCCGGGGGTGTGCCATCAGGGGGTATGCTGTCCTTCCGGTAGGGCGGGGAGCATGCGACGATGATGGGGACAAACGCCGAGACGCCCGGAGTCGTCCACCTGTTAGTCGATTATAGACCTCCCCAGGGAGAGAAGACAGGGCGCGAAAGCGCGTGGTCCCATCGCCTTCTTACGACGCCGCGCCAAAGCGAGAAGGCCAACCTCGGTGGCAGCCATGACGTGCTCGGCGCGGCCGAGCCGCAGCCAACGATTCGCGCGGCCCACGCCCCAATGAGGCGATACCCGTCCAGGGCGTGGTGGCCCGCGAATCGACGCCCCCTCAATCCAACAACGGATACACCACCTCGCCCCTCGCCTGGGCCGAGGTGTTCTCATACCCCCCGTAGAACTCCGAGTTGCAGTCCAGCCAGAGGAAAATGCGGCGGGCATCGTCAGCCGGCACGTCGACTCCGTAGTGCTTCTCATCCAGGTACTCGAGCAGCTTCGACGCCCGGGCCCCGAACCGCCCGGACATCGTACGGCTGCCCCCGTGGATGTCCGAGTTGATTGAGCCGTTCGACGCGTGGAAGTAGAACCCATACTGCTTGGCAAGGTGGGTGTAGGAACGGCTCCACCCGTGGGTACCTTCGATCGTTCCGCTCAAGTCGAGGACCTTCTTCTCCCGGTGGCACCCCACGCAATGGCGGTCGAGCACCGGCTGCACGAGCCGTGCGTAACGGAACGGGTGCGAGCCCTCGGCCTCGGGCTCGATCGGCGACGGCTCGCGGCGCAAGGCCATCGGAACCAGCTCTGGTACCGACGGCGGACTGTGCTTGCGCTCGTGGCAGCCCTGGCAGGTGAGCTGTTCGCCCGGGTGAACATACGTCGCCGACCGCATCGACTGCACGGCCATTCCCCGCTCGTCGAGGGCCTGAAAGTAGATCAGCTTGCCCGGCGCCACCTCGAAATACGCGCTGCCGTCGCGCTCGACCGGCACGGTGCCCAGAACCGCCCGCGCGTTCGACCCCGTGGCGACGCCGATGCGAGGCCGATCGGCCTTGGCCGTGGTCTTGGGCAGCACCTGGATCACGCGGAGGGCCTTGATCTTCGTCTCATCGGGCCACTGGAAGTCGCCGTCGTACACGTTGAGCACCGCCACGGTGGCGGGCCGGTGCTCGTCGACGGCCTGCCGTGCCGCAATGGTCTGCGTGGTCGCCTCGGGAATGACCGGCGGTCGCGGTCGAGGCCCGAGCGGGATGGGGCTCAGGCACGAGATCTCGGGGTCGCGGTAGATCAACTCGCGGTTGCCGTCGCGGTCGATCCAGTAAATCCCCCGATTCTCGGCGTGGCGGTCGTACACGCAGAGGTAGTCGTCTTCGCTCAGGGGCCACGCCGTGCCGTAGGCCATGCGCTGCCGAATCAGCGGCTTGCCGCCCTCCGCCTCGGGAAAAGGCACGTCGGGCGTGATTCGCTCGATTTGCGACGTCGCGTTGTCGTCCTCGGGCCGATAGTCGATCAACACGAGCGAGCCGAACGCCAGGCCGTGATGGGCCGCCGCCGTGGCCACGTAGCGGTTCGAGCCGGGCACCGCCCGAACGCTCATCTCCATCCATGGCCGGCTCTCGCGCTTTACGGGATAATTGCCGTGATACGATCGAGGATCGCGCCCGTCGGGGTAACAGCTCCAGATGTGATGGGCGACGTTCGTGTCGCGGTCGACGTAGTCCCAGCGGCAGTAGACGAGCATTCCGTGGTGGTCGACGCTGGGATGCCACTCCTGCGTTTCGTGAAAGCTCAGGCAGACCAGGTCGCCGCCCTCGGCGTCCATCGCGTGGAGCGTGTAGGTCGGCGAATCGTAGGGCGGCGCCGACCCGCCGCACCGTAGATACCCGCCCCGTCGCTCCGAGACGAACACGATCCGGCCGTTGGGCAAGAAGCAGGGATCAAAATCGTTCCACGGTCCGTCGGTCAACTGCACGAGCCCCGTGCCATCGGCGCGCACGCGAAACACGTGGTAGCTCGCCCGGGGCGACCACTCGATGCCCTCGGCCCGGGCCTCGGTATAGGCGAAAAGGATCGTGCGGCCGTCGAACGAGACCTCGGGCGAGAGGAAGCAGCCGGGCTCGAGTTTCCTGCCCGCCAGGCGCCCCCGCTCGACCACCGAGTGCTCGAGCAGGTTGACGACCCTCGGCTCGGACGAAAACGGCGCCTCGAGCACGAACAGCCCGCCGCCCGGCTTGGCGCCGAATCCGTAGTATTGGTGCACCATGTGGTACAATCCGCCCGGATCGTGCCGCTTGATGAACAGAAGCCCGTCGATCTCCAGGAGCGGGTTCGCGAAGGCGATCGCGCGCAGCAGCCGGCGCCCTTCGAGATAGACCTCTCGGCGCACGGGCTCGGGCGCGCCCCTGGCCCGTTCGAGTTCGGCCACGCGGCGGTCGAACGCTTCGAGCTTTGCCGCGAGCGACTCGATCGCGTCGATCGCTCGGCTGCGCCCGGGCGGAGCCGCATGTCGCAGCCGCGCCACCAGGCGATGCCCGCGCTCGACCACGGCCCGGGTGTGAGCCAGCGAGAATGCCGGCGGTGGTTCCGGCTGCGGTTCCTCGACGGCGGCGACCCGCTCGTGGCCCTTGGTGCCCGGGTGGGAATAGCGGCCGACGCTCTTCTGGTCGGCCGGTCTGTGCAAGGCGACGTTCTTGCGCGGATCGTCGGCCGCGTACACCTCGACCTCGTCCAGCGCGAACGAGCAACGGCCGGGAACGTCGAGCCGGACGATCCGGGCCGAGACGCCCTTGCCCCGCAAATCGACGACCAGGGGCTTGTCCTCCTTGGCTCCGTAAAACGTCTCGCCGTTGTGGCGATAGACTTCCTTGAACCGCGGGCTGGTCGCGTCGTTCGCCACGGAGACGCCGAGGTGGCGCGTTCTCGCGGCGGTCTTGCCGTCGGTGCGGTTGTAGACCACGACTCGGTCGAGTTGGAAGACCTGCCCCAAGTCGACCCGCCACCAGGGATCCTGCTCGTTCGAGGCGGTGTGGAACCCGAGGCTGCCCGTCTTGACGCCGTCGCAGGCGCCGGCCGCGTCCTGGCTCGTCGTCACGGGCGACGCCTCGGCAAGACCAGACTCGGTGACCACGGGGGCGCCAAGGGCGAAGGCCTGGTCCTGGTCGATCCAATCGGCCTCGACCAGCGACGGCACAGGCCGGTCGTCATAGGCGACGACGGTGGCAGCGTTGGCCCAGACGGCGGCCAGGGCAACGACGGCGGGCGAGAAGCGGAGAATCATGGTCTGAACCGGTACGGGTGTCAAGGCTCGTCGTGCCCCGATTCGCCGGGGCCGTTTTCGTCGCTCGTTCGCCTGGCGGCATCGCGATCTCGCGACTCGTACGCTCCGGATCGCATTGTCCGTTGCAGGCCGTGGCCCACCGACTCGCTACGATTCCGCCAGTCGCCCCAGCATGGCCAGCAGCGCCTCGACCATTTTCGGGGCGGCCTCGGGCTCGACGTTGTTGGTTCCCAGCCAGGTCTCGTAACCGCCCAGCTCGTAATGCCGGGGCGTGGGCAGGTAGCCGTATGAGCCGTTGGCCAGCGAGATGGTGAACGAACGGGGCAGCGGGCTCTTCGCCTTGATCTCCAGGCCCGTCTCGGCGAACACCTCGAAGGGCATCGTCGCGATGCCCACGTCGCCGATCCGCAGCGCCTGGATGATCACCGAGACCTCGTCGGGCGAATCGTGAAGCTGCAGCACCCGGTCGGCATAGTTCCGCTCGCGACTGTGGTATTTCTTGGCGTCCTCGGGCTTTTCGAGAATTCGGCGCGCGTAGGCCAGTTGCTCCTCGGTCGGTTTGCGCACGGCCAGGGTGATCTCCCGCTGCGCCATGCCCAGGGGAACCCAGTCGTGGAACTCGATCTTCTGATGCGCCTCGAAAACCTTCGCGGCCACCAGGTCGGCGACCTCGCGCATCTTCGCGTAGGGCGGGCGGCGCTCGGCGGGCTTGCGGAAGTCGATGTTATTCACGTCGCCGCTCGTGCCGTTCGACATGATGCCCACAAAGGGCGGGGCGAGACGATCGGCGCCGAGCAACTGCTGGATGCGGTCGGCGAACATGCCGAAATAGTCGGCCGAGATATGGCCCGCCGGCACTCCCCCGACGTAGTGCAGCGAGTAATTCGCCAGAAGCGCGATGGGGCGGCCGTCCAGCGCCTGCACCGAGACGAAGGCGATTTCGGGATCGGTGGGTCCGGCCGGCTCGAGCAGCGCGGGGCTGCCGCGCCCGGGGTTCATGCGGACCTTGTCTTCGCCGCCGAAGGGGTTGGGATTCGGCGTGCCCGGCTTCAGGTGCCAGCGGCGGTTGAACACCTGGCTGGGCTCCTCGGCGGCTCCCCAGCCGATGCGGGCCGGCTCGAGATTGTTGACGGCCCGGCGAACGCCGTCGGCAATCCGCTGGACCACGAACTGCTGGTAGGGGCTGAGCGTCTCGTCGCGCACCATGCGGTTGGGTCCGCGGGCGCTGGTGGCCGAGTGGGTGTGGTCGGCCGCCATGAGCAGCCGATCGGCGGGGATTTCGGTCTTTTCGTGGATGATCTGCTTGGCCGCGTCGTAGACCTCGCGGGGAATGCCCACGTTGTCGCAGATGACGATGCCCAGGCGCGTCTTGCCGTCGTCGAGGACCAGGCATCGGGCGTGCAACTCGTCGTGGACGTGCGTGGCCGGCCGCGGGCTCCAGCCGCCCACGATGGGCTCACCCAGGGGCGGCGTGATGTTGCTCGTGGCCGCGCCGGCTCGAAACACGCGGGCGGCTTCGCCTTCCGGCTTCGCGGTCTGCCCGGCCTCGGCCGGGAGTGGCGAGCTGCCAGCCGTCAACGCCGCGGCGCACAGGATCCCCACGCACAGCAGGCCCCAGTCGGGAGTTCGCTTCGATCGACGCATCCTTGGGTCCTCCGGCGGCAAAACGGGCTTGTGTCGTCCAGCATGGCGACTCGCGTCGCCCTTCCCTCTACGCGCGAACCTACCCGAACCCGGGGCAAATGTCAAGAAATCGCGGGCGACTCGCGCGGTTCGGGCTCGATGATGCGGCTTTGCCCGACGAAGGGAGCGCTCTGAACGCGGAGTTCATTCGGGCCGCAAGGGTGGCCGCGCGTTGTTCTGGCAGAGCGCCACGAGGTCGTCGACGCGGGCGAGGCCCGCGCATAGGACCGTGTCGGCGCCGCCCCAATACAGTTTCAGCGTTCCGTCGTCCTCGGGAACCGCGCCGCAGGTGAAGACCACGTTGGGGACGTACCCGGTGCGTTCCCAAGGGTCCTCGGGCTGGAGGATCCATTCATCGGCCACGGCGAGCACCTTCGAGGGATCCCGCAGATCGTGCAGGGCGGCTCCCAGCCGGTACACGCCGCCGTCCATCGTCTGAAAGACTCCGTGGTAGATGCTCAGCCATCCTTCCGGAGTGCGGATCGGCGTGGCGCCGGGCCCGACCTTCCACTCATCCCAATGGTAGGGGCACGGTTTGAGCACGACGCGCGAATCGCCCCAATGCACGAGGTCGGGGGAATAGCTGATCCAGATCGACCAGGGGGCGATGTGCGAGTGGGGTCGGTCGAGGCGTGCATAACGGCCGTCGAAACGATCGGGAAAGACGACCACGTTGCGAACGTCGGCTTGGGTGATCAAGGCGATCCGCTCGACGTGGTCGAAATCGCGGGTCTTGGCCAGGGCGATGCGCACGCCGTGCCGCGAATAGGCGCTGTAGGTGAGCACGTATTCGTCGCCCAGCGGCGCAATGCGGCAGTCCTCGACGCCGTATTCCTCGTACTCCGCGAACACGCCCGAGCGCGCCGGCTCGAGAAACGGCTTGTCGCGCACGACGAAGTGGAATCCGTCGGAGCTCTCGGCCAGCCCGAGGATCGATCGGCCGGTGCGGCGGTGCGAGCGAAAAACGAGCAGATACTTCTCGCCGTGTCGCACCGCCCCGGCGTTGTGGACGGTCTCGACTGGATAGGGCACGTCGCACCTGGTGAGGATCGGGTTGTTTTCGTGGCGCGTGATGATGTCAGGCATGGTCACACTCCCCTTGCGCCGGGGCTCTCGCGGGTCGCGCGCAGGCTCGCGTTCGCGCCGGGATGGCGGCCGAAACCAGCCGGAACACCCGTTCGTAGCCGTCGGCCATCGTTTCGACGCGGAAGCGTTGCACCACGTTGTCGCGGCACGCCTTGGGGTCGATTCGGCCCAGCCGTCGGATGGCATCGACCGCGCCGTCCACGCCGTCGACGAGGAAGCCGGTCTGCCCATCGCGCACGAGTTCCGGGAGATAGCCGTGACGCGTGCCGATGATGGGCGTTCCGCTGGCCTGCGCTTCGATTCCGACCCAACTGCAAGGCTCGCACCACGAGATGGGGAACAGCACAGCGGCGGCGCGGCGGTACTGCTCCGCCAGGTCCTCTTGGCGGAGGCAGCCGAGATAGGCGACGTTCCGGCCGTCCAGGTGAGGTTCCACCTCGTGCTCGAAGAACGCGCGATGCTGCGGTTCGATCATTCCGGCGATTCGCAACGGCATGGCGGCCTTCTGTGCAATGCGAATGGCCACGTCGGGGCCTTTTTCGGGAGCCAGCCGGCCGGCGAACAGCAGGTAGTCGTCCTTGCGCGTGCAAAGGGGAAACTCGTCGAGACGCACGCCGTTGTACACGGTGGCCACGTAGTTCAGGTCGGGTTTGAGCCTCTTCTCCGCTTCGGAGAGGGCCACGTAGGGCTGATCGCGATAGCGGTCGAACACCGGGTGCAGCGCCTTGACCCAGGCGGCGCCATGCAGCGTGGACACGACGGGACAGGGAACCAATCGCGAGAACACCAGCGCGTGTCCGTGCAGGTGGGAGTGGACGACGTCGAACGTCCCGAAGCGCACGGCCTCCATGCACGCGGCCACGTGGAGCTGTTCGAGTGATCGAAAGTCTGGGGGCCCCACGAGCAGGCCCGATTCGCGATCGTGCCGCCCCGCGGCCTGCTTCTCCTCTTCCGGCCACGCGGCAAACGGATGGGCAACCGTCTCGACGAGCTCGGCCGAGGTTCGCGACCCCGCGGCCGCAAACAGTGTGACCTTGTGGCCCCGTGTCACCAGTTCCTCGGTCAGGTTCGACACGACCTTCTCCCAAGGGCCGTAGCCATCGGGAGGGACGGGCCAAGTGACCGGGGCCAGCATGGCGATTCGCAAGGATTCGGCGAGAGGATCGCCCATCGGCTTCTCCGGCGAACGTCAGTGCAACCCCAGCCGCGTGTTTTGCCCGTGTTCGTCCAGCCACTCGAGCAGGCGGCGGATGCTCGCCCGGGCCAGACAGATCGAAGTATCGGCGGCTCCGTAATAGAGATGGAGCGTGTCGTTGTCGCGGCCGACGGTGTATCCGCAGGGGAATACGACGTTGCCCACGTCGCCGAAGCGTTCGGCCGAGGTCTCGGGGCCGAAGACCCAGGAGTCGCCCCGGCGAATGCACCGTTCGGGCGATTCGAGATCGAACAGCGCCAGGCCGAGGCGGTAGAGGCACCCAGCGGGCGTGGCGCGCACCCCGTGATAGATGACCAGCCAACCTCGTTCGGTTTCGATGGGCGGGGGCGACAGCCCGATCTTGTTCGCGTCCCACCAGGCGCCACGCCGGGCTTCGAGGATCATCTTGTGGCTGCCCCAGTGGCGCAGGTCCGGGGAATAGGAGATCCAGATGTGGGCGCCTCGAGGCGAGATGGGGCGGTGGACCAATGCCCAATGACCCCCGATGCGGCGCGGCAGCAGTGCCGCATCCTTGTCTTCGGGAGGAAGGATCTCGCCGTACCTCTCGAAGCGGCGGAAGTCGTCGGTCAGGGCCAACGAAACGCCCGGCCCGCCCCGGCCGTACGACGTGAACAACACGGCGTACTTCTGCAGTTCGGGGACGAAGGTGATCCGGGGGTCTTCGATGCCCCATTCCTCGGCGGTGCTCCCCGGCTCGGGCGCGAGCGTGGGGCGCAGATCGATCATCCACCGATCGACGCCGTTGATCGAACGGGCGGCGCACAAGTGGGAAAGCCCACTGCGATCTTCTACCCGACACAGAAGCAACGTGCTGCCGTCGTCGAGCAAGGTCGCGCCGGCGTTGAACACGGTGTTGATCGAATAGGGCCAGTCGTTGGCGCTGAGGATCGGATTGTCGGCGTGTCGTGCCAAGAGGGCCTCACGGTCCTGGAACCTGGTGCCGTTCATCGTTTTGACGTCTCCAAGGGCTTCCGTGGCCTGAAGCGATCGGCCACCCTGGCCTGCCCATCGCCTTGGGGGTCGCCGGCGGCCGCGGGAATCACGTGCTGATGCAGGCGAAGCTCGGCCAGCGAGGTAAGGAAGGCGAGCGTCGACTCGGCTCCCTCGTTGATATTGATGCCCTCGGGCTGCAACCCATCGCAGCATCCGCCCGTCGCGGGATCATAAAGTGAAATACCCAGATCGTTGCGGCCAAGGAACCACTCGAAGGCGCGGCGTGCCTCCTGCTCCCAGCGCCGATCCGAAGTGGCCCGATAGGCCGCGATGCAGGCCGACACCATGGCATGGGCCTCGACGGGCTGCTGATCGAAGCGGGCGCGCGGCCCTTCGCGCCGGTAGAACCCCTGGTTGCCGATCGGCGTGAAATGCCCGTCGTCGCCGGTCTGGATCTCGGCAAGCCACTGCAGGGCTTTCAGGGCAGCCTCGACCATGGGGCGGCAATCCATGGAACGGCCGCAAAGCAGCAGGGCGTGCGGAAGCCGGGCGTTCGCATAACTCAGCGCCCCGTCGAACCAGGGCCAATCGAGCGCGGCGCTGCGTTGGTAGGCCTGCCACAACCGCTCGGCGAGCACCGAACGCAGGTGCTGCACCGCGCGGTCGCCTCGGTATCGCCGCAGGTATTCGTCGATGCCGATCAGCGTGTAGGCCGCGGGCCGAAGGTCGCGGTACTGGTGCGCTGCGGGCAGAGCCGACTCGAACAGCCGCCCCGCCGCGCGCCGAAGCCCCTCTTGACGCGACCGTCCCAGCACGGTCGCCAAGCCCCAGAGCGCGCGCCCGTGGCTGTCTTCCGAGCCGACTTCCTCCTTCCACCGACGGTCGTAGCCCATGAAGTTGCGAAACCGTCCGATCGCGGGATTGAAAGCGTACCAGAGGAAGGCCATGTACCGGCTGGGCATTCCGGCCGCCGAAGCGACCCACTGGCTGCCCAACTCCTCGAGCAGCACGCCGAGAATCAGGCCCCGCGCGTTATCGTCGGTGGTGTAACCTTCGCCGTAGTTGGGCACCGACCCGACGGCGTGTTGCAGAAGCCCCACGTCGTCGGTGAGTTGCCTGAGATGTTCCAGCTTCATCGCCGGCAGTTCGGTCTCTTTGTCGGCGACCGTCTTGGCCGAAAAACGCACGCGGGGCCTGGCGCCCCGATCGTCCGAGGCGCGACGCAGGCTGTGCACGTATTGCTTGGCGACCTCGGGCCAGATCATCTTGCGCCCCAACAGATAGCCCTGCTTGCGAATCGTGTGCCGCTCGGCTTCGTCCTCGAGCAGGTGGAGGATGGCCTGGGCGAGGGCGTCGGCGGCCTCGAAAGGCACGAGAACCCCCGCCCCCTCCCCCAGCAACTCTTCGGCGTACCAGTAGGGCGTCGAGATCACGGCCTTGCCGGCCCCGAGCGCGTAGGCCAGCGTTCCCGACGTGATCTGGTCCTGATTCAGGTACGGCGTCACGTACACGTCGGCCGCGCCGATGAACTCCATCAACTCTTCCAGGGTGACGAAGCGGTCGAAAAACACCACGTTGCGCTCGACTTCGAGCTTGCGGGCCAAACGCTGGAGCGATAGGCGATAGGTCTCTCCCTCGACCTTCTTTACGTGGGGATGGGTTGCTCCCACGACGACGTACGTGGTCTTGGGAAACCTCTTCAGAACCTCGGGCAAGGCCCGGATCACGTACTCGATGCCTTTGTTCGGGCCGAGAAGCCCGAAGGTCAGAATGACGAACCTGCCCTCGAGCCCGAACTCGTCTTTGTAGAAATTCGGGTCGGTGAAGGGTACGTCGTGGATTCCGTGAGGGATCAGGTCGAGGCGATCCGCCGGAACGTGGTAGATGTTCCGGAGGAAATCGACGCCCTTGTTGCTCATCACGACCAGGCGGTCGGAACGTTCGGCGATCTCGCAGAGCACGCTCCGCTGCACGGGGGTCGGTTGGTGCGGAATCGTATGCAAGGTCGTCACGACGGGAGTTCGCAACTCGCGGAGCAGCGAAAGCACGTGACTCCCCTCCGGCCCGCCGTAGATTCCGAATTCGTGTTGGATGCATACGGCGTCGACCTTGTTGATGTTGAGAAAGTCGGCTGCCTGCTGGTACGAATCCAGGTCGTTCTCCGCAAGCTCGAACCGAACCCGGCCAGGATAAGCATATCCGCTCTCCCGATCGTTCACCGGGATGGCGAACACCGAAAGGTCGGGGAATTCGGAGGCAATCGCCTCGCACAGGTCGGTGGTGAAGGTGGCAATGCCGCACTGGCGCGGCAGGTAGTTACCAAGGACGGCGATTCTCTTCATGACGACGGAGCGGCCTTTCGAATCTTCCACCGGCAACATCAGGCGAGGGGCCCGTCTCGGGACGCGGCGCGACAACCGACGATTCGAGAGACTCGCTAGCCGATCCCCGGAAGAGCGCCCCCGCGCCGGATCCGCTCCACGCGGTGCCGACAGTGGCGGCCTCAGCCCCTCCGCCGCGAATTCGAGCAAGGCCCGTGCCAATTGTGTCGGAGATAACGCCCCCGGAAGGAGACGGCAAAGACTGCCTCGCAACATCTTGCCGGTACGCGACTTGCGACTTGCGTCGGGCTTCAGGGTGTCCTCAGAGGTCGACCTGCGGAATACGGCTCGGTGCCATTTTGGCCGATTCACCCAGGCAATCGCAGGTCAGGATGACGCTACCCAAGTGGGCGATTCCTACCCCACGTCGCGAGGCTTCTGGTTGGGCCTTCTTCCGCACGATGCACTCGGGGGCGAGGCCTTTCGGGAGAATCGTCGCCCTATTGCGAGCGATCCGGCTTCGGCGATGCCTCGACGGCGGCCAGCGTTTCTTCGATCGCTCGGTAGAGTTGCTCGGCGCGGATGGGCTTGGCCACGTAACCGTCGAACCCCGCGTCGAGGCATTGCTCGCGGTCGCCCCGCATGGCCCGGGCCGTCAGGGCGACGATGGGAACGTGCGAACCCGTGTCGCGCTCGGCGGCCCGGAGGATCCGCGTCGCCTCGAAGCCGTCCATCTCGGGCATCTCCACGTCCATCAAGACGAGGTCGACCGTTTGTGACCGGACGGCGGCCACGGCGTCGCGGCCCGTTCGGACCGCCACCACCTGGTGCCCCTGCTTCTCCAGGAGACGCTGGGCGAGCACCTGGTTGACGTGGCTGTCTTCGGCGAGCAAAACACGCAGCGGG
>Ga0334898_1002054_pt1 | contig 19764 bp, 26 predicted proteins | sample GraSluR3_MG_10_FD_207228 | JGI IMG/M metagenome (GOLD analysis project Ga0334898, IMG submission 207228) | Sludge microbial communities from methane-producing bioreactor in Wageningen University, Netherlands - Granular Sludge_3_08-R3 | ecosystem: Engineered > Bioreactor > Anaerobic >... | reverse complement strand
ATTTCGTTCTTTTCGGACCGGCTGATTATTCAATGAACATTGGTCTTGGCAAACCCGCCAAGAATGATCCCAAGGTTCAGGATGCCATAAAAAAGACCATTGCGGCGGCCAAAAAGAATGGAAAACACATCATGCTGGGAATCGCTCCTCCCTGGAGAGAAGAGGCGGATAAGTACATGGAGATGGGGATCGATATGATCGAAGTCGGCCATGACTACTCTGTTCTGGGGCGTTCATGGAGGGAAGCCATGAAGGAGATCACCGCTTAGGGCGGAATCTATGAAGGAGCGAATCAGTCTGGGGATTGTCGGATTCGGAGAAGTTGGATCCGCACTTACAAAGGGTCTTCAGCAGGAGGGCTTCGGACCGGTCGATGTGTTCGATCCTGTTCTGCTGAAGGACGGCAATCCCGATGCCGCCATAAAGGAGAGAATCGAAAATACGGATATCCGTATCTGCTCCAATCTAAGGGAGTTGACGGAAAACTCAGAGGTAATATTTTCCGCCAATTCTGCCAGTGCGGCAGTAAAAGTCGCCGAAGGATTATCCGGGCTTCTTGAGGGGAAACATCTTTTCGTGGAGCTGAACAGCACCTCCCCTGCTGTAAAAAGGGAGGCAGCTGAAGCGCTGTCGTCCAGTGCCTGTCAACAGGTGGACGCAGCGATTATGGGGGCTATTCTGATGAGCGGTCATCGGACGCCCATTGTCGCTTCGGGGGACGGCCGTCATCTGTTCAAAAGGCTTTTCGAACCCTATGGAATGCTTATAGATGCCGATTCGGTGGAACGAATTGGAGATGCTTCGGCCCTCAAGATGTTCAGAAGTATTTATGCCAAAGGAATTGAGGCTTTGATAATCGAAACCCTTGTCGCGTCTCACCGCCAGGGAATCGGGGATCAGGTTTTTACATTGATATGCGACTGGATGGATGCTCAGGAGTCGTTTTTCTCTCTGGCGCAGGCTCTGGTTCGCACCCATGCTGTTCACGCGGGTCGCAGGGCAACCGAGATGGACAATGTATGTCGTACCGTAAACGAGGTCAAGCTGGACCCTGTAATGTCTCAGGCGACCGGAGAACTGCTGCGCCGAAGCTGTGAATCTGGGGTGCGGGAACATTTTGATGGAAAGATGCCGGATGACTATATGGCTGTTATAGAGTATCTGGCTCATGACCTGAGGTAATGTAGGAACCGATTCCATATGAACCGGTGAAATTTGATTTATGGAAAGGTGTGCAGAATAATGGAAGAATCGAAATACGTACGTGCAAAAGCTGAGGACCTGAAAAAGTTCTGCAGCGAGGTACTGGAAAAAGTCGGAGTCTCCCCAGCGGACGCGGAGATTATTTCCGACTCTCTGGTAAAGTCTGATCTTATGGGAGTTAATTCCCACGGGCTTATTCGTTTCCCGTTTTACATAGAACGAATGGTCAAGGGTGGAACGAAAGTTGACCCTGAAATCAAGGTTTTATCCGAAACTGCGGCTATCGCGTCCCTTGATGGGGATAACGGCATGGGACAGGTTCTGACGAGCAAAGCCACAGAGATGGCTATTGCAAAGGCTGAGAAACTCGGGATCGGATTCGTTGTACTGAAAAACAGCTGCCACTTCGGCGCCGCAGGATATTACGCTCTCCAGGCCGTGGAGAAAGACATGATCGGGATTGTCTGGAGTAACGGATGTGCGGTTATGGCTCCCTGGGGAGGCTGTGCCAGGACAATTGGGAACAATCCCCTGGCCGTTGCGTTTCCCACGGGCTCCTATGACCCCTTTCTTCTCGATATGGCCATGAGCAAGGTTGCCGGAGGAAAGGTGCGTCTCTATGCAAAAAAAGGGGAGAAGATTCCTACTGACTGGATAATAAACAAGGATGGACAGGTCACCGACGATCCCAACGATCTGCCCGACGGCGGAGCTCTGCTCTCCATGGGGCACAAGACCTACGGTTTGGCCATGGTGGGAGAAATCCTTGCCGGTGTTCTTCCCGGTTCAGGGCTTATGTCGCAAATACCACTATGGTTCAAAGAAGTGACTACCCCCACGGATATCGGACATATGGTTCTCGTGATCGATATAAAGAAGTTTTTACCTGTAACGGAATTTAACATGAAAGTGGACGGAATTATTCAGGAGCTGAAAGGTTCCAAACGAGCGGAGGGAGTGGATGAGATACTCTTCCCGGGAGAACTGGAAGCCAGGAATGAGAGGGAACAGTTAGAGAAGGGTGTCGAGCTCCCCACTGCCGTGATGGAAGACCTGGATAATGTCGGCAATGTTTACGGAGTAGCTTCGGTAAAAAGACTGTGAACCGTAAAAAGGAGGTGAGCGGAGGGCAGTCGTTTATGAAGGCTAAGTCGAAAACATAATTTTTTGATAAGGAGTGTGAGTATGAAAACAAAAAAAATTTTGATGCTGGTTACTATATGCCTGCTGGGAGCGGGAATGCTGTTTGCAGAAGGTGGCCAGGAACAGTCGGGTGCAGCGGAGAAGGCCGTAAATTTTCCGACTAAAACAATTACAATAGTCAATCCGTGGTCTGCCGGTGGTGGAAGTGATGTAATGGCTCGGATGATCGGTAGTTATCTGGAAAAGTACATTGGAAAATCTGTCGTTGTTGTAAACAAACCAGGTTCCGGTGGAGAAGTCGGGTTCGCCTATATCCAGAACTCAAAACCCGATGGTCATACAATCGGTCTTACCAACACGCCGAATTTCCTGTCCTTCCCTCTGATGCGCGATGTCTCTTACGACTGGGATGAATTCAGACCGTTGATAAATGTTGTAACCGATCCTGGAGTTATTGTTGTCCTTGACGGTGATGATCGTTTCCCAGACCTCAAAGGTTTTCTCGACTATACCCGGGACAATGAAGGCAACGTTGCTCTTGGTAATTCCGGTGTCGGCGGAGATGACTATATCGCGGCCATGTTCCTGCAGGACCAGGCTAATGTTACCTTCAACAACGTAGCCTTCGGCGGCGCCGGTCCCAATCGAACAGCCCTGCTGGGTGGTCATATTGACGCTGCTGCGATCAACGCCTCCGAAGCGGTTCAGTATGTTGAATCCAAACAGCTTAGAGTACTGGCGGTTATGGATGATAAGCGTTATGAGGATCTTCCGAATGTCCCGACCTTCAAAGAGCTTGGATACGATATAATCTCAGGATCAAGCCGCGGTATTTCTGCTCCTCCGGGAACCCCCGACGAGGTAGTTGATATTCTCTGTGATGCCTTCGAAAAGGCAGCCAAGGATCCGGAGTTCCTTGCCCAGGCGGAGAAAGCCATGCTGCCCCTGGATATCAGGATCGGGGATGATTACAGGGAGCTGCGCGACAGCCTCGCAGATAACCTGAAGAAACTGTACGAAAAGTTCCCCTGGTAATATTGTTCCGTTTTTCCGGGCCGGAGGATGATGTCCCCCGGTCCGGATATTTTTCAAAGTTTTAATAAGTATAAGTTTATGTACGTTTTTTTCCAATCCCCCGGGCCATTTGCCAAGGAGAGCTTTTATATATGAGAATGAGAACAAAAGACAGGATCACCGCAGTGATTGTTTTCATCGGAGGGCTGGCCGGATTTATTGCATCCGGACCGATCCCCGAGGGATCATCTATCTTCCCAAAATCGGTATTTGTATTCTCCATGATTCTTGCGGTACTGTTATACCTCAGTTCGGTTTTCGGACTGTCAAAAAAAGAAGAGGAGAAGGAAGAAACATCTTTCAGAAACATAGTAATACTCTTTGCCGGGATAGTAATATTTTTTCTGCTGATCCAACCGGTGGGCTTTATTATTATGACGCCTCTATTTCTTGCGGGAGTCAGTTATATGCTGCAACTGCGAAACCTTAAGATACTTATTCTATATCCGCTGGGGTTTACCGCGTTTCTCTACGTGAGCTTCGTGGTATTACTGCAGGTCCCGCTTCCCATGGGAATATTCGAGTAATGAAGACGACAAAAAGGGAGTTATACTATGTGGGAACCATTAATTGACGGATTGAATATAGTCTTTTCATTGGGTGGACTGGCGGCCATGGTGTTCGGCGTGGCGGTTGGCATCTCTGTAGGGGCCATGCCGGGACTTTCCGCCGCCATGGGTGTCGCCTTGCTGATCCCGGTAACCTTTTCAATGGATTCTTCCATTGGCCTGATACTCCTGGGAAGTGTGTATATCGGAGCGATATACGGAGGATCCATCTCCGCCATCCTGATATCAGTCCCGGGAACACCGGCGTCGATAGCTACATCTTTTGACGGCTTTAAAATGACAAAGAACGGAGAGGCCGATAAGGCTTTGAAGGTATCGATATCTTCATCCTTTGTCGGCGGAGTCGTCGGAGCCCTGGCTCTTATTTTCATGGCACCTCCCCTGGCGAAGATCGCCCTTTCTTTTGGTCCGGACGAGTACTTCTGGGTAGCTGTTTTCGGGCTTACGATCATTGTATCCCTGGCCAGTGAGAACCCGATCAAGGGTTTTATTTCCGCCTGTATTGGTTTTTTTGTTGGTGTAATAGGCATGGACCCCCTTATTGGCAATACACGCTTTACCTTTGGGAACGTCAATCTTTTAAGCGGTATCAATGTGGTCGTACTGCTTATCGGCCTTTTCTCGGTCCCTCAGGCACTGGAAATGATCGAGAATTCCGGAAAACTAAACCAGGCGTCGAGCATAATGAAACGAAAGAAGATTATCAGGTTCGGCGAAGTATTTAAAGAAATGAAGGTCTGTGTTGTTACCCTTCTGCGTTCTTCCTTTCTTGGAACCCTTATCGGCATAATCCCTGGTGCAGGAGCGAATATTGCCTCCTACGTTGGATATAACGAGGCTAAGCGCTGGTCGAGAACTCCCTCTAAATTCGGTACTGGAATAAGCGAAGGTATAGCCGCTTCGGAGGCTGCCAACAATGCCGTCGTAGGCGGATCACTCGTTCCCCTGCTTACCCTCGGCGTTCCGGGCAACATGGTTGCTGCGGTAATGATCGGAGGCCTCATGATCCATGGACTGAGTCCCGGACCGATGCTCTTTGTACAGGATGCCCAGATTGTCTATTCCTTCATGGGTGCCATTCTGTTCGGCAATTTCGTCATGCTCGTGCTCGGCTACTTTGCTTCGAATCTCTTCGTAAATGTCGTCAAAATACGAAACAATATTCTGGCCCCCGTTGTGCTGGTCCTCAGTGTGGTCGGTTCCTATGCCCTTCAGAACAGCATGTTCGATGTAGGTTTGATGCTTGCCTTTGGCGTTCTGGGTTATCTGATGAAAAAGACCAATATAAGCTCGGCTCCGGCGGTTCTTGCATTAATTCTCGGTCCCATGGCGGAGCTGAACCTGAGACGGGCGATGCAGATAAGTCGGACTCCCCTGGTGTTCTTTTCCGGGCTGATCGATTGGATACTCATTATTTTGACTGCTCTTTCACTGGTTTTCGCCGTCTTTGTATTTGTCCGGGACAGAAAGGCGCAGCACACAGGGGCAATAGAGCAGGCTCTGCATTCGGATAACGAGTAGTATGAAGAAGATACTAATAACTGAACCGATCCACCAGACAGGCCTTGATCTGCTGAAGGAAAAGGTGGAAATACTTGGACCTGAACTGATGGCAAGGGGGGAGTATAAAAAACTCCTCCCTGAAATAAGCGGGATTATCGTACGAGCCTGGAAGATCGATGACCATTTTTATGAGAATGGGGAGAGTCTGGGGGTTATTTCAAAGCATGGAACCGGTGTGGATAATATTGATATCCCAAAAGCAACGAAGAAGGGCATTGCGGTTACCAATACACCCACAGCGAATGTCAATGCCGTCGCCGAGTACGCCGTTTCGCTGATGCTCTCCCTTACCCGCAGGATCTGCGAGGCGGCAGCGTCAATGAAGGGTGAGGGCGGAGATGATGGCAAGTACAAGATTGTCGGGAGCGAACTGCAGGGAAAGACCCTTGGAATTATAGGTCTTGGAAATATTGGAAAGAGCGTTGCGAAAAAGTGCATCCATGGTTTCGGTATGCGCGTTATCGGATACGATCCTTATGCTGATGCCGACGAGGTCTCTCAGGGCGGGGTTACTCCCGTGGGCACGGTCGATGATATCCTGCGGGGATCCGATTATGTAACCCTGCATCTGCCCCTGACAAAAAGCAGCAGAGATCTGATTACCCTGCGGGAAATCCGTCGGATGAAAAAGTCGGCGATTATCGTAAACACCAGCCGCGGGGGCATTGTTAATGAACAGGATCTTGCCCGGGCCCTTAATGAAAACCTGATTGCCGGCGCGGCAGTGGATGTTTTTGAACAGGAACCTCCGGGACCGGATAATCCTCTTTTTGCGGCTCCTAATGTGCTGCTCACACCCCATATTGGGGGACAGACCGGGGAATCACTGAAGCGGATGGCGGAACAGTCGGTGAAGAACCTTCTGTTGTTTCTCGATGGAAAGCAGCCGGAGAACATTCTGAACCCCGAGGTCCTCCGGCAGGGAACGAACAGTTAAAAGAATAAACGAGGAGCAAAGTGCTATGTCTAATGTAGGTTTCAGAATCTTTACTAAACTTCCCCGGTCTGACAAGGCCCTGCTGGACTCTTTTCGGGGGATTCCAACCCCGAATATCGCCGACAACATGAACCGGTTTTTCTGTGTTGATACGGCAATAAAGCCGATGAATTCAGCCAATATGCTGGGAACCGCCTTTACCGTGCGTTCCAGCACCGCGGACAACCTGCTGTTTCATAAGGCCCTGGATATGGCCGAACCCGGCGACGTCATCGTGATCGAGGTCAGGGGGGATACCATAAACGCCGTTACCGGAGAAATAATGATGCGCTACGCAAAAAAACGCGGTATCGCCGGTTTTCTTATCGATGGCCTGGTACGGGATTCAGGGGCGGTGAAGGATCTTGATTTTGCAGTTTTCTGCAGGGGGGCAAACCCCATGGGCCCCTACAAGGATGGTCCCGGCGAGATAAACGTACCGGTAACCTGCGGCGGGGTCGTGGTAAATCCGGGAGATATAATAGTCGGAGATGAAGACGGCGTGGTTATTGTTCCTCCCAGAGACGCGGCTGGTATCCTGGAGAAAGCACAGGCCATGTTCGAGAAGGAGCAGAACATCTTCAAGGCCATCGAAGCCGGCAGCTATGATCGGAGCTGGGTGGATAAGCTTTTGAATGAGAGGAAGGCGGAGTATATTGAGTCGAGCTTCATTGAATACAACCGGGAATAACCATTATGCCCGTCAATCCGGGGCAAATGGGCCCGTTGGAAAGCAGGAGGTAAGAACATGGAATACAGGACCCTTGGAAAAACCGGAATTCAGATTTCGTATCTCAGTCTGGGAACCATGACCTTTGGTTCCGCCGCAGATGAGGAGATGAGCGGAAAGATATTCAACCGCTGCCGTGAAGCCGGTATTAATGTCTTCGACACAGCCAATATCTATGGAGGCAACCGTAACGGCCGGGGTGAGCAGATTGTGGGAAGGCTCATTAAGTCCTGCAGGGATGAGCTGATTCTATCGACGAAGGTGGGAACTCCCCGGTGGGGCGGTCCCAACGACGGCGGTCTTTCACGGCGCTATATCATGCTGGAGGTAGAGAAGAGTCTTAAGAACCTTCAGACCGACCGGATAGATATCTATTACATTCATAAACTTGACAGCCGAACTCCAATGGAAGAGACCCTGCGGGCCATGGATGATCTGCAGAAGCAGGGGAAAATCTTATATCCCGCAATCAGCAACAGCGCCGCCTGGCAGATTGCTCTCGCCCTGGGGATCTCGAGGGAAGAGTCCATTGCTGAGTTCGCCTGCGTTCAACCAATGTATAATCTAGTAAAACGGCAGTCCGAAGTAGAGATTCTGGAGCTTGCAAAAGCTGAAAAGCTTGGCGTTATAACCTATAGTCCTCTGGGGGCAGGCCTTCTGACGGGTAAATATACCCACGGGGATAAACCTGAAGAAGGCAGAATCCGGACGGACGAGCGGTATAAAGCACGGTATGGAAATCCATTATACTTCGAGATAGCGGAAAAATTTGTTGATTATGCGGCTGAACACGGTGTGAAGCCTGCAGCGCTGGCTGTTGCTTGGGCTGCTTCGCATCCTGCGGTTACATCTTCCCTTATCGGGGCAAGAAATCTGGAGCAGCTGGAAGATTCCCTCGCTGCAATTGAAATAAAGATGACCCCCGAGTGGCGAAAGGAGATTGATTCTCTTTCGGTTGAACCCCCTCCTGCCACGGATCGCAGCGAAGAGAAAAACTGATGGGGGAAGAAGGAAAAATTTGCCTAACCTGGGTATGTATGTTATTAATGTTATAACGGTTATTTGATCATGAGGCAACGTGTATAATGAAAAATATAGTTCTGGGGCTGTTTTTTCTGCTCTTTGTTATAATTTTCTTCATGGCAACCATGCAGCTCCCGAGTGCCGAAGCGAGCCACAAGGATCCGGCAGTATACCCGTCCCTGCTTCTTTTCCTGATTGCAGTAGTCGGTGTGATTCTCATTGTTCAGGGTGTTTTTTCTTACAAGCGGGATGGGAAAAAAAAGATTTTCGACTACGGAAAGATGAAACTGCCTTTCATTCTCATGGCCCTGACCCTGGTCTATGTGATCGTCATGCAGTTCATCGGATTTCTGATTTCCACATTTAGCTACCTTTTCCTCGTTTTCATGGCTTTCGGTGGGAAAAAAAGGCCGGGATTATGGTTCTCCTCGATCCTCACCTGTATAGAGTACGGCTTGTTCGCCTGGATACTGCGTGTCAGGTTACCTGAACCCTTATTCAATCTTCTCGGGAGTCTGTTGTGAGCAAGGGGGAAATCTGAGATGAATTTTGGCCTGCTGTATACGGAAGGACTGAACCTTGTTTTCCAGACCGATGTACTGATGTTCCTCTTTGCCGGAGTTCTGCTAGGTATATCCATCGGATGCATTCCAGGACTAACTGTCATCATGGCTGTGGCGGTATTAACTCCCTTCACCTATGATCTGCGGCCGCTGGTAGCGATTCTGACCTTGATCGGTATATATTGCGGCGGTAATTACGGTGGATCCATATCCGCCTGCTTGGTGAATGTCCCGGGAACACCCTCAGCCATCATGACCACCCTCGATGGATATCCCCTGACCACGAAGGGAAAGGCCGGATTGGCCATAGGAACAGCTACTGTCTCATCGTTCCTGGGAGGGCTTTTCAGCGTTTTTGTCTTAACCTTTCTGTCTCCGGTGGTGGCCAGGTTTGCCCTCAATTTTATTTCCGCCGAATATTTCGCCCTGGGTGTTCTCGGCATCAGCCTGATTGCGTATCTGGGTAAGGGGTCCAGCACCAAGGGGTTCCTCTCCGGATTACTCGGGCTGTTCCTGGCGACCATCGGTGCGGACCCTATGATCGGATACCCCAGGTTCACCTTTGGTTCGAGTCATCTGATTACCGGTCTCGAGTTCATCACTGTAATGATCGGACTGCTGGGTATCGCGGAAATCCTCATACAGGCGGAGTCCCTGAATGTTCTTGACAAGGTGCAGCAAACCCTCAAAGGGATAATTCCATCCTTCATGATTATTCGCAGCCTTGCGGGTGTGATAATGCGTTCCTCCGTCGTAGGGGTAATAATAGGCGCCATACCTGGTGCCGGAGGCACGATTGCCTCCATCGTTGCCTACGGACAGCAGAAACGGGTTTCCAGGAATCCGGAACAGATGGGAGAGGGCAGTCTGGAAGGTGTTGCAGCGGCTGAAGGAGCGAACAATGCCTGTACGGGCGGGGCCATGCTTACAATGCTCTCCCTGGGAATTCCCGGAGATGCAGTTACCGGGGTCATGATAGGGGCCCTGATGATACACGGACTGAGTCCGGGACCGGTACTATTCAAAGAGAACTTTGAGCTGGTATCTTCGATCTTCATCGGGATGCTGCTGGCGAATATGCTTGTTCTGGTTCTGGGACTCGGAGGCGCGAAGTTCTTTGCAAAGATGATCTCCGCTCCAAAGAGGTTCCTGAATACCGCTATCCTTTCCCTGGCGGTTATAGGTTCCTTCGCCGTACAGAACAGTTTTTTTGATGTGGGCGTCACTCTTTTATTCGGAGTCCTTGGATATGTAATGGTCAAGTTTGATATTCCCAGGGCCCCTCTGGTCCTGGGTCTTATTCTGGGACCATTGATTGAAAACAATCTGCGCCGAAGTCTGCTGCTGGTGAACGGCGATGTCTCTCAATTCCTCAGAACCCTGGTAACACGGCCTATCAGCGCATCTATTCTGCTCATAATCGTCCTGCTGTTCTTCTATCCGATACTAAAAAAGTTTATCAGCGACAAGTTCGGGAAAACGCCGGAAAATGTGTGAGTCAAGGACCCCGGGGTCGAATGCAGATACCGGGAACCTTTTATTAAACCCATAGAGGAGGAAAATATGGGAAAAAAAGCTTTTCTGATTGTTTTTCTAACCCTGATGTCATTCGGGCTTCTGGTAGCGGGGGGCGCAAAAGACGCGGGATCTGCCGAATACCCGTCCAAGAATATTGATTTCCTGATCGGATATTCGGCTGGCGGCGGGAATGATCTGATCACCCGGGCCATTGCTCCGCCCATGGAAAAATTGATGGGTGTGTCGGTTGTACCGTCAAACCTGCCGGGAGGTAGCGGATCCATCGCCGCCAAGAAAATCGCGACGGAAGATCCGGGGTATGCCATGGGGCTGTACTCACGCTCGATCGTCCTGATTCAGTATACCGGGTACGGTGATTTCAACATAAAGACCCTCGACCCTGTAGCCCAGCTTGTTGAAGACACTGCCGTTCTACTGGTTGCGGCGGATTCATCCTATCAGAGTATCGAGGACATCTTCACCTATGCAAAACGGAATCCCGGGAAACTCAAAGTCGGGAATGGCGGAACAGGCGGGTTGTGGCATCTCGCTGCCGCTTTGATTGCGAAGGAAGGGGGAATAAAGATAGAGCATATTCCCTATGACGGAGGCCGACCCGCGCTTATCGCCACAGCTGCCGGAGAGATAGAGGCCACCATTACCAACCTGGCTGAAGCCGAGTCCCTTGTAGCTACCGGAGATCTGCGCATGCTGGCGGTTTTGAGCAGCAAAAGAAATCCTGCTTTTCCCGACGTCCCGACGGTTACCGAACAGGGCTTCAAGTTTGAGTATCCTGTATGGCGTGGTGTTTTCACCGCTGCCGGGGGTGCGGAGGAGGATATTGACGCTCTTGCAGGATATATCGAGGAAGCGATAAAGGATCCCAAGTTTGTTGAATTTGTTGAGAACTCCGGCCTGCAGGTGAGCTTCAAAGGTCCCCAGGAGTTCGGCGAGCTGATTGAGAAAGAGAACGAGATTTATGCCGAGCTGCTTGATGAACTCGGCCTGAAAGTGAGCGATCCCAACTAAGGAACACTGCAAAGGCGTCGCACCTTCTTTATAGGGGTGCGGCGCTTTTGTCCAGACGAATCGTGTGATATAACTTCCCCATGATCTTCCTTCTCTCCCTCTCAGCCGCCCTGCTTTTCGGGGTGGGTGACTTTTCCGGAGGCTTTGCCTCCCGCCGCCAGCCTGTGGGGGCGGTGCTGTTTACGTCCCAGCTCTTCGGTCTGCTGCTGGTGAGTCTTGTCTCGCCCCTGCTGCTCGAGGGCCTTCCCCACGTTGCCGACCTGCTGTGGGGGGCCGCCGCGGGTATCGGCGGGGCCGTGGGTATTCTGTTTCTCTATCACGCCCTGGCCCACACGGTGGTTGCCATCGTCTCCCCCACCGCAGCCCTCGTCGGGGCGCTGCTGCCCCTGGTGTTCGGTATTCTGATCGGTGATGCTGTCTCGCTGATCGGATGGATCGGTATCGGCCTCATTCTGCCGGCGGTTGTTCTGTTAAGCTATGAACACCTGGAAGCCGGTACAACCCCGGAGGAGCGGCGCCGGGCCTTCCTTTTCGGTATTGGTGCCGGGGCCGGTTTCGGACTCTTTTTTATCCTGATTGCCCAGACCAATCCTTCAGCCGGGCTGTGGCCCCTGGCCGGGGCCAGATTTGCCTCGCTCAGCCTGGTTGCAGGTTACAGTATTCTGAGGGGAAGGTCGCTGATTGTGCGGGGACCCGGTATTGCTGCGACGATTATGGCCGGGACCTTCGATATGGCCGCCAACATCGCCTTTATGCTGGCGGTCCAGAGCGGACGGATTATTCTGGTTACTGCGGTTACCTCGGTCTATCCGGCCCCGACAGTGCTGCTTGCCCGCTTTATCAATGGAGAAAAGGTCCACCCCCTGCGCTGGGCGGGTCTTGCCGCGGCGGCTGCAGGGGTAGCCTGCATGGGAATCGGCTAGGCGGTGATTTTTACGGGACTTCCCTGTCGAGGAGGATAAGATTGTCCCGTTCCGCCTCGGTGGGAAACAGATAATACATCGACAGCAGGGACAGAAGTACCAGGAAGTAGATATCCAGTCTGCTGCCCCCGGAAAGAATAAAAAGTACGAAGCCCAGGACCGCGCACATTTCGCACATGGCCGAAGGGGGAATCAGCAGGGCAACAGCGGAGGAGCGCCGGGCACGGTGATGATTCTGGTAGATAAGCCATTTTAAAAAAGAGAGCATGATCCCGGGTTCAGGGTTCCTGATGGTTTTTTTCCACAAAAAGGCCAGCACAATCAGCCCTGCGGATAAGAGATAGACCACGGTCCTGAATATCGAGTATATGGCGGCGGTCAAAAGCGGCTTGAGAGAGACCTGGGTAAGCCCCGACAGCAGCAATTCAGCCACCAGGAGAAAAATGACCGCCGTCACGGGCTGGATTGAAGCCACAAGGCGGCCTGTTTTGTATTCACCGTCGTAATCCCAGGGTTCGTAACTCATGCTGCTCCTCTTGAGGAATCTTGATATCAACCCATACTATTGCGTATCTTGGTGTCTTTGCAACAGCATAGACTGGAACAATAGAGGGCTCAGTACCCCACCCCCGCGTTCATGACGCTCTCCGGGTCAAAGGCGTGGCAGGGGGTTACTCCGTGGACCGCTCCGCAGTGGGAGCAGTTCGCTTCGAAGGTCTCCATTTCAAACTCTTTCCCGCACTGGCCACATTTTACCTGCAGCGCTACCGGCATGAACTGGGAGGAGAATCCCATCATGCGTACCTTGTCTACTATCTGTCGTCCTGTTTCAAAGCTTCCTGAACATCCTTCGTGCATTGCTCTTTCCTTTATATGGTAATCTGGTCCAGACGTTTACCCGCCCGGAGTTCGCCCCGGAGGGTCTGAATCCTCCTGTCCAGGGCCTCTATCTCGTGCAGTATTCCCCGTTCACCCTCGCTGGTTTCGATGATCGAGGCGATGCCGCCGTTTTTGATTATGATCCGCTTGTCCGCCATCAGGGCCAGGATGGGGTCGTGGGTGGCCATCAGGACGATCTTCTCCTCCGACAGCAGCAGCTCCAGGGCCTTTTTCCGGTCGATCCCGGCGTTTTCGATCTCGTCGATCAGAACGATGGGGGATTTGCTCAGGATCGCGGTATCGGCGATCATGAGGGCCCGGGACTGGCCGCCGGAGAGGGAGGTGATGGGTGTCTCCGGGGAGAACTGTTCCCCCGCCAGCTCGTTTGCTTTTGCGATGATCTTCCCCGTTACCTCCTCCGTGTTCTCTATGAGCCTGCTCTCGGCGTGGAGGGTAACAAACTCCCGGACCGTCAGGTCCATGACAAAGTTCATGTTCTGACTCAGCTGGGCCACCAGCTTGTCGGAGGTGGAGAATCGCCACTTTTTGTCCGGTTCAGTGCCGTTGACCAGAACCTGTCTGCCCGTCGGCGTGTCCCGCTGGGCCATCCACTCGATGTCCGCCAGAAGCCGGCTTTTACCCGAACCCGTGGGTCCGACGATGGAGACAATCTCGCCCGGCCGGATCTCCAGGGCTTCGAAACCCTCGGCTTCTCCGCTCTTGGTGGTCCCCGGCAGAATGCTTACGCTCCGGACACGGGTCCCGCTGTTCAGGCCCAGAAACTCCAGCATCTGCTCTATGTAGGCCCTGGCGCCGGATACGGTCTCATCGACGTCGATGGCCTTGTCTTCCCTGAACTCATCTTCAAGTGAGTGGAGGTACTCCTTCAGGGGGAGCTGCTCCCTGGGAGAGTACTCCAGCCCCGCGGAGGAGAAGTAGGAGTCTATAAAGGGGTACTCTTCCAGAAGCGCCGCAACCGGAAGGGTCTCGATGTCGCGTTTAATTTTGCTCATGCTGGTTCTCCAGTTTTATTTTCCGCACATTTCCCATCTGGAACTGTTCGCCTATGCGTGTTTCTCCCAGGCAGTAGGAGCAGAGGGCCGAGGGCATGGGAAAACGCAGTTCCTTGCCCTTGACGGTGTCTACCTCGTTCTCTTCGTCGTGCATCAGGGTGCTCAGCTCGAAGGCCCCCTGACCGGTCAGGCCGTTCACGTGGATAATCGTCGCCCGGGGGTTCACCATGCCCACGCGGCTGGCGAAGACCTCCCGCTCGGCCTGGGAGACGATATCCCCCTTGGTAATGACCACGATGTCCGCGCTCTTGAGCATGGGGCCGATCTTTTTGGGGGTGTTGATGCCGCTCAGATTGTCGATCACGCAGATCGCCCGGATCTCCTTGATGTAGGGGGAGCAGCGGTTGCAGAGCCCGGCGGATTCGCTGATCAGGATGTCCAGGCCTTCCCGGATTCCCCACTGGGTAACCTCTTCGATGTTGCTGACGAAGTAGTGGTCCGGACAGAGGCTGCCGGAAAGCCCCTTCTGTACGGGGATTCCCGCCTTCGCGTAGAGCTGGTCGTCCTCGGTGGAGAGGCAGTCGAATTTGGCTACGCCGATCTTGAAGCCCTTCTGTCTGAGGGATTCGGCGGTCTTGAGAATGACCGCGGTTTTTCCCGACGACGGCGGGCCGGATACGGTTATCAGGTTCATGCGCTCTCCTCCGTCATGGCAACCAGGCTGCTGGTATGCTTGAAGATCTCTTCGCTGGCGCTGATCTCCCGGCTCAGGTCGTGGGATTTGATGTAGTCCCAGCCCAGCCACATGAAGGGCGTCCCTTCAGCCAGCCTGTTATCCACCCGGGGGTTCAGGGAGGGGAAGAGTCCCTGGTGGGCCAGAACCTCGCCGATCTTTTTCGATCCGAAGAAGTCGACCACCGGTTTCAGTTCCTCCTCTTTTCCCCGCTTGCTGAGCATGAAGATGGGGCTTACAATGGCTCCGTCCTCTGGCCAGACCGCCTGCATGGGTCCGCCTTCCCGCACGGTTTTGGTAAAGAAGTAGGGCATAATGGTGACCGCAGGCCGGGCGTTCTTCATGCGGTCGCTCTTTACCATCTGGGAGGGGTGCAGGGCCTGGAGCATGACGCGGCCGAGCTCCTTTACCCCTGCATCGCCGTAGCGGCTGCGGATGGTAAGCAGAATGGCGTTAAAAAGGTCGAAATCCCCCACCGGCAGGGAGACGGACTGGGCGAAGTCGCCGCAGAGGAGTTCCTTCCAGCTCCGCGGTACGGGGCGTCCTGCAAGCTCCCGGGTGTTTACCAGGAATACCGCCGGGACCGCGGCGATTATGGAGTAGACCCCTGCGGGATCCTTGAGGTCCATCCCGGCGAAGGCCGGATTCTCGCCCTTCCAGTCCAGCAGGTCCGTAAAGGCGTTCTGCTCCCGGAGACGACCGATACGCTGCCGGTCGAAGAAGAGGTCGAAGCCGGCGGAGATAAAGATATCCGGCAGGGATTCCACGGAGGTGGAGCTGTCGATGTGTTCCTCCACCCACTGGGTTCCCACGCTGGCGGCTTTCAATTCAGCATTGATTGCCCTGTTATGCTGCTTCCGGTAGGAGCTGCTGAAGGTATTGAACTCCTCGAGGATGGGAATCCGTACCGGACAGGGGAGGAGTCCGGTCATTGTAACTGAGTCATCCTGGCTGTTGTGCTGTGCTCCGCTCAGCGTAAGATCAGCACCGTCCCGCAGCTCAGCTATTGCCTCGTTCAGGAGGCCTGTAAAGAGTTCTGAATTGATTTTCCGCATCTCCAGGGCGGTTTTCAGGGAGACCAGCTTGCCGTACCCGGCGCGCTGGGAGTATTCCGCCATTTGGGGAAAACCCCGGGAGACGAAGATATCGACGGTTTCGGGATACTTTTCCGTGATGGCGTAGATGGTCTCGTTTATATCAATGTAGTTCATTCTGGAACCTCGCTTTCATGAGAAATACAGTAATATAATGGGAGATTTTTTTCGGTAACATAGGATACGAAACGGGATCATTCCATGAAGTTGGGGATTAAAATCTTGACCTCAAGCAAAAGTGCCGATACTCTGGTGCTGCGTGATTTTTCACGAAAGGCGGTATTCATGAAACTGCTGGTTTTTGTCTTGAACCGCGAAGAACTCCTGGAGCAGGCCCTGGAGGCCTATGCCGAGGTGGGTATACCCGGCGGTACGATTCTCGATTCAGAAGGAATGGGCCGCTTTTTGACCTACGAGGTTCCCCTCTTTGCCGGGTTCAAGGAATTCATGAAGGGGAATAAGCCTTACAACAAGACGATTTTTTCCGTTATCCGGGACGAAAGTCTTATTCCCAGACTTCACAAGCTGCTGACAGAAGTCTGCGGCGATCTGAATGATCCCGGAACAGGGATACTGTTTACCGTCCCGGTCGACTGGGCCGCAGGACTGGCAGAGGAGGAGTAATGGCAATAAATATAAGCGAGCTGCTGAATCCTGCCTGTATTGAACTGGAGCTTTCGGCGAAAAAGAAACCCGATATTCTGCGGGAGCTCAGCTCCATTCTGGCTCGTTGCGGGGATGTGGAGAACCCGGACAAGCTCTACAAGGAGCTGCTGAAACGGGAAAAGATGACCAGCACCGGAATCGGGAGCGGCATCGCCATTCCCCACTGCCTCTCGTCCCAGGTAAAGGAGATGCATGTCGCTTTCGGGCGCAAAAACGAAGGTGCAAAATTCGATGCAGTTGACAATCAGCCGGTATCCCTCTTTTTTCTGCTGGCAGGGCCGGAGGGTGCCCATTCCCGGCATCTCCAGATACTGAGCAGGCTGGCGCGCTACCTCCATGATCCGGCTTTCTGTCAGGAGCTTCATACCGCCTCGTCCCCTGAGGAGGTCATCGCCGCGTTCAGGCGCAAGGAAGAGGAATGAAACTCGAAACCCGCTGGGCTCTGGTCAGGTTCCTCATAACCTTTCTGTCCCTTTTTGCGGGGTGGATGCTTTTTACCTGGTCCCTCGACACGGGCTCCATGGTCGCGGGACTTGTTTCCAGCCTTGTTGTAGCCTGGTTTACCTATTCCATCTTTGTGGATGAGACCGAGGCAGCCCGCAGGGCCCATCTTCCGCGGCCGCACTTCTTTATTGTCTATCTGGTGGTCCTGATCTTCAACATGTATGTGGCCAGCTTCCAGGTGCTCTGGCAGATCCTTCGGGGAAAGATCAACCCCGGAATCGTTCATTTCCGGACCAAACTCAAAACCGATATAGCCCGGGTTGCGCTGACCAGCTCCATTACCCTCACGCCGGGTACCATAACCCTGGACCTGACGGACGATCACCTGGTCGTTCACTGGCTCGACGCGCGGACCACCCACTCCCGTTATGCAGGGGAGCTGATCAAGGGGGCGTACGAGAAACTGCTGAGACGCATATGGCTTTGATGCTGAAGATTACAATCTATTTTCTCGTCGCCTCCAGCGTAATCAGCCTGGTGCGCGTTGTTATCGGCCCCACCGTGGCTGACCGCATGATTGGTCTTAACCTGGTGGCTTCCCAGATTCTTGCCCTTCTGGTCCTGGTCTCGGTAGCCCTGGAGCGGTCCATCTACCTCGATGTCGCCCTGGTCTACGATATTTTCGGTTTCATTGGAATCCTGCTCATGACCCGCTATTTTTCCGGGAAAAAGGGGGAGATATGAACATCGCGGCGGCTGTTTTTTTTGGGCTGGGGATAATTTTTAATCTGATGGGAAACATCGGTGTGCTGGTTTTCCCCGATGTCTATACTCGGCTGCAGGCCTCCTCGACCTGCGCTACCACATCGGTGTTCTCTTTTTTTATCGGTTGCATGTTTATCGCCGGCTGGGGTCCCATGACCGGACGGCTTATCGTAATAACCATCTTTTTCTTTGTAACAAACCCCTTCTCCGCCCACATAATAGCCCGTTTTGCCTGGCAGAGCGGGATTGTCCCCTGGAGGCAGAGTTACAGAAAACGCAGGGAGCTTGGAGGAGAAGATGATTGAAGTCCTGCTGGCATTAATGCTGATTACTGCGGTGATCTCTCTCCAGGTACGGGACATGCTGGCGGCTGTTCTTACCTTAAGTGTTTTCAGCCTTCTGAGCTGCCTCGTATTCTTTCTGTTGCATGCTCCTGACGTCGCCCTGACGGAGGCGGCTGTCGGTACGGGAGTCGGAACAGTGGTGATGATCTGGATTGTCTACAAGACGGAAAGGAGGGACGAAACATGAAAACACGCAGGTGGCTTCTTGCCGCGGAAATACTGGTGCTCTCCCTTACCGCGGTTTTTCTGTTCCTGGCCCTTCGAGGGAACCATCCGCTTTCTTCGGGGATTCGCGAATACATTTTGGAAAACGGGAGGGAAGAAACCGGCGCCCTCAACCTGGTTACGGCGATCTATCTGGGCTATCGGGCCTTTGACACCCTGGGAGAAACCATCGTTCTGCTGCTCGCGGTATCGGGGGTACTCTATTTTGTCGATATTTTCAGAAAGGACAGGGACCTTGAAAAAGACGACAATTCTTGACCTGGTATCGAGAAAACTGGCCCCATTCATGCTGCTCTTCGGTTTTTATCTGCTGACCTACGGGCACCTTTCTCCCGGCGGCGGTTTCCAGGGCGGAGTCGTTATCGCTTCGGGGGTTATTCTGCTTGCCATCAGCAGAGGGGTAGATGCAGCGGAGGCGGTTTTTCCGGTTGCGGTTCTTACACGTGTCGAGGCTTTCGCATTTTTTCTGCTTCTGGCTGCAGGACTCGCCGGTGTTGCTGCCGGTATCGGGTTCCTGGGTAACCCCGTTGTCAGGAGCGATGTCCAGGCCGTGCCTCGAGCGGGGATGATCCTGCTGTTCAACATACTTATCGGCATCAAGGTCGGCGCCGGAGTCAGCCTTATCTGCATGCATCTGTTCAGGGAGGAGTGAGGAATAATGGCGCTTTTAATGATAGGAACCATATTCATCGTAGGCCTTTGGGGAATCATGAACAAGGCAAACATGGTAAAAAAGGTCATGGCCCTGAGTATCGCCAACAGCGGTATTATTCTGCTCTTCATACATTACGGTTCGCTTTCAGGAGAGACCGCCCCAATCGAGGGAACGCGGGACGTCATGGTCGATCCTTTACCCCAGGCTCTGATGCTTACGGCAATTGTTGTCGGTATTTGCGTGGTGGCTCTCGCTCTGGTGCTGGTATATCGGCTCTATCTGCAATTCGGGACCCTGGATATGCGGCTCATTGAAAAGAAGGCCTGGAAGCTGAATGACTGAAGATATTGTTATCTGGATACTTGTCTCACCCCTGTTTGGTGCCGCGGCAGCTCTTTTCGGCAAGGTTTTCAAGTCCGCGGAACGGGTATTCTGCATTCTGACCCTGGTGAGCTTTGCCGGTCCGATCGCTGCCCTGCTTGTGCTGCTTGAACCGCTGCTGGACGGCAATGTGTTTTTCTATTCCCTGGGAGGCTGGCCGGAACCCTTCGGCATAAGTCTGGTAATGGACCCTTTTGCCTGGGTCTCTTCTGCCCTGATAAGCCTGATTACACCGCTGATTGCCCTGTTCG
>Ga0334898_1002053_pt1 | contig 19784 bp, 22 predicted proteins | sample GraSluR3_MG_10_FD_207228 | JGI IMG/M metagenome (GOLD analysis project Ga0334898, IMG submission 207228) | Sludge microbial communities from methane-producing bioreactor in Wageningen University, Netherlands - Granular Sludge_3_08-R3 | ecosystem: Engineered > Bioreactor > Anaerobic >... | reverse complement strand
CCTTAAATTCAGGCGAATAACTATTCCTTTTGCTACCCATTGGTTTCCTCCTTTAAATTATTATATCATGGATAGCCTTTTTTATCACCTTAATTCACTTTCCAAATTTTGGGGCGCAGCATAATATAAGTTTTGCAACACCTTCGCTTAAAGATTTTAGTCAGGCGGTAAAAGGATACCGTGTGCCTGATAAAGTCGATTACGGCGCTTTACGTCAAAAGATTTTTGAAAACACGGTTCTTTTAAGGCGTATGAATCGTATTTCCTACACTAATGCCGTTCCACAAGCTTTAGTTATGATTAATGAATTATCACGCGATATTGTTGCGGGTTATGAAGATATTTGGGTTAGTCTTGTGGGTGTTATTAAAAAGCAGGATAGCCTCTTGGAACATTACTACTACGCTTTTAATTCATACGCCCGTCTTAACAGGGCAAACGGGTATATTCTTGATGCGCGGGATACCGATAATATTGTCGCTTTTGTCGAGGGTATTTATACCCCGAAAGAAGGAGACCTTGCGCTTATTTACCGTGATGAGTTATATATAGGCAAGGTTTCACTGATTCCCAAAGACGACAGGGTTATTGTGAGGATAGAGGAACTTGAGGAAGACAGGAAAATCCAGCCGCTTGATAAAATTCTTCTTTTGTTAAAATAGGAGGCTTAGATGAAAAAGGCTTTATTAGCTTTAGGTTTTTTACTGATTTTCACAACGGTTTTTGCCTATGACTGGCAGACCGACGGCTTTACCGTAATTTCCGAGGTAACCATAGACGAGAGAATACATCAAACCCTAAAAGATACGGCAGGTCGGGAGTTCAGCGTTATTTATCAGGATGAGTTGACGGGGGCGGTTGTCGGGCGTATTAAAGAGTATAGAAATATTTTTTACAGATGGCAGTCAATCAAAATAGAAAATATGACTTTTGCAGTAGTCGAAGATACTATGGATATAGTCCTGATTCCTTCCTCGGTGATGGTTGAAGGAACTAATATGGCGGAATTTATGCCGGCGGGGATGTCGTTTTTTTATGACGGGCAGTCGCTTCAATATGACTTTCGTATGGCTATAAATCTTGTGTTTGTCCGTATTCGCGGGATTTATATTAGCGAAAGCGAACTTATATATAAATTGGGACGGGCTTTTGAAAACCCCGAGGCTTATATCCGAAGAAACGACCCCGATTACTACCACGCCAAACTTGATGAGCTTGAAAATGAAACCCAGACTTTGCGCCGTGATATTTTTAATCTGAAATTATCCGTTGCGACACTGCAAAATCGCGGACTGTTCGGAAGGGTTCATCCTATTGATAAAGACGTTGCAGAGCGTATCGTTTTGATTAAGCGCAGAAATATGGATTGGACTGTTTCACAAATCAAGGAACAGCTTCGCAAGGATAATATTAAGTTCGGGCGCCGGGATGTGGAATTGATTATCGGGGTGTTTTTTAACGAATTTTAACGCGGATTATATCATATTCATCCAATCCGGCTTTTGATTTTAATACAAACTCATCATTTGGTTGAGCGAGTTCCGTTTCTTTTCCGTTTTTAAATAGACGGAACTCTTTGATTTCAACGGTTTTTCCATCGGGCTTGATTGCCTCAAGAGTCCATTCTCTCCTGATTTGATTTGATGCTCTCATGTATGCCTCGTCATTTTCAAGTCTAACCTCATTCGGAGGTTTTATTACATACCCCAGAAAGCGGTAGTCGCGGATATATCCGCTGTCCCCAGTGGGAGACAGGGTAAGGGTTGCCTCCGCGCGATTATGCGAAAAATAAAATCCCGTGGTATATTCCCTGTGGCTTACTTTATCGAGTTCCCTAAGAAAGTTCTTATCAGCCTTTTCTCCGGCGGCAGCGCGGTCTATTGCATAACGGTAAACCCTCGCGGTATTTGCGACATAATACAGGCTTTTCATCCGTCCTTCTATCTTAAACGAGTCTATTCCTGCATCGATAAGTTTATCAATATGGGCGCTTAGATTTAAGTCCTTTGAGCTTAATATTGTCGTAGCGCCGTTTTCCTCAATAACAGGCAGCAACTCACCCGGTCTGGTTGATTCTACCAGATGGTATTGCCATCTGCAACTCTGGGCGCAGTCTCCGAGGTTAGCCTCCCGCGTTTCGGCTTTTTTCATATTTCCTTTTTTTTCACCCTGCTTGTAAACCGATGAGTTGGTAAAATAATTAGATAAAAGACATCGTCCCGAATATGCGATACACATAGCACCGTGGACAAAGGTCTCAAGTTCAATTGAGGTTTTATCGCGAATTGCTTTAATTTCATCAAGAGACAGTTCCCTTGCGAGTATTATTCTTGATGCCCCGATTTTTTCATAAGCCTGTATTGTTTCGTAGTTTGTTACGCTTGCTTGCGTGCTTATATGGATACGCTTGTCGGGATAGTTTTCACGGACATAGCAAATCGCTCCCAAATCCGACATAATATACGCATCTACGGGGATATGTGCTGTTTTTTTAAGGAATGTCTTTAGCTTTTCAATATGCTCATTATGAAAGAGAATATTTAAAGTCAGATAGACTTTTTTTTTAAGACTATGGGCAAACGAGACGGCGGATTGTAAATCATCAATAGAGAAATTCGGCGCTCCGTAACGCAGTGAGAAATCCCGTGCGCCTATATAAACCGCATCCGCCCCGTATTTTAACGCAAATTCTAATTTTTGGAAGTTGCCCGCGGGAGAAAGCAATTCGGGTTTTTTATTAAATTTTTTCATTTCTAAAATCCCGTGCGCTTGAATTGTTTTTCGAGGTCGCCTTTGGTGATTGAAAACATAACGGGGCGTCCGTGAGGGCATGAGAACGGGCGCTCCGTTTTCATAAGCTCTTCTAAAAGGGCAAAGACCTCATTTTCGCTGATTTTATCGCCGGCGCGTACCGAGGATTTACACGCCATCTGCTTTACGGCGTTGTCGATAAAATCCGCCGAATGGTGTCTTCCTTCGGGGTTTTCCGCTATTGCGCATACAAAACCCATTACCACGTCTGCGGCATCCTCATAGCTGATATATTCGGGGATACTTCTGATAACAAAAGTATTACCCCCGAAATGTTCCATTTCAAACCCCATCTTTGATAGAGCATTGAGGTTTTGTTCAAGGGTTTCCGTAATTTCCGGCGGAACGTCAAAATTCACGGGGATTAAAAGTTCCTCAACGCCGATATTTTCGCCCCTGTATTTTGCCGTCAGTTTTTCATAGTTAATACGTTCATGGACGGCGTGTTGGTCGATAAAGATAATCCGTCCGTCCCCCTCCATAACGATATAAGTTGAAAACGCGATTCCCAGAAAACGGTATTCCGTTATATCGGAGGCGATTTGCGGCGACGTTGCGGATTTCGGGAGTTCGGTTTTATTGATAATTACAGGGGGGATGTCGGATTTGTCTTTTGAGAATTTGAGGTAAATATCCGTATTGTCCTTTGAGCGGGATATGTATTTTCCGACAGCGTTGACTATATTTTTTTCGTATTGATTAAACGCGACGGGGGTTTCATCGCTTTCGCAAATCCCGTGAGAAGAAAAAAGCGCTTCTTTTATTGCGGATTGTATTTGCTTGGATATGCCGTATTCATCCGAAAACCTTACCTCGCGTTTCATCGGATGGACATTGAAGTCGATTAACTCCTGCTCAATCTCAAGGTAGATAAACACCGCAGGGAAATGACCCGACGGTATAAGATTCCCGTAGGCATTGGAAACGGCAAAATAAAAGTTTTTCCATTCAACCGCGCGATTATTTACAAACAGGAATTGATACATACGGTTCGGACGGATAAACTCCGGTTTGGAAATAAATCCGAATATTTTAAGTCCTTTAGCGGAATACTCAAGCGGTAAAAGATAGTTTAACGTGTCGGGGAAAAAGTCGGCTATTCTTTCAATACGCGTGTTTTTGGCGGGGGAATTATATTTGGTTTTACCCTCGCTGACAAACTCAAACCCGATATTGTGGAAGGCGAGAGCCTTTTTGACAATCTCCTTGTCGATATAGCGGGTTTCAGTAGATGCGTGGGATAGAAATTTTTTGCGTGCGGGTAATTCCGCAAAAAGGTCTTTTACTATAACGGATGTGCCTGTGTTAATTCCTTTTTCCTCAATTGAGATAAGCTTACCGAAATCCACCTGGAGCCTGTAACCGGAAATCGTATCCCTTTTCCGTGAAAGGACAGACGTCTTTGCGACCTCGGCGATACTTGAAAGCGCCTCACCCCTGAAGCCCAGGGTTTTGACAAAGGTTATATCGTCAAAGGATGAAATCTTGCTTGTTGAATGGTTTTTATAGCAAATCTCAATGTCGCTTTTATCCATCCCGATACCGTCATCTTTAACCTCAATATAAGTCTTGCCGCCATCCGAGATATGAATAGATACGGTGGAGGAGTCGGCATCTATGGAGTTATCAATAAGTTCACGGACAATGGAAGCGGGACGGTCTATAACCTCGCCTGCGGCAATTTTGGTAACGGTGTTGTAGTCGAGTTCCTTTATTCTGCCCACAACAGGTTCTTATCTCCTTTTTTAAGGATAAAATAAATCCAGATTGCGCCGCCGATGAACATCGGGAAACTCAAAACCATACCCATAGTAAGCCAGTTTGTGCCGAGAAGGTATCCGAGATGTGCATCGGGTTCGCGGAAAAACTCCACGAAAAATCTTGCAAGCCCGTAGCCCGCGACAAACATAGCAATAAAGAATCCTCTCGGTTTCTTTTTCATAAACTTACGGCAAAGCCACATTACGAGGAAAAGGACTACGCCTTCAAGTAATAATTCGTAAAGCTGTGAAGGATGGCGCGGGAGGTTTACCATAAATTGCCCGGGCTGGAGTTCAAGCCCGATTTTATCCGCAATCTCCCGAACGGTCAAATTATTAAGTTTCGGGATATGCTCCGTTATTCCGAATTTAGGAGGCTTTGGCTGTCCCGGAAATTTAGCATCAAATATCATACCCCAAGGCATCAGGGTAGGGCGTCCCCATAGCTCCCCGTTGACAAAATTACCCCATCTGCCGAAAAGCCCCACTGCGATAGGCGTGGGCAATACAAAAACATCAGCCGCATCCAAAAAATTGATTTTTTTCTTTTTCAGGTAAAAAAACGAAAAGAGGAGTGTAAAAATAAGTCCCCCGTGAAACGACATACCGCCTTCCCATACTTTAAATATATCAAGCGGGTTTTGCAGGTAATAAAGCGGCTTATAGAACAGGACATATCCGAGACGCGCTCCGACAAGCACGCCGAGCATACCTATAAACATAATATCGCTCATCTGCTCAATTGTAAGTTTTATCCGTCCCTTTTTTATGTTGTAGAAAAGAAAAAAGTAAACAAAGAGGAAACCCACAACATACATAAGGCTATACCATCGTATGGCGAATGGTCCGCCTATATTTATAATTACCGGATTAATCGCGGGGTGGTAAAGATATGAGAACATATACATCCTCCCAAAAAATATTAGTTATTTATTTTAAAGCAAAAACGGATAAAAAACAAAAAAACGGCTTGGAAGTTTTTTTAAATTTTTTATGTTTAAAGAGTTGCGGAAAATAAAATGAGAGTGTAATATATACAAGTTATTATTTTTAGGGAGAATTTTCGATGAGTTTAAAGATAAAAATGTCTTCTCAAGGGATTGTAGAGCTTGAGTTTTCGAACAATGTCTCAATGTGGTCGTTATTAAAATCCGCGGTGGATACGCCGTATCTTATGAACTACGTTGTTGACGGCTATGAAGGCGGGAATACTCTTGTGCCGATAGAGACTTGGAATGATGACGGGATAATGTATCGCGAGATAGGCAAGGGGGTATATGTCTTTCCTTATGATTCCGTCGGTTTTGTTTTCGATGACAATATAATCAATATAAATATCTATATTACGGAACGCTTTGAAGAGAAAAAGAATTACAAGAAAGAAGCGATTTGTGTTTTCAGGATAGAGGATACCGATACGATAAAAGTTCAGTTTAGGGATGAAGCCCGTATTTATGAACTTATTACAATATACCTTCTATCCGAAATGAAGGTCGGTTATGATAACCGTATTCTCGGCGAGGTCAGCGATATATTAAAATCCTTAGTAAATATAAAGACCCGCGAGATTGAGTATATAAAATCGACTTTGTTTTTCGGCGCACAGGGTATTGGTTTTGTTATTAGGATTGTTGAAAAAGACGGCAAAGATACGTTTTATAAAGTTTCCTGTTTTAAGAAAGTTAAGAAAAAACAGATTTCGGAGAAAGATATAAAAAAAGTCGGATATTTAAAAAAAAAGCTGTTTGAGAAACATCCGATTTTGAGATTGGTCTATTATTCCGGGATTTTGGTTTCTTTAGGCTTTCTTGCTTTAGTCCTTCCGAAAATACTCAAAATCAGGTCATCCAAAGTTATTATAATGCTCGCGGTAATTGCGGTTATTCTTTTATTTCTCAGGCTTGTAAAAAAACTTTTTAAGCGTAACGCATACAGGTTGTATAATAAAAAAAGCGTGTAACGGGGATTTAATGGTAGAGTATGATGTGATAAGAACAAGTCTTTCATTGAACGTGGCGTTAGCTTCAAGTGTGGTAACGTTTATTGTAATGCTTTTATTTCTTGTGCTTATAGTTTCAGTCGGAAGAATGAAATATTACCGTGATATTTTTAGTATTTCGGAATTGCGTTTTATAGAATTACTGTCTCTTTTTTGTTTCATATACGCAATCGGAGAGGTGCTGAATATTTTAATTGTTGACCCGCGAATTTCCGTATATATAACAAGATTTGAATTGGTTGCGGCGCTTTATGCTATGTATTTTCTTTTAAGGCTTATATATATATATTCCGCAAAAAAAGAAAAAAGGACTTTGCTTCCGAAAATCTATCTGATAACAATTATTATTTTAACCCCCGTCTTATTATTTACCGGTCTCTTGGTTGAAAGCGCGCAACTTCTTTTCGACAACTATCTTGATATTACAATGGGTATGTTATTTTACTTTTTTTATTCCCCGTTGGTTTTTGCCGTTATAATCTATGGGTTTATCAAATTTATCAAGTCTAAAAAGAATTTTTCTCAAACTAAAAAAGAACTTACCCGATACAAACTTGTTGTTATCGGTATTTCTACGGCGATGTTTTTCGGGATTGTCGAGGTTATCAAAGTGCTTGATATAATAAAAATAAACATAGAAGATACCTTTGTTATCGGGATTTCGTTGATGTCGTTTTTTATCGGGTTCTCTGCAATATATAAATACTATATGATTCAAACGGATATTTGGGAAAAGGAAAAAAATCTTAAGGAGTCCGTATTTAAGCTTAGTGAAATATTTGCTCAACACAGGCAGGCAATAGAAAAATATTTCGACGTGGTCAATGATTTTAGGAACGTTACGGAAAACTTTTTCCGTGTGGTTGAAGCTAATAAATTATCTATCGATAAATCCATTTCTTATTCTAATGAAAAAATGAGTAGCATAAAGAATTTTTCCACTATGGTTATAAGCAATATAACGACCTTTGAGGATATTCTTTCATCCATTGAGACACAAAAGGAAAAAATAAACAACTTCCTTGAGATTGTGAAAGAAACCAATCGAATATTATCGGATATAGAAGACAAAGGGAAAGTGGTATCCGGCGGGGTGGTAAATCTGAATTCTATTATTAACGATGCAAAAAATGCGGCGGATGTTAATTATAATTATATTAATACAATTAGCGATTCAATAGAAGATATGCTTAACGTAAACAACTCAATCAAAGATATTTCCGAGGAATCAAATATACTTGCTATGAATGCCGCGATAGAATCGGCAAACAGCGGGGATTTCGGTATAGGGTTTAAGGTTGTGTCGGAAGATTTGCGCAAACTTTCCGTTCTTACCGTGCAGGAAACCGAAAAAATTGAGAATAATCTTGATATGCTTAAAAATGACCTTATCACCGGGACTAAATCGGCAGTGTCGGTTCGTTCTTTTTTCTTAGAGCTTGATTCTACCGTTGATGCTATTTTTAATTTTGTCGTTCTTATTGTGAATCAGACCGGTGAACTTATTGAATGCAATAATGCTTCGGAGGAGAGGATTAATCTTTTACTTGATATTGCCGCAGAAAGCGCGAATTACGGCGGGGAACAACAGGAGCTTAATAACCTGCTTAATGAGAGTATTATCAGCGTTAAGCACACCATTGAGGGGATGAGGCGCGTTATAGAAAAGGAAAAAGAAATAGTTGATTTGACTCTTGAGTTTGCTCAATCCATCTTTAATAAGGCGGAAAGCAATCGGGAGTTTTCCGATGAACTGAAATTGGTTTTTGAAAAAATCGATAAAATTATAAATCAAAAGAACAGGCTAATCGACAAGAACATTGATTTGGAAACCCAAATGACATTAAAATCATAAATAAAAAAACCTCCGATATGATAATTTATCGGAGGCTTTTTACTATTTTTTGTAAACAGTTCCATACCTTACTCCTGCAGTTACTTGCTCCCATCCGCGATAAACAGATGTTTTATCTCATAACGCATAAGATTTCGAGATAAAGCAAGTCGTTTCCTTATCTTATAAAGATATAAGGATTCAATTCGCCAACAGGTTGAATTTTACGGTTATTGGAACTATCCTTAGTTATTTTCTAAAAACTGTCGTCATCATCATCCTCATAGTCGTCATCGTCGAAATCATTGTCATAATCTTCATCCTCATCATCGTCAAAATCGTCATAGTCATCATCAAATTCGTCATCAATTATATCATCGTCCTCATCATCATACTCATCCTCATCCGAATCATCGTCATAACTGTAAGCTCCCAAACCGACTGTTTGAAGTTCTAATATTTCTTCAAACTCATAGGGAAAGGCTTCCGACATATTATTCCTCCTCGTTTGTTTTAAAAGTTTATAATAAATGATAATACCACTGCTTTTGAATTTAGTCAAACATTGAATAAAATTTTTTTTTTGATTTTCTTTTCTTAAAAATTTCAAAAAAACGATATATGATTTATAATATATAAAAATTTTTCGGAGGGGAATATGAAGCTAAAACACGTAATAGAATCACAGCAATTTACACGGGATAGGCTTGAGGAACTCTTTGATATAGCAAATCATATGGAGAATTTCCAGAAAGCCCGTGGGAAGGTATCTCATGTTTTAAACGAGATGCGCGATAAGATAATGATTACGCTGTTTTATGAACCGTCCACAAGGACAAGATTGTCGTTTGAGTCTGCAATGATGCGTCTTGGCGGAAACGTTTTATCGACGGAAAACGCCGAAAAATTTTCATCCGCATCAAAAGGTGAAACCGTAGAGGATACAATCCGGGTGCTTAATAAATACGGCGATGTTATAGTTATGAGGCATTTTGAGTCGGGTGCGGCGAAGCGGGCAAGTCTTGTGAGTGATATTCCCGTTATCAACGCCGGAGACGGTGCAGGACAGCATCCTACACAGGCTCTCCTCGATATATATACCATTCAAAAAGAACTCGGCAGAATTGATGGTATTAAAATCACAATGGTTGGAGACCTTGCCAACGGGCGAACCGTCCGTTCTCTATGCTATTTGCTTGCAAAGTTTCGGGACGTTAAAATATATTTTGTTTCTCCGCCGAACGTCAGGATGGGTGATGATATTAAAGAATATCTCAATCGCCATAATATAAGTTTTGAAGAAAACGATAATCTAAAAGAAGTTGCGGGAAAAACGGATGTTATTTACCAGACCCGCATACAGCGCGAAAGGTTTATTTCTCCTGAGGAGTATGAAAAAACTAAGGGGATTTATGTAATCGACCACGAAATAATGGATATTTTGCAGGAAGACGGGATTGTTATGCACCCTCTCCCGCGCGTGGATGAGATAAAATATGAGGTTGATAAAGACCCACGCGCGGCTTATTTCCGTCAGGCGCATAACGGACTTTATGTCAGGATGGCTTTATTGACTATCCTGCTTCAAAAGAACTAAAACAGTTCTTCTATTTCATTTGTGTAAATTACGATATTTGCCTTGTTCTTGATTGTATTAAACCAATCGGAGTTTCCCGCGTAGTTTTTAAAGCGCATATAGTTGAGGTAAACCTTTTCGTCGATTTCCTCATAAGAAAAGTCGAAACTTTCTTTTCGTTCAATAACCCTTAAAATAACGGCAAAATCATCCGTCCTGAAAACCGGGCTTGCCTCGTTTTTATTAGCGGTAAATACAAAGTCAAGCCATTCAAGGTTATTTAATATCGGAACTTGTATGGTTTCCTCATTTTGGTCTTTTATAGCATCCGTTACCGGGGAAAACGGTGCTGTTCTGATATAGCTCATCCCCGTAGTGTTTGCAACGGCATTAAACGAGCTTCCCGTTACAATCATTGCTTCCGCTGTTTTTATTGCTTCTTCTATTTGATTTAAGTATCTGCTTTTCAGTAATGAATAATTTTCCGCAATGTAGTCTCTCGTTATAGCTTCGCGGGTGTAAGCGTCAAGCGAAGCAAAGCGGGGAAAATTATTTACCCGAATTATATGATATAAACCGTCCTCATATTGAGTATTGGTTAAAACCTCGCCGGGATTCATCTTTATTGCCGAGTTATACCGTCTGTTGAGCCCTCTTTCATCTTTTAAGGTCAGGTTACGGATAAGGGTATATTTTCCTTCGTATTCCTTGAGAGCAGTATCCCATCCCTCGGTTTGTATAAACCTTGTCATCTCAACGGCAAGCGGTCTTTCTTCAACCGCGATATTGTCAACATAAACCTCGCGTGCATAGATATTGGCATTATTCCGGTAATAACCTTCGATTTCTTCACGGTCTATTTTTCTTGATATAAAATTAGTCGTGTTGAGATACAAAATATCCGTGACGGCTTGGAAATTCACAATATCGAAGAACGAATATAATTCCGCGACCGTTATATTTCCGAAAACGTTGGGAACTACTCCGCTGTTTCCGGCAATAGCGCTGTTTACCTGCCGTATCTTGAGATAGTCAAGCATACCTTCCGACGGGATAACCCGTCTTCCGCCGTAAATTTGTTCTACCGCACGGCGCAAATAGGTTTGAGACGCCTCTACGCCGACTGATTTTCCGAAATCATATATAACGGCATAATTTACTATCGCCTGAACCGTTTGTGAAAGAGAATATCTTGATACAAAGTCGGGGTCTAAAAGCCCGCGCGATTGCTCGACAATCCCCTGTCTTATTTCTTCGTGCAAATGGGAAAAAACCGAATCGGGTCTGTAATCATAGGTAGCTCTGTTGACCTTTACGATTTTGGGAAATCCTCCGCTTGCGGCTTGGTCTCCCCAAAATACCCCGATGGTTGCCACAAACGCTATTATTATTACCCACACGACAAAGTTAATAACGATTTTTCTGAATTTTTCCCGTCGTTTTTTACGGATTTGATATTCTTCAGTGCTCATAAAGTTCTCCTTACCAAGTTTTTACCATCTGTTGAAGCCCGGTTCTTTCTTGCTTTTATTTAGCAACTGAATCAGGTCTGTGGTAATAATTTCTATATCGGAAATAATATTGTCTATTTTTGCCACAAGATAGTTATACCCCACAAGGGAGGGGATAGCTACGATAAGTCCCGCTGCGGTGGTAATTAATGCCTGTGCGATACCGCCGATAAGGTCGGATGGGTTACTCATACCTTGTGTTGAAAGAACGGCGCTTGATGTTATCATACCGAGAACCGTTCCCAAAAGCCCGAGAAGCGTGGATATACTGACTATCGTTCCGAGAATGGGAAGACTTTTATTGAGTTTCGGGATTTCGTATTTTGCCGCGTCTTCCATCGCCCGTTCTATATCATCACGGTTTTTGTCGTAATGTTCCAATCCCGCTTTGATAATATTGGATGCGGGACCTGTATGGTTTTCGCATACGGCTATCGCCTCATCCACCCTAAGCGCTTTAAGCTTTTCTCTCATCTTTTCGTTGATTATTTTTGCGTTTGTGCGGACTTTGCGAAGATAAAACATACGTTCGATAAAAACCGCAAGCGCAACTACCGATAACAGGACTATAATATATACGACCCATCCACCTTGCTGTAGATACGTTATGAACATTTTATACCTCCAAAGGCTTTTAAAAACACTAAATATTATATATCATTTTTTCCGTTTTGTCATTTTATTTGAGATTTAGTTTTGAGTTCTGTTCTAAAAATTAGATAATTTATATTAATCTCTGGTTTGACAGTTATCGGATTCTTTTTTATAATTTAGAGTATTAATAACCTGATATAAATGGTTGTTAACCGGAGGAACTTATGAGTAAAGTTTTTGTTTATGACACAACGCTTAGAGACGGTAAGCAGGCTGAGGGTGTTAATTTATCTCTTGTGGATATGGTCGCAATTGCCAAGAAATTGGATAATTTCGGGATAGACTATATAGAGTGCGGATGGCCGGGCGCATTGCCTAAAGACCGCGAATTTTTTGAAAAAATACGCGAAACCGAGCTTAAAAAGACTAAGGTCGCGGCTTTCGGAAGCACTCGTCATGCTAAAAACAAAGTCGGGGATGATGCGAATATTAAGGCGCTTATTGATGCGCAAACCCCCGTTATCACTATTTTCGGTAAGGCATGGGATTTGCATGTTAAAGAGGTTTTCCGTATAGGGCTTGATACCAACCTTGAGATGATTTACGATTCGCTTGCTTTTCTTAAAGACACGGGGAAGGAAGTTTTTTTTGACGCGGAACACTTTTTCGACGGATATAAAAATAATCCCGAATATGCTATTGAGGTTTTAAAATCCGCTGAAAAAGGCGGGGCGGATTGCATTATTCTTTGTGATACCAACGGCGGGATGCTTCCCAACATGGTGGCGGATATAATTAACCAAGTTAAAAACGAAATAAAAGTTCCGTTGGGTATCCATGCTCATAACGATTCCGAAACCGGGGTTGCCAACAGTCTTGCTGCGATAGAGAACGGGGCAATTCAGGTTCAGGGAACTATTAACGGTATCGGTGAGCGATGCGGTAATGCCAACCTCTGTTCTATTATTCCTGCGCTTAAACTTAAGCTTGATTATGAGTTTGAGCATATAACCGAAACTACGATAAGGGAGCTTGTTCCCGTATCTCATTTCGTTTATGAGTTGGCAAATCTTGTTCCCAATGATAAACAACCTTATGTGGGATATTCGGCATTTGCGCATAAGGCGGGCGTGCATGTTAACGCGGTTCAGAAGAACCCCCGCACTTATGAGCATATTGTTCCCGAAAAAGTCGGGAATCACAGGCGTATCCTGATTTCCGAACAGGCGGGACGTTCCAATATTCTCGGTAAGGTAGAGGAGATGGGTTTGAAAATCCCCGATGAGATGGCGCCTGAGCTTTTAAAGCAGATTAAAGAACTTGAAAACACCGGATATGAATTTGAAGGCGCCGACGCCTCTTTTGAAATCCTTGTGCGCAAACTCTCCGGTAAATTTAATGAGCGCTTTAAGGTCGAATCGTTTAGAACTTTCAGCTACGTTAGAGAGGGAGCTGATCCCGTAGTGGAGGGAACTGTAAAAATCCGGGTCGGGGAGCTTGAGGAATTGACGGTTGCCGAGGGAGATGGTCCCGTTAATGCTTTGGACACAGCTCTTAAAGAGGCGCTTTCGGTGTTTTATCCCGTAGCTAAGAATATTAGACTTGTTGACTATAAAGTTAGAATACTTAATCCCAAAGCGGGAACGGCGGCTATTACCCGTGTCCTGATTCGGTTTAACTATCAGAATTTTGAATGGGGAACGGTTGGGGTTTCAGGTAATATTATCGAGGCGAGTTGGGAAGCCTTAGTTGACAGTATGAACTATATCCTTATGCGCCTTGAAACGGAAAGATAATTTTTTATAATACGGAAATTTTATGAACAAAAAACCAATCGGGATATTCGATTCAGGGGTAGGCGGTCTTACGGTTGCGCGTGAAATTATGCGGTTGCTTCCCGATGAGAGTATAATATATCTCGGCGATACGGCGAATCTTCCATACGGGGAAAAATCCGCAGAGATTATAACCGGATATTCGGTTGCCAATACCGAGTTCCTGTTGGAGTTCGGGATAAAGGTTTTGGTTGTTGCCTGTAATACTGCATCTTCCGTAGCCCTTGACTTTTTAAAACGGAGCTATGATATTCCGATTATAGGTGTGATTGAACCTGCGGTCAAGGGAGCTATATATTCGACTCGTAACCGTAAAATCGGAGTTATAGGCACAAATCGCACTATTAAAAGCGATGTTTATGCGAGAGTTATTTGTTCTATGGATTCCGGTATGGAGGTTTTTTCGCGTGCCTGTCCTTTATTTGTGCCTTTGATTGAAGATAATTTTATCGAGCATGAGGCTACCAAACTTATTGCTTCGGAATATCTCAGAGAATTTATAGAAAACGGGATTGACAGTCTTATACTCGGATGCACCCATTATCCGCTTATAAGTGAGATAATAGCGGGGATTTTGCCGTCGGTTAAACTTATTGATTCGGCATCATCCACCGCACGTGATTTGCAAAGCGTGCTTGAAACGAACCGGATGCTTAATGAATCGGGACGCAAACCCGAAAAACATAGATTTTTTGCTACCGATATTACCGATAAACTTGATACCCTTGCTAAAAGGATTCTCGGGTTTGATATGAGTTTTGGGGAAGTTTGCTTGAAATCAAGGCAAGCTAAAAATTAATTGCGGATTTGCAAAACTTTTTATTTGGGTATAGAATCTAATAGGGTGCGCAGGGAATTTTGAGTGTTTATCGGAATAATGATTTTAAGGAGATTTTATGAAGAAGTTTTTAGCTGTTGCGTTTATGATATTCTTTTTTGTAAGCGCCTATGCAAACCGCGTTAATTGGGTTATTGCGGGCGTGGATAATTATTCTATAACGGCTTATGATTTAAGGCGGATGAAAGAATTCGGAATAGAAAGCGGAAACCCTCAATATAGCGAAGAAGAGGCTTTTAAAGACCTTATGCTTTCTTATGCGCTTTTAAGCTATGCAAGGCAGGATGCCGCTTTTGATATTAGCGAAGAAGATTTGAGGAAGACGATTGTTGCGACAACCAACGTGCAAAATATCACCGACCCTGAGGAATTGGCTGTCGCAAATTACCGTCGCGAGCTTTACCTTAAGTATCCCGATGAATTTCGGTTACAGATAAGGAAGCAGCATATAATTCGCGGGATGTTGTTTTATAACGAGGAGTTAAAGACGAAAGCCGGGCGGGAGGTTACGGAAGCCGAGAGACAGGCATTTTACAATGAAAACAAAGAAAAATTTGTTCAGCGTCCGACGGTTGATTTTATTGTCTTTGCCGCTCATCAGCCTCGCAATATCACGCTTGACCAGCTTGAAGAATTTGAAAAAGCATTTCAGGATATTGCCAATATGCTCGGACGGAACAATAACCACGAGGCTGTGTTCAATAAATACCGAAATAGAATTAATTTTCTTCCGTATTCGGGCAGGACAGGGGAGAGGAGCGCATATAATCTTATACAGGATGGGTATCCCGAGGAGATTATTAATATCTGTTATATGGACCAAATTCCGATGCCTCAGAGGACAATAACAGTCGCTCCCGGAAGGGTTATCGGTTTCCCTCAACCTATACCTATCGGGCAGGCAAGGCGTCCTACATATCTGGTAATTAAGCTTATAAGCAGGGCAAAACCCGAACCTATGAAATATGATGAGGTTAAGGGTTTTATAGATAATTATATCCGCGAAGAGAATATGAGTAAGGCTGTTGAGGAGTATATAATTAATGCTGTTAATGAAAATAAGGTTAATATTAATCTTATAGATGACGGTAGAAAATATCAAGGGGTTTACAATGAAATTATTCGAAGGTAAATTAAGTGCCGAGGGGATAAGTCTCGGCATTATAGTAGGCAAGTTTAACTCATTTATCGGAGATAAACTTATTGAAGGTGCTAAAGATGCTTTTTTACAACTTGGCGGCGATGAGAATAATATTGATGTTTTTAAGGTGCCGGGGAGTTATGAAATTCCCGGCGTTGCAAAAAAACTTGTGGACGGCAAAAAATATGATGCGGTAATATGTCTCGGCGTTATTATACAAGGCGAAACCCCGCATTTTGAATATGTCGCCGGTAATAATGCCAAGGCGATTATGGAGCTTGCTCTTGCGGGACCCGTGCCGGTAATATACGGGGTTATTACGGCGGGAAATTTGGAAGAGGCTATTGACCGTGCCGGCGCTAAGATGGGTAATAAGGGATATACTTCCGTTATGAATGCCGTTGAGATGGTGAGTTTGTATAAGCAAATTAAGTAGGGGGAAGTTTTTTTTATGAAGAAGTCCGGCTTTAGTGAGACAGGGCTTCGTGAAATCGGGCGTATTATAACGCTTTTTGCGCTTTATATTTACGATATTTCCGAAGTTGATTTATGTTATTTAAAAAAAATATCATGGTATGAAGGTATTCTCGAATTTGGAGATGAGGACGGGCTTCTTCCACCTATTCAAAAGAATTATAAGGCTCATATTGAGGATTTCTTTGTCGAGTTGCTTATGGGGGTTGTTTCAAACCTTGAGAAGGTGGACGGGGAGATTAAAATTAATCTTGTGAACTGGAATTTCGACCGTCTCCATCCTATTGATAAGGCTATCTTGCGAATGTCGGTTTATTCGCTGATTTATCGTTTTGATATTCCGCCGGAAGTTACTATTTTTCAGGCTAACGAGATGGCGGAGGATTATAGCGATGACAAATCTTATAAATATATCAACGGTATCCTGCATAGTGTAAAAGAAAAGTTCAGACGGAATTTTTTGTTGGATACCGGTAGCGTATCAAAAAAGAAACACGTTAAAAAAATCAGAATAATAAAAGGTGTGAAAAAGCGATGAAAGAATTTCAGCGTCTCTACGATATAATCAAAACCCTGCGTGGAGATAACGGATGCCCATGGGATAAAAAACAAACCACATCCTCTATGAGCCCCCATCTTATTGAGGAAACCTACGAGGCGGTTGATGCGATAGACAGCGGGAATGCCGAAGATTTAAAAGAGGAACTCGGCGACTTGATTTTTCTCGCATTGTTTGTGGCTTATGTTGCACAGGAGGAAGGGAAATTTAATGTCGTAGAGGTTCTTGATAACGCAAGCGAGAAACTTGTCAGACGTCATCCGCATGTTTTCGGAGATTTGGATACGGAAAGTGTCGATGAGGTTCTGCAAAATTGGGAGGCTATAAAGTTATCCGAAAAGAAAAATCTTGTCCGAAAAACTCCGTTTGACGGTATCCCCCGCTCATTGCCGGAAATCCAGAAATTCGGGAAGGTTTTACAGAAAATTGAGCGCACGGGGCTTTCTTTAGAGGAATTTTATCTTACCGATATCGAGTCGAAATTTAAAGCTATGAATGATGAGTTTAATTTCGATACCTTTTCGGATTTTATAAGGGACTTGTTTTTTGTCTGCTATGTAAAAAAGATTGATATATCCCGTGCCGTTCGCGAGAGTCTGAATTATTTTATCCGTTCATATTTATCCGATGTTCATAAAAATTCACAGAAAAACTAAAGAATATTGTCTATTTAATCGATAATATAAATGAGAAACTATATGCGGAGCATGTAGAGTAAAGATTTCCAAGGAGGGAAATATGGATATTCATTTGAATACCGTTAACCCGAATATCGGGAAAGAACGCTCTGTTGAGTCTACTGAAGTTCAAAGAGCCAAAATCGAAAGAGAGATTGCTTTGGAAAAAAGCAAAATGAGGAAAGATGAGCTGAAAGAAGAAAAACTCAAGAAGGAAAAACGCGATATTGCACGCAATTTTGTTATGAGTGAAGCGGATATGAAAGAGTTGCTTCTTATGATGGGTTCTCGTGGTAATCCTCAAACTATTGAGCGACTTGTTGAGTTGGTAAAAAGGGAAAAAGAGCTTTTGGCTAAAAAACTCGGATGATTGCTTATGTAACAGCAGGTTTAGTTTTTGGGGTGTTTTTTGTATTATCCGGTATTTTAGTCATAAAGAAAAAGAGGGGTTTGGTTCTTTTTTCGGGGCTTGTCTGTGCGGGGTTATCTTTTCTCTTATACCATTCGTTTGTAATTCATCTTTTTATTGTTTACGTTAATTTTTTAGCTATACTTTATGTCTTGGCTTTGCAGGATTTTAAAACGCGTTACATAACCGAATGGCAGGTTATATTTTTTGCTGCGAGCGCGGTATTATTAAGGGTATTTCTTGTAATACCGTTTTGGCTTAATGTTATATCGGTAGTGTTTGCATTCGGAGTTTTGTTTTTGCCTTATAAATTATCTCAAGGGCGCGGGTTGGGTATAGGGGATGTTATAGTATTTACCATTCTTGCGATAAATTTTACTCCCGTCGAAATAGTTATTGTGTTTCTGTTTACCACGATAGGCGCGGTTGTATTCGGCATTCTTTTCCGTATAATAAATCGGGAACAAACACAAATCCCGTTAATTCCCTTTTTTTGGATTTCGACTTTTCTTTTCATTCCTTTCAAAAATGAAATTATTTCGTTCTTGGGTATTGAGCTGTTGTATAATTTGCAGTTTGTTGCGAAAAATTGGATTTATGTAAATATTTTGGTTTAAGTCTTTATTTTTTCACGGAAAGATTGTATAATAATATCAGCTAAGCAATATGGAGTTATGTATGTCGAAAAACGTTTCAAAATTTGAAGATGATTTAAAGCGTCTTGAAACTATCGTTGAGGCGCTTGAAAGCGGGATAGGTATTGAGGAAGCAATAAAACTTTATGATGAGGGTATAGCTCTTTCCAAACGGTTGGAAAAACGTCTTTCGGAAATCGAGCGTAAGGTTTATGAGGTAAAGAATATAGAAAAAGTTGAAAGCGGCGAGGATGAGAAATTAGAACTTGATTTATTTGACCGGGAGTTATAATGCTTAAATATAGTGTGGAGCAGATGAATAATATCAGGATTATTATAATGGAAGGGCAGGTTGCCGTTAATGAGAGGAACACCCTAAAAAAAATCCTTGAGAACGAAAAGGATGTAAAAGAGGTTTTTTATATACTTAATCTTTCTCAGGTGTTTTATATTGATTCCTTCGGGATTAGTTTCCTGCAAAATCTTATTCTCGGCAATGATAACCGTCGTAAATTAATTATAGTAAGTGAAAAAGAATATATAAACTATGTTATTCGCTTTAATAAACTCGATAAATTAATGAATGTGAAATTCGTAGGTTCAATAAGCGATGCGGTAAGATTGTTTGAGTCGATGGGTTAAAATAATAACCAAGTAAAGTAGATAAATCTAAAAAAAAAGGCTATACTGTTTAAGTCGGTTTTGTCCTTGCTTTTATAATCGGAAAAGGGATGGGAATACAATCAAGGAGGGGAAAATTGTCTTTACGATTAACCCGTGTCAATGTTAATATTCCTGCGGTTTATACTTTGAAAGGCTCGGAGGCGGATGCGGCGGTTGTCGATATTTCAAGCGGAGGGGTTGGTCTTGAAGTAAAACAGATTTTTGTGGTAGGTGATATAGTCCGCGTTAAATTCCGTCTTACTGACGGCAGGCTTATAGATTTTTGGGGAATAGTGAGGAATGTATCAAATAACTTTGTTGGTATTAAGTATGAGGAAATTTCCAATTGTCGTCCAAAGCCAAGAGTTCCTATGTAACTCCAAAAATGAAACTTCCCTTTATTCTGTTTTCTCATAGGAGACCTCCTTTTTATATTCTACGATAAACTGATTTTTATAAGACAGCCTT
>Ga0334898_1002049_pt1 | contig 19814 bp, 17 predicted proteins | sample GraSluR3_MG_10_FD_207228 | JGI IMG/M metagenome (GOLD analysis project Ga0334898, IMG submission 207228) | Sludge microbial communities from methane-producing bioreactor in Wageningen University, Netherlands - Granular Sludge_3_08-R3 | ecosystem: Engineered > Bioreactor > Anaerobic >... | reverse complement strand
TACCATTCTTAATGCGAAATATTACGGCCTTGGAGAAGAGACAATCGGGAGGTATCTCTGATGTTTACCTCAACCATGCGGCATCTTACCGCCGTTGTGCTGAGCAGGGATTCCGAGGTGGTATCTAGGGAGCTCTTGAACGTCGGTCTTCTCGATTTTGCGCGCATCGAGGAGTTTCTCCCTGAGATATCCTCGTCCTTTAACAGGATTCCTGAGGGAGAAAAAGGCAGGGAGAATTCAGTCTCCCGGCTAAGGGAGGACCGGCTCAGGATCGAGAATCTGGCCTCGTCGATGCCGGGGGTCTCCCTGAAAATTGCCCCCCTGAGTCTTGAGTCAATACCGGATATAGATATTGAAGAGATCGAAAGCGGTCTTAACCATCTTGCCGCAGGTCTTCAGGATATCCGAAACCGTCAGCAGGAGCTGAACCGGGAGCTGATGAAGCTGGAGGATCTCCGGAATCATCTTGTTCATCATGGTCAGGACTCAAGTCCCGGTGGAATCGGAAAGCTCGTCGAGAGCAAGGACTCCTTCATTACCGTCAGCACCGGCAGTATAGTACCGCGATTTAGGGATCAGGCCCGGGAACGGATCCACCGCTTTCCATCGGTTCTGGTGGATATGCCGGAAAGGGAGGGGCGCCTTCCTCTGATGCTGATCTCCCTGCGCCGGGACTCCCGGGAGCTCCATTCGATTCTCCAGGAGTTCGGCTGGCGGGAAGAAAGACTTCCCGGGGCAGGAGCTCCTGAACATCAGGCTGAAGCTCTGAAGGAGCTTGATTCCCGAAAAGAAGAGCTTCGAAAACAGCAGCAGAGGGCGGCAGAAGAATACAAAAGCCTGCTGGAGGAAAACCGTCCCCGTCTGCAGGAACAGTGGGCAGGCCTGGCGGTACACGAAAAGCTTGTACAGATCAGGTCGAACTTTACCCACACCGAACGGACGGTCCTTTTTACCGGCTGGGTCCCGGCTGAAAAGACCTCATCCCTGGAAGAGGCCATACGGAAAGCGTCGGATTCCCGCTGCTGGATAGAATGGCACGAGGCCGCTGAGGTGCGAAATACCAGCGGAGGAAGGGTCGCTGCACCGGTGGAACTTAATAATCCCGGCTTTTTGAAACCCTTCGAGATGCTGGTGGAGAATTATGCCATCCCCGAGTACGGCACGGTAGACCCGACTCCCTTTGTTGCAGTGGCCTTCCTGAGCATGTTCGGTCTGATGTTCGCCGATGCGGGGCAGGGCCTTGTGCTTGTTCTGATCGGGCTCCTCGGCCCCCGTCTGATCCCGGGGATTGCCGGGAAGATGCGCCGGCTTTTTACCCTCATCGCCTACTGCGGAGCCGCGGCGGTTGTTTCGGGCATTCTTTTCGGTTCCTGGTTCGGACGCCCCTGGCTGCCGCCGCTCTGGTTCAATTATCACGCCCTGGTCTCGGGCCATTCCAGCGGGAACCCCGCGGTGCGGTCGGTCTACGATATTCTCTTTATTACCATTGTTTTCGGCATAGCGGTACTGGCCACGGGGCTCCTTTTGAACTGGATCAATCTGTTCAAAAAGCGGGACTGGTTCTCCCTTGGCTTTGAAAAGGGGGGAATACTCGGGGCCTGGATGTTTGCATGGGGAATATATACCGCCTTTTTCTTTGCAGAAAGCGGCTACCGGGAGTTGCCTTCCGACGCGGTGCTGCTGACTGGTTTCGGCGTTCCGGCGCTGCTTCTCCTTTTGAAACATCCAATTCACGCTCTGCGGCACAGGAAAGATGGGGCCCACCTGGGACCTGGCGCAATCATGATTTTCCTGATGGAGTGGGTGGTGGAACTGCTGGAGATTTTTTCCGGTTACCTGGCGAACACCCTCTCCTTCATGCGGGTTGCGGGGCTCGGTATTGCCCACGTGAGTCTGATGAGGGCCTTTGACCAGATTGCTTCAATGGTATCGCCGTCGGGTTCATTTTCTCTCTGGTCCCTGCTGATCCTTCTTACGGGCAATATTCTGGTAATCGCCCTGGAAGGGCTCTCCGCGGGGATTCAATCCCTGAGGCTGAACTATTACGAGTTTTTCTCCAAGTATTTTACCGGGTCGGGAAGGGCGTACGCCCCGATCTCCCTCCGGAGCAGCATGTAATTAAGGAGCATACAATGGATGTACGAAAAAAATTCAGACAACAGGTTTCAATGCGGCTGATGATAATGGTCATCGTTATGGCAATTATCAGCCTGGTATCTGTCACGGGGCTTTTTGCCGATACCGATCAGGCGACGCCGACGGAGACTGTGACAGCGGTTGATCCCGCAGTCCAGCAGTTCGGGCTCATGGCCGCGGCCCTGGCCTTCGGTCTTGGGGCTATCGGGGCGGGTATCGCCATCAGCCATGTGGGTGCGGCAGCTATGGGCGCCATTGGGGAGAAACCGGAGATTGCAGGTCAGGCCCTGATCTTTATCGCTCTGGCCGAGGGGCTGGTGGTCTTCGGGTTTATTACCGCCCTGATGATCCTGGGGAAGATTTAAGGGAAATCAGGGGAAATGAACTATTTCCTGATCGGTGATGAGGACGCGGTCCTTGGTTTTGCCATGGTCGGAGTCCCCGGCAGAACAGCCGGGACCGCTGCGGAGGCAGAGTCGGCTTTTAACGAAGCCATCTCCTCCGGAGAGACCGGTATCATCATCATAACCGAAGATGCCGCGGATTTGATCCGCTCCCGGATAGACCGCTATATCTTCAGCGAGCATTTTCCCCTGATCGTGGAGATCCCCGGCCGCGGAGGAAGAAATCCGGAGCGGCCCGCCCTGCGGGAGATGGTGAATAAAGCCATCGGTATTAATCTTTCCTGAGAACAGGTGAAGGATGTCATCATGAGAGACAACAGCACAGCTACGGGACTTCCAATTCTGGATGGGATTCTCAATGAGGCCCGGGCAGAGGCGGAGCGTATCCGTTCAGAAGCCGCACAGAAGGCCGATGAGCTGAAACAGTCAACGGAAAACCAGTGCCGTCGCATACTCGAGGAAGCCCGTAAGCAGGCGGAGACGCAGCGCCGCCGGGTGCTTAAAGTCGAAAAGACAGCTGTGGCGGCTGAACTGCGGCGCATCGAGCTGCGGGCCCGGGAAAAGCTCAATGCAGAACTCCTTGGGCAGCTCCGACAGCGGTTGCAGCAGCTTGAGCAGAGTCCTGCATACCGGGATATCTGCAGGGAACTGATTGCCGAAGGCGCTGCCGGAATTGGAACCGGGAAGGTTCTGCTGTGTGTTTCCTCCTCCGGAGAGGGGCGGATAGACCGGGAACTTCTTGAAGAAGCGGAGGGACTCCTTGCCCGCCGCGGACTCACGATAAAGCTTGAACTGTCGGAGGACGATACCGTCTCAGGTCCCGGCATTGTATGTACCGATCCGACGGGGAGAATGGTTTTTGATAACCGCTTCGAGGCGAGACAGCGCCGGCTGCGTCGTGAGCTTGTACGGATAATCGCCGGGGAAATCGAAGGGAAAGATGGAAAGGCATCATGAGTAAAAAGGAAGCGGACAGGATTATCGGCAGGGTCCGGCGGATCAACGGGCCGGTTGTGGAGGCCGAAGGAATTACCGACGCCGGGATGCTCGAGATGGTCGAGGTCGGTGAGGTCCGGATTGTCGGGGAGATCACCAAGTTGTCGGGCTCCCGGGGCATTATCCAGGTCTACGAGGATACCACCGGCATCCGACCGGGAGAGAATATCTACGGTTCCGGCATGCCCCTGAGTGTGGAACTCGGCCCCGGCCTGCTGGGGACAATTTACGACGGTATCCAGCGGCCCCTGGAGGAGATCTACAAAATTTCCAGGGAGTACATCAGCCGGGGTATACGTGTGCCTTCCCTGGACCGTGAGCGGAGCTGGTCCTATACCCCTCTCTTAAAGGAGGGGGAAAGCCTGACGGAAGGAGCGATAATAGGCACCGTCCAGGAGACCGAACAGGTGCTGCACCGTATTCCTGCTCCGCCGGAATGCAGCGGAAAGATTCTATGGGCCGCCGAAGCGGGGGAGTACCGGGTTGATGATGTAATTCTCAAGGTGGAGACCGCTTCCGGCCAGCGGGAGCTCAGCATGGTACAGCGTTGGCCGATCCGCAAAGCCCGGCCCTCCGCCGGACGCTTGCCCCTGGCTTCTCCTCTGATTACCGGTCAGCGGGTCATCGATACCCTTTTTCCCCTGGCAAAAGGAGGCACCGTTTCCATTCCCGGCGGTTTCGGTACCGGGAAAACCATGACCCAGCACGCCATTGCCAAATGGTGCGACGCGGACATTATTGTCTACATCGGTTGCGGTGAACGGGGTAACGAGATGACCGATGTCCTTACGGAGTTCCCCCGTCTTGTGGATCCCCGGAGCGGTCTGAGTCTCATGAACCGCACCATCCTGATAGCCAACACCTCGAATATGCCCGTCTCCGCCCGGGAAGCCAGCATCTACACCGGGGTGACTCTTGCGGAGTACTACCGCGACCAGGGCTATCATGTTGCCATAATGGCGGATTCCACCTCCCGCTGGGCGGAGGCGCTGCGGGAGCTCTCGGGACGCATGGAAGAGATGCCCGCGGAGGAGGGTTTTCCCGCCTATCTTCCCACCCGCATCGCCGAGTTCTACGAACGGGCGGGCTATATGGAGACCCTGGGACATGAAGAGGGCTCGGTCACCATTATCGGGGCAGTCTCACCGCCGGGGGGAGATTTCTCCGAGCCCGTCACCCAGCACACCAGGCGCTTTGTGCGCTGCTTCTGGGGGCTGGACCGGCAGCTGGCCAATGCCCGCCATTATCCGGCCATCTCCTGGCTCGACAGCTACAGCGAGTACCTGAACGATGTCCTCCCCTGGTGGGAGGAGCGGGTGGGAAGCGCCTGGAAGGAGGACCGACGGGAGATGCTGGACCTTCTGCAGCGGGAGGTACGCCTGCAGCAGGTGGTCAAACTGGTGGGACCCGATGCGCTGCCTGACAGTCAGCGCTTTGTTATCGAGGTCTGCAGCGTCTTCAAGAACGCCTTTCTGCAGCAGAACGCCTTCGACGACATCGACCGTTTTTCCACCGTGGAGAAACAGCAGCGTATGCTTGAGCTGATTCTCCTCTACTGGCGTCGGGGAAACGAGGCAATCCGGCGGGGTGTAACCCTGGTAAAACTGCGGCGCATGAAGGTGCTTCAGGAGATCATCAAGATGAAGTTCACCATTGCCAACGAAGATGTGGAAAGCATCGAGAGGCTGAGCGCCAGGCTGGAGCGGTCCATCGACAAACTGGAGGCGATTTATGTCTGACGCGGATACTGTCAAACTCAGTTCCGGCCGGGAGTATGTCGGGATCAACGAGATCGACGGGCCGCTGATTTTTATACGCAAAACCCATCCTGTGGGATACCGCGAACTGGTGGAGTGTACCGACTCTTCCGGGGCTGTGCGACTCGGAATGGTGCTGGATACCTCGGAGGATGTGGTGGTGGTCCAGGTTTTTTCCGGTACCGCCTCCATGACCCTTCCTTCAACCAGGGTACGCTTTCTGGGGGAGCCCCACCGGCTGGATGTAAGCCGCTCCATGCTGGGCCGCGTTTTTAACGGGCTGGGAGAACCGGCTGACGGCGGCCCCGCCCCCGTGGGGGATGCCCGGGAGGACGTCAACGGCCGCCCCATCAACCCCACCGCCCGGGAATACCCCCGGGATTTTATCCAGACAGGAATTTCCGCCATCGACGGCATGAACACCCTTATCCGGGGGCAGAAGCTCCCCATCTTCTCCGGAAGCGGCCTGCCCCATAACGAGCTCGCCGCCCAGATCGCCCGGCAGGCGAAGATACAGGGAGGAAAGAGTGATTTTGCCGTAGTGTTCGCCGCCATGGGGGTCAAGCACGATGTTGCCCGTTATTTTATTTCCTCCTTCGAGGAGTCCGGCTCCCTGGAGAACGTGGCCCTCTTTCTCTCCCTGGCGGACGATCCCTCCATCGAGCGGCTTATAACCCCCCGAAGCGCCCTGACCCTGGCGGAGCATCTGGCCTTCCGGGAGGATATGCATGTGCTGGTCATCATGACCGACATGTCCAACTACTGCGAGTCCTTAAGGGAGATTTCCACCCTGCGGGGAGAGATCCCCTCCCGTAAAGGCTATCCCGGATACCTCTATTCCGACCTTGCGGAGATCTACGAGCGCTCCGGAATGCTGAAGGGCTTCAAGGGCTCCATTACCCAGCTGCCCATTCTGACCATGCCAAACGACGATATCTCCCATCCGATTCCTGACCTTTCGGGGTATATTACCGAGGGGCAGATTGTCTTTGAGCGGGAGATGCACGGCCGGGGAATATACCCGCCTGTTGCCGGGCTCCCTTCCCTGTCCCGGCTCATGAAGGACGGAATCGGGGAGGGTATGACCCGGGCGGACCATCCTCATCTGGCGAGTCAGCTCTTCGCGGCCTACAGTTACGTCAAGGATGTGCGCAATCTGGCCTCTGTTATCGGTGAAGAGGAACTTACGCCCCTGGACCGTCAGTATATGGAGTTCGGTGAAGCCTTCGAAAAACACTTTGTCACCCAGGGGGCAAACGAGGACCGTCCCATCGAGCACACCCTGGATCTGGGCTGGGAGGTTTTAAGCAAACTGCCTGCTGAAGAGCTTCATCGGGTTACCGAGGAAGAGATCGACGAATACTACGGCAGGACGGCGGAGAGACTGTAGGTATGGCCGGCGGCGCTGTTGCTCCAACCAAGACCAATCTCCTCAAACTGAAGAATGAGCTGGAGTTCGCCAGGCTCGGCTACGACCTGCTGGATCAGAAGAGGAATATCCTGATAAACGAGCTTTTGAACCTGATAGATCAGACCGTGGACTACCAGGAGAAGGTGGATGCCGCCCTGGCTGAAGCCTATTCGAGCTACCAGTCCGCGGCCCTTGCCATGGGAAAACGCAGGACCGTCTCCATTGCAAGTGCCGTCAATATCAGTTCCTCCATAAAGATCAGCGAGCGGCGCATCATGGGGGTATCTCTACCCCAGGTGGAAACCTCGTACCAGGAGCATCCGCCCTATTTCTCACCCCTGGATACCAGCTTCTGGATCGATATCAGCATCTCCCGCTTCAAGACCGCCCTGGAGCTGATGGGGCGGCTGGCGGAACTCAAAATATCCATCATGCGCCTGGCAAACGAGGTCAAGAAAACCATACGAAAAGTCAACGCCCTGGAAAAGATCGCTATTCCCGACCTCCAGGAGTCGGTACGTTTTATAAGCAGCCGCCTGGAGGAGAATGAACGGGACATGATTATCCTGATGAAGATGGTTAAAAACCGTCTTGAAAAGAAAAGAAGGTAGGTACACCAGCATGTCCGATGTAATATCACGAATTCTTGTCTATATTGACGGTACCGAAGAGTCTGTAACCGCCGCTGAGTATGCCGTGTGTCTGGCTAAAAGCTGCAATGCTGCTCTCTATGCCCTGTATGTTGTTAATACCCGGGCTCTTCAGGAGCTGCTGCGGGCCAGGATATTTATCGAATCGGAAGAGCAGGAATATGCCAGGGACCTGGAGGCTGATGCCGAACGATATCTCAATCATGCGACTGAACTCGCCTCCGCCAGGGATGTGCCCCTGATTAAGCGCAAGGTGGAAGGATCGGTTTTGACGGAGATTAAAAAGGCTGTGCGGGAGCTGGAGATCGATACCCTGGTTATCGGTGCCCTGTCCCGGGTCCAGAGCCGCCGGGACGAACTGTATAATGAGGTAGAGCGGGCGGTCAGAAGCGTGGACTGTACCGTTATAATAGCGAAGGACGAGGAGCGTATCTGGTCGCTCTACGAAGATCTCTAGGTAAACATAAGGAAGGTTGAATCATGGCTATTGCCGATATGCTGTTTCCCGACAATGTAAAAGCCCCTCTTGAGAAGACGGATAAGAACGATATAATCCTGGAACTTCTGGCTCTTCTGTATGATTCCGGACGTATCAGCGACCTGGATAAAGCCTTCGAGGCGGTCCGCAAACGGGAGGACCAGGGGAGTACCGGCCTGGGAGAAGGCATTGCCGTTCCCCATGCCAAAACGGACCTGGTTGCCTCCCTGACCCTTGCCCTGGGGGTAGCCCCCCAGGGGGTCGATTTCGACTCTCTGGACGGCAAACCGACAAGGGTCTTTTTCCTTTTACTGGCTCCCCCCGACCAGTCGGGCCCCCACGTGGAGGCCCTGTCGGAGGTTGCCAAGATTTCCCGCTCAGCCTCCTTTATGCGGCTGCTCTGCTCGGCCCGTTCCCCCGAAGAGGTCCTGGACCTTTTCGTGGACTGAGAGGCTGGGGGGGAATACAACTTATTTCTCCCTGTGGTAGGGCCAGGCTATCAGGCCACCTTCCATTACCTTGACGTTTGTGTAGCCGTTGGCAATCAGGGTCCGGGCAGCTTCGTAGCCCCGCAGGGAAATCTTGCAGTAGGTGATGATTTCGGTGTTCTTGTCTTCCGGCAGCTCATTGAGCCGGTGACGCAGGGCGCCTACCGGGATCAGGTGCTCACCTACACCTAAGCGCATCTCTTCCCACTCTTCAGGGCTGCGGGTATCGATTATGAAGGGCTTCTCCCCCTTGTCCAGTTTTGCCTTGACCTCTACCGCCGAACAGCCGTCCATCAGGCCCCGGATCTTGTTCTGCAGGGCATGGGCACAGGCAACGATGTTGTCGATAGCCAGGGAGAAGGGTGGAGCGTAGGGCAGGTCGGCGTTGACCAGCTGATCCACGGTAAGTCCCCCCATGATGGCCATGGCTGCCATGCCGATCTGCTTGCTGGCGTCCGCCAGACCAATGCACTGGAAGCCGAGAATTTTGCCCGTATCTCCATCGGCTGTCATCCTGTTGATCAGTGTTTTCGCTCCCATAAAACCCGGCTTATCGGGGCCTGAGGTTGTAACGGAAACCACATTCCTGTAGCCCAGTTTCTCTGCCTGGGATTTGGATATGCCCGTGGAGCCGGCGGAGAAGTCGAAGACTTTACAGACACCGGTCTGAATGGTTCCGGGGAAGGTAACAATGTTGCCCCGTGCGGCGTTCTCCCCGGCAACACGGCCTTCCAGGTTTGCCAGGTCACCGTAGGGGGCATGAACATTGGAGCCGGTCAGCCGCTGGGGGATTTCCGTACAGTCGCCCACGGCATATATATCTGGATCGTTGGTCTGCATGTACTTATTGACCGTTATTCCACCGGTCCTTCCTGTTTCGATCCCCGCATCCTTCGCGATCTTTGTATTTGGCACTACACCTATGGCGACCACCGCCATTTCGCAGGGGATTTCATCTCCGTTGGCCAGTTTGACAGCCCTGAGTTTACCCTTTTCATCCCCCAGGAAGGCTGAAACAGCATTGTCGGTTATTACGTCTGCGGCATGAGCCTTGACATGGTTTTCGAGGATCTTTGCCAGCTGCCAGTCAAGGAACATCAGGATCTGGGGCAGCATTTCCACTACGGTAATCTTGATCCCCGCAAGCTGCAGGGCCTCGCAGGTCTCTATACCGATTAATCCGCCGCCCACGACAACAGCCTTCCGTATCTTTCCCTCATCCCGGACTTTGCGCAGATAGTCGGCATCCGGCATGGACTGCAGGGTGGTAATTCCGTCCAGTTCAATACCCGGAACAGGAGGCATTCGTGGTGTGGCTCCCATGGCCAGGATCAGTTTGTCATACTCATAGGTCTCAGTCTCACCGGAGAGCAGGTTTTTCGCTGTTACCTTCTTTGCCTTGCGGTCGATGGCGGTAACTTCGGTGTCGGTCCTGGCGATTATGTTCTTGGCCTTCATGTAGTATACGGGATCCCGGACTACCCCCGTAGGTGTGCAGAGCAGCTGGTTCCTGTCGTCGAAAAAACCGCCCACATAGTATGGGTAACCACAGGAGGCCATGGACAGATCGTGAGCCTTCTGCAGGATTATTATTTCAGCGTCAAAATCGAGCCGTCGGGCCCGGGCTGCTGCCTTCGGACCGGAGGCGGAGCCGCCGATTACAAGAATTCTTTTTGTCATACATCTTCTCCTTTTCTTCTGTTGTAACGAGCAAGTATAGTGAATATCATTATCATTATATTAACATAGTACCGTATATTGTGAAACTGGTATTTATTCCATTGCCCTCATCCCTCCTTGTGTTATATCATGGTAATTAATGAAATCGATTGCTGTTATTGGCGCCGGCGCTTTGGGCCTTTTATACGGAGGTCCCCTGGCGGCCGTACTGAAGAACAAGCTCTTTTTTATCGCGGAAACGGACAGAGCCCGCAAAATCAATGAAACCGCCTATTCCATTAACGGGACTGAACACCGGTTTCCGGCCTTGACTCCGGATCAGGTGTCGGAGAAACCTGAACTGGTCCTGGTGGCGGTAAAGAACCACCACCTTGAGTCCATCGTTCCTCTGCTGGATACCGTGCTTGGAGAGGGAACTCTGGTCGTTTCCGTTCTGAACGGTATCGACAGCGAGCAGTTCATAGAAGAGAGGTTTCCCCGGGCCAAGGTGCTCTACAGCGTTGCCGTGGGGATGGATGCAGTTAAAGAAGGGAACAGCCTTAACTACAGCAACCCCGGGAAGCTGCTTCTGGGAACCAGGGACAACGACGCGAAAGACGCGGACCTGAAGGAACTGACAACCCTGCTGGATTCCGCCGGGGTCCCCTGGGATGTCCCTGAAGACATTATCCGTTCCCTCTGGTGGAAGTGGATGATCAACATCGGCATGAACCAGGTTTCCGCCGTTACCGGAGCCCCCTATGGGATCTTTCATACCGATAAAATCGTGCAGGCATTAATGGAAGAGGCCATGCTGGAAACAGTGAGGGTTGCCAAGACCGAAGGTGTCGACTTGCGGGACGAGGATGTCCCCGCCTGGTATTCCATAATGAACAAACTCGGTCCGGCGGGGAAAACCTCCATGCTGCAGGATATCGAAGCAGAGCGCAAGACCGAAGTTGAAGCCTTCGCCGGCAGGCTTATGGAACTGGCGGAAAAACATTCCATACCGGTTCCGGTAAACACAACACTGTTTAGAATTATCAAGACGAAGGAACTGCTGTATCTTACCTAGGAGGACCCAATGTCTGAAAAATTGATCATGTTTCACGGATTTGACCAGGATGAGGTTGTCGGATTAATGCGCCTTTTAAAGGCGAACATGCCGCAGCCCCGGGATGTCGCATTCTGCATGACCACAGAGAACAATCTGGAATGGAAAATACGGGACCTTATCAGCGATGTGCTTGAAGAACATGAGTATATGCTGAAGATGGAAGAAGCACGGGCGGCGGAACGGGAATCCAAAAAGTAGGATGCCCGAGAGCAGCCCATATTAAAAAAGTTGCCCCCTGCCGGGATTCATCGCTATATTAATCATACACAAAGAAACTTGTACATAATCTCCATTGAGTATGATCCGTGACACACGGACAGTGAGGAAGGTATATATGCAATACAACAGGATGACAACCAAAACCCAGGAGGCCCTGCAGGCTGCCCATTCTGAAGCCGACCGGTCCGGGCATGCCCAGATCGATGTGGACCACATGCTTCTTGCCCTGCTGGAGCAGGAAGACGGGGTAGTTCCGCCCCTTCTGGATTCTTTGGGAGTAGACGCCGGGATCCTCAGGCGGGATCTTTCCCAGATATCCGCATCGAAGCCAAGGGTCTCAGGAGAGGGAGCGCAGGTCACAATATCACCCGAACTTTCCCGGGTTTTAAGCAGGGCGGAGAAGGAAGCCGAGTCCCTGAAGGACGAGTATGTCTCCACCGAGCATATTCTCATGAGCATGAGTTCCGCCGAAAACCGTACGGCGGACCTGCTGCGCCGCTACGGTGTAACCAAGGACAGGATTATCACTGCACTGAAATCGATCCGGGGTAACCAGCGGGTTACCGATCAGGACCCGGAGGGACGCTACCAGGTGCTGGAAAAGTACTGCAAAGACCTTACCGCCCTGGCCCGGAAGGAGAAGCTCGATCCGGTAATCGGACGGGACGATGAAATCCGTCGGGTCATGCAGGTTCTGAGCCGCCGTACCAAGAACAACCCGGTATTAATTGGCGAACCCGGTGTCGGTAAGACCGCCATCGCGGAAGGTCTGGCCAGGAGGATTGTCTCCGGTGATGTGCCGGACTCCCTGAGAAACAAGCGTCTTCTGGCCCTGGATTTAGGAGCCCTGATCGCGGGGGCCAAATTCCGCGGAGAGTTTGAAGAACGCCTGAAGGCGGTAATCAACGAGATTGCAGCCTCCGACGGACAGATCATCCTCTTTATCGATGAGCTTCATACCCTGGTGGGAGCAGGGGCCGCTGAAGGGTCCACCGACGCCTCGAACCTGCTCAAGCCCGCCCTGGCCCGGGGGGAACTGCGGGCCATCGGGGCAACAACCCTGGACGAGTACCGCAAGCACATCGAAAAGGATGCTGCCCTGGAACGCCGCTTTCAGCAGGTCTATACCCCCGAGCCGTCCGTAGAGGATACCGTAGCCATTCTGCGGGGAATCCAGGAACGCTACGAGGTGCACCACGGTGTACGAATCCGGGATGACGCGCTTATCGCCGCGGCAACCCTGTCGGACCGCTATATTACCAGCCGCTTTTTGCCGGACAAGGCCATCGACCTGGTTGACGAGGCGGCCAGCCGGCTGAAAATGGAGATCGAGAGCCAGCCTACGGAACTTGACCAGATTGAACGGCGTATCCTTCAGCTGAATATCGAGAAACAGGCCGTCTCCCGGGAAGAAGACGCTGCCAGCAGGGAGCGTCTGCAAAAGTTGCAGGAGGAGCTGAACGAACTGACGCATAAGCGGGATGCCATGCAGCTTCAATGGAAGAACGAGAAGAATATTATCGACGAGATCCGTTCCCTCAAGGCAAAGCTGGAGGAGTACAAGATCCAGGAGACCCGCTATGAACGGGAGGGCGACTTTACCAGGGCCGCGGAGATCAAACACGGCAAGATACCGGAGACCAATGCCCTGATAGCCGCCCGCAGTAAAGAGCTGGAGGAGCTTAAAGGGGACCACCGTCTTTTGCGGGAGGAGGTCTCGGAAGAGGATATCGCCCGGGTAGTCTCCGCCTGGACGGGGATCCCTGTGTCCAAGATGCTCTCCTCGGAGATGGCAAAGTATCTGAACCTTGAAAGGATCCTCGAGGAGCGGGTGGTCGGACAGAACGACGCCATCGAGGCTGTCAGCGACGCGATCCGGCGGAACAAGACCGGCCTCTCCGATGCCGCACGGCCCCTGGGTTCCTTCCTTTTTCTGGGACCCACCGGCGTCGGAAAGACAGAGCTGGCCAAGACCCTGGCGGATTTTCTCTTCAACGATGAGCGGGCCCTGACCAGGATAGACATGAGCGAGTACATGGAAAAGTTCTCCGTAAGCCGCCTTATCGGGGCGCCTCCGGGATACGTGGGCTACGATCAGGGCGGCCAGCTGACCGAAGCGGTGCGCCGCCGGCCCTATTCGGTCATTCTGTTTGACGAGGTGGAGAAGGCCCATCCTGACGTATTCAACGTACTGCTGCAGCTGCTGGACGACGGACGCCTTACCGACGGCCAGGGCAGGGTAGTGGACTTCCGGAACGCCATTGTAATCCTGACCAGCAACCTGGGCAGCGACCTCATCCTCCAGGTTGAGGATCCTGCTGAGGTAAAGCAGAAGATCGAGCTTCTGCTGAAAGGCACTTTCAAGCCCGAGTTCCTGAACCGCCTGGATGAGACGATCATCTTCAGCCGCCTGGGCAGGGAGCAGATCCTGAAGATCGTGGATATTCAGCTCCGGCGGCTTCAGCAGCGTCTCGAGGAACGCAACCTGAGCCTCGAGCTGGATGCGGCAGCCAAAGAACTTATCGCCTCCGAAGGATTCGACCCCGCCTTCGGCGCACGGCCGGTAAAACGGACCATCCAGAGTCTCCTGGAGAATCCCCTGGCCAAGAAAATTCTGGCCGGAGAGATTCCCGAAGGCTCACGGGTCATTGTGGGGGTAGCCGAGGGTGAGCTCACTTTTACGGCAAAACCCGGCAAAGGGGCAGCCGCCGGGAAAAAGGTAAAGGAGGCTGCCCGGGTCGGTTCTTGATACCTCAGCCTGAAGTCCCCCGGTAGAGCATGACACAGCCTGCCGCGGGGACGTCTATATTCAGGGCCAGGTTCTCCCCTGCCTGTTTCGCCTTTACGCTTTCCGGACTCGTTCCTGGATCTGAGCTGTATAAGACCTGGAACTCGTCTCCTTCTGTCTGCAGGGAGGAATCCACAGCAATGCTGACAGTCAAAGCGTTCTCCATATCCGTGTTGAAGGCAAGCACAGCTTCCTCCTTGTTAAAAATTCTCGACCAGGCAATTACCGAGGTAATCCGGCCCTCTCCGATTTTCCGAGGATAGTCAAAGTGCTCCCCGTCATGGGAGATGGGGCGAAGATACTGTCTTCCCTGCCGTAAAATGAGGTAGCTGTGCCGCAGCTCGAGGAGCTTTCTCAGTTCAATGTAAAGAGGATTGGCGGTGTTAAAAAAGTGTCTGCCCTGGGTTCTGAAGGCACCGAACTGGCCGGCGAACATGCATTCCCGGATATACGAATCCTCCCCTCCGCTGCCGTCGAATCCCTGTTCCGTGCCGTAGTAGATGCAGGGTATACCAAGGCTCATAACGTTGAGGAAGAGGGCGTTCAACAGGAGGGGGGCTGTCTCTTTATCCGCGGCAAAACGGTATTTCCAGTCTCCCGCCTGGCTGACCATGTCGTGATCGTCGAACATGGTGACCACGTTGTCCTGGTACCAGCGGTAATCATCTTCTCCCAGGAGCTGGGTATTGGAAAAGATGCCGAAGTAGCTTTGGGGATCTACCAGTCCTTTGGCGCAGCCCTCGAGCTGATTCGGTATGCGGTTAATCCCTAAGGCGGCGTTCAGGCCCGTCTCTTTAAAGGCCTCGATGGCATATTCCAGGCCTCCGGTAATCTCCCCGATAAGGTAGAAATTCTTCTTCCCCAGGGATTTGGCAAACTCGTGAACCTCCCGCACAAAATAGCGGGTGGCTCCCCATTCCATGTGTTTTACCGTATCGATACGGAAACCGTCCACGTCCGCGCAGGCGATCCAGTATTTGAAGGCCTCGGTAATCGTCTTCAGGGCTGTTGATGGCTGAAACTCCTCTCCCGTGCCGCCGGTACCGAGGTTATGGGTTTTGAGACTGAAAAAATCCCCCTCCACGTATTCCGGATAATGCTCCCAGTTTCGGATGTATCCCTTACGGTAATAGACCGACGGATCCTGTAATTCCCGCGGCCATACCGCCCCGTCGGGCCAGGCGGATTCCGGCACTCTTTCATCGCCGTATGGGAACTCCGGCTCCCCTTCCGCGTTGCGGTATCCTTTTACCGTATACTCTGTACCGCTCCAGGGGGTATCCTCCTCGTTATAGGCGAAGACATCTCCTGAGTGATTAATGATGATGTCAAGGATAATCCGCATCCCCCGCTTGTGGGCTTCCTGCGAGAGAAGCCGGAGGTCCTCAGGACTTCCAATGTGAGGATCGATATCAAGGAAGTTCTGTATCCCGTATCCATGGTAGGTCTCCAGGAAAGGAACCTGCCTGAAAATGGGACTGATCCAGACAGCGGTAATTCCCATTTTCTGAAGGTAATCCAGTTTCGACAGAACTCCTTTAAGGTGTCCTCCGTTCCAACGCTTCCCCCAGCTCTGCCACTCCTCTTCTTTTCCGCTCTTCTTTACGAGCTCGCAATCGCGTTCTGCGTCGTAGAGGGTTTCATCGCTTTCGTTCTCGTCCGAGAATCGGTCGGCCAAGAGAAAATAGATAACCTGGTCTTCCCAGTTCTCCGGTGAGGGGAAGTATTCCCTGTCCCGGGTAAGCTCGGTAAAATCGATATCCCCGATACTTTTCAGTTTTTTCACGGCAGTCATCTCCTCTCCTGGTTAAAGTATAAGCCCGGGAGAAGCCTGCTGCTATGGAATACATTAAAATAGCTTCAGATAAGCTGCCATGTAATCGGGAAGATCCGCGGGTTTTCGGGCGGAAACGATATTGCGGTCGGTAACGGCGCTTTTGTCCACCCATTTTGCCCCCGCGTGGATCAGATCATCCTTGATACCCGGGGTCGAGGTCATTGTATAGCCTCTGACGATGTCCGCCGAGGCAAGCACCCATCCGGCGTGACAGATGTGACCGACGGGTTTTCCGGCCTTGAAAATCTCCCGGGTCAGATGCAATACCTCTTCGTAACGCCGGAGTTTGTCCGGGGCCCATCCCCCGGGAACCAGCAGTCCGTCATAGTCGGCGGCTTTCAGATCTTTAAAAGAGACCTCCGAAGTTGCGGGCACGCCGTGTTTGCCGTGATAGAGCTTTCCTGCCTCTTTTGCCGCCAGGTCTACCTGAAAGCCCGCTTCCCTGCAGCGCAGTACGGGATACCAGAGCTCGAGATCTTCAAACTGTTCATCTATAAAGGCTAGAATTTTATTCATAACTGTCTCCTGTATTGTTGTTGCTGGGTATAAGGTACGGCTCCGGCGCCGGTCAGTCAAAAGATCTGGAATACGGCAATCGGCGCGTGCTTTGCTGACTGCGAGATTTCTGCTTGACAGATCCGATGTGAAGCTGTATGTTAGTGAGTGATAACTAACCTGGATAGAACTGGAGGGAACATGCGAACGGAAAGGCAGCAGGAGCTGTTGAACGCGGCGGTCGCGCTTGTAGCTAAAGAGGGATTCAGCCGCCTTACGATCCGAAAGGTAGCCGCTGCGGTGGGGGTAACAGAACCGGCAGTTTATCGTCACTTTCCCAATAAGCTTGCCCTTATGAGGGCTATCCTCGAGGACCTTCAGGCCTCTGTTGTTTCCCATTTCAGGAAACTGGCCGCCGCGGAAGGTTCCCCGGAGAAGCTGGTGTCCGGGTTTATCCGGGGGCTTTTTTCCGAGCTTAAACACAAACCGGCTTTTGCTCCCCTTGTGTTCTCAGAGGAGGCCTTCCATTCGGAGCCCCAGCTTCGTCCGCTGCTGCTTAAAATGATGCGGGAGAATCTCTCCCTTCTGGGAAAGGCCTTTGCCGAACTGCAGGGAAGGGGGATTTTTCGCGGGGATATTCCGGCTGATCGCCTGGCCCTCATTACCATGGGAAGTATCCGCCTTACCATAACCCGGAGTATTCTGAGCGACGGGGGAGAGGCTATTGCGGAGCAGGCCGCGGGACTGTCGGATACCCTGGTCAAGCTTTTTTCCTGAAAGGGAATATATTTTGTTGAATGTTAGTGAACGATCACTATATGGAGAAAGAATGAATAATCTGCTGGATAAAACAGCTCGAAAACCCCTTTTGCTTCTGCTGGCTATAATCCTGCTGATGCTGATCTTTATACTTTCCATCGGACACAACGCTGTTCTTGAGACGGACCTGGACGAGTACATGCCCAAGGACCATCCGGCCTTCGTCTTCAGCGACGAAGCGGAAGAGATGTTCGGCATAGCGGACGCGGTTCTCTTCGCTCTCGAGCATCCGGAATCGATCTATAACAGTGGCTCTTTACGAAAGATCCGCGATTTGACCGAGGCATTGTCCGAGGCCTTTGATGAGATTAATGCTGGCGATATTACATCCCTCTATACGGCTGAGAACATTACGGCCGACGAATGGGGCCTCACGGTGGAGGCCTTCTATTCCGGGGTGCCTGAAAGCGACTCTGAGCTGGAGGCCCTGCGCCGCTCGGTGGAAGCGAACGACATGATCCACGGCCGCATCGTCAGTCTCGACGGTAGATCGGCCCTGGTGGTCGCCGAGATAGACGACGATGCTTTTACGAAAGAGTTTTACGCATCGCTGCTGGAGTTTACCGACCAGTGGGAGGGGCCGGAGACCATTCATGTTGCCGGGCGTCCGGTGGTAGAGGGAGAGATGACCCGGCTGGGGCCGAAGGATATGGCCCGCATGGCGCCGCTGGTCTTCGTGCTGATGACCCTGATACTGCTCTATCTGCTAAGGAATCTGCGGCATACCCTGCTCAATCTGCTGATAGTCTTCTTCGGTACCCTGACCGCCTTCGGTCTGATGACCCTCTTTCAGGTGCCTGTCTACACCGTCAGTACCATGATTCCGGTCATGCTGATCGCTATCGGGGTGGCGGACGGTATTCATATGCACAATACCATCCGTCATCTGATGGAAGAGACACCGGATATCTCCCGGGATGAACTCGTGCAGAGGACCATGCAGGCGATGACTCGTCCGGTAATCATGACCTCTGTAACCACGGCAGTGGGTTTCCTCTCCCTGATGACAAGTCAGGTACTGCCGGTGCGCTACTTTGGTCTTTTTACCGCCGCCGGCGTCCTTTCGGAGATGTTGATGTCCCTGCTGCTCTTTCCCGCAACGATCTACCTGCTGGGACCGCCGAAACTGCGCATCAGGCCGAGGGGCGATAAAGAGAGGGCGGGAGCCCCCGGAAACTTCAGCCGCAGAGCAGGAAACCTGCTTATGGCCCATCCCTGGAGGGTGGTGCTGGCCGGTATTGCGCTCTTCGCCCTCGCGGGTCTGGGAACTTCCCGGGTCTGGATCGATACGAGCTTTCTTGCCAACTTCGAGAAGGACAGCCCGGTGGTCGAAACCGATACCTTTGTAAATGAGAATTTCGGCGGTACCTCCACCTTGAACGTAATTTTCAGCGGAAGCGAGGACGACACCTTCAAGCAGCCTGAGGTCCTCGAACTGATGGACGCGCTGCAGAAGGAGGTCGAACAGGATCCGGTGGTCGGCGACAGCTTTGCCCTGACCGACTATATGCGTCGTATGCACCGGGTCATGCACGAGGATGATCCGGCCTACGACGCGATCCCCGAAACCAGCGACATGGTGGCCCAGTATCTGCTGCTCTACGAAATGTCAGGGGACCCGGATAATCTGAACCAGGTGGTAGATTATGATTACCGCGAAGCCAATCTGACCTTTCAGCTGAAGAGCGACAGTTCGGCCTTTATCGAGGAGATTATCGAGGTAATCGATCGCTATGCAGAGAGCTTCGAAGAACACGGCGTCAGGATGCGCTACGCCGGAAGCGGCTACAAGTCCCTCGTCTTTGCCAGCCTGCTTCTGGAGGGTCAGCTCTTCAGCCTGCTGCTCTCCTTCGGAATTGTCGCCCTTCTCTTGAGCCTCATGTTCAGGAACATCCTGATCGGTCTGGCCGGGACCATTCCAATCACCATTACGGCCATGGTCAATTTTGGCACAATGGGGATTTTAGGGATCCCCTTGAGCGCCTCTACCGCGATTATTTCCGGTATCGCCATCGGCATCGGTGTCGATTACGCCATCCATTTTATCGAGCACTTCCGCAGCGCCCGCTCATCCGGCTTCTCCGGTCAAGCAGCCGTCCTGTCCACTCTTTCGCAGACCGGACGGGCGATAATCTACAATGCTGTGGCGGTAATGGGCGGATTCTCGGTACTGCTGGTCAGCGTCTTTCCCCCGAACCGGCAGGTCGGCGGGCTGGTTGCGCTCAATATGGCCGCCAGCGCGCTTGGTACCCTTACGGTTCTGCTGGTGGTTCTGGTCCTGCTGGACCGCAAAGGAAAGATTACAGCTCACGTTCCGGAGAGTCGTCCGGACACAAACAGCGAAAACTCAAGATAAGGAGAGTCACCATGAAAGAAAAATTTACAAAACTCCTGACAGTTTGTGTGTTGTCAGTAATCGGCTTGACCGGCCTGTTTTCTCAGACAAGCGGGCTCGAGGTCATGGAGAATGTCTATAATCGTCCTGTCGGGGAGGCCATGAGTGCCGAGCTGGTCATGACCATTACCAATTCCCGTGGTGCCACCCGGGAGCGGAGTATTG
>Ga0334898_1002048_pt1 | contig 19832 bp, 36 predicted proteins | sample GraSluR3_MG_10_FD_207228 | JGI IMG/M metagenome (GOLD analysis project Ga0334898, IMG submission 207228) | Sludge microbial communities from methane-producing bioreactor in Wageningen University, Netherlands - Granular Sludge_3_08-R3 | ecosystem: Engineered > Bioreactor > Anaerobic >... | reverse complement strand
CCGGTGACAACATTGAAATGACTGTAGAACTTATTTACCCCGTAGCCCTTGATGATGGACTCCGCTTTGCTATCCGTGAAGGTGGCCGTACTGTAGGAGCGGGAGTTGTTACCAAGATCATTGAATAGGAAGGGACTGTGAATGGAAAGTCAAAAAATGCGTATTAGACTTAGATCCTATGATCACAGAATACTGGATCAATCTGTGAAGCGAATACTAGAAACTGCACTCAGTTGTGGGGCCCAAGTTAAAGGACCTATTCCTTTACCTACTCGCCGACATGTATACACTGTTTTACGATCCCCTCATATTGACAAAGATTCACGCGAACAGTTTGAGTTACGTATTCACAACCGTTTAATTGATATTTGTAATCCTTCCACGGAAGTTACACGAGCCCTTATGAATATCGATTTACCTGCCGGTGTGGATATCGAAATTAAGCTCTAAACTGTTGTTGGAAGGAGTATACAATGAGTCTTCGATTAATGGGTATTAAAATTGGAATGACCCATATATGGAAAGAAGAGAAGTTTGTTCCAGTGACCGTAATCCAGGTACCTGAAACAGTTGTTATAGAAAAGAAAGAAGCGAAGAAACACGGATATAACGCTGTGAAAGTTGCTAGCATTAAAGTGGATAAAAGTCGTGTGAACAAGCCAACTCTTGGTCAGTTAAAAAATGTTGATGATGGATATCGTACTATGTACGAAATGAGAGATACAGAATTAAAAGACGATCAGGGAATTAGTGTAGAGCTTTTTTCTGAAGGTGAAAAAGTGATGGTTTCAGGCATTTCTAAAGGTTTTGGCTTTAGCGGTGTAATGAGACGACATGGTTTTCGAGGACAACCAGGTTCTCACGGAGCCATGTCACATAGAAGAACCGGATCCATTGGAAACCGTTCTACACCAGGAAAAGTAATAAAAGGTAGAAAAATGCCAGGACACCTTGGCAACAACAAGGTTACTGAAATGGGAAAAGAAGTAGTTCAGATAGTACCTGAGAAAAATCTGCTGTTGATTAAGGGCGGGGTACCCGGATGTAAGGGTTCCCAAGTCTTTATTAACAAGTGGGAGCGTAAATAATGAGTACTGTACCAATTTACAACACAAACACAAAATCATTGTCTGAGACTAATCTTGAATTCCAAGGACTTCCTGAAAAGTCTCACCGAGATTTAATTGTAAGAGTTATTGTTCAGACACGCAATAATGCTCGCATTGGAACAGCTTGTGCAAAGACGCGTGGCGAAGTAAACTTTAGTACTCGTAAACCTTGGCGTCAAAAAGGTACGGGAAATGCTCGAGCCGGAACTCGTCGATCTCCCATATGGGTACGAGGTGGAGTTACATTTCCGCCTAGACCCAGAAGTTATGCTACGCAAATTCCAAAAAAACAACGCAGACTTGCATTTAACAGTGCAATCAAATGGATTCTTGAAGAGAATAAAGTCTACCTTCTTTCTCAATTGAACGATGAAGCTGGAAAAACCAAACCAATCATCAACAAATTGAACCATGAAGTATTTGAAAAAGGTAGAAATCTGATCATTTTTGATCCAGCTACTAATGGAAAGCTATTGTTAAGCCTGCGAAATGCACCCGCCTATATTCCTGTCGAATGGAAAGATGTGTGTACGTACGACTTAATCAATTGCCGTCGCGTTTTGATAACAGAAGAAGCTGTTCAGGGCTTAGAAAAGAGGATAGAATATGCCAAAAAATAGAGATGTCCTTCGAAGGCCGATTGTCAGTGAAAAATCAATGGAACAGCAAGAATCTGGTGTCTATACTTTTATTGTAGATCGTTTGGCTAACAAAATTGAAATTGCACAGGCCGTAGAAGATATGTTTGACGTAAAGGTTGACAAAGTACGGACTACCAAAATTTACCCAAAACCAAAACGTACCCGAACCGGCTTTACTCATACTTCTGTCATGAAAAAAGCAGAAGTTCAATTGTCTGAAGGGTATGTCATTGAAACCCTTAAGGTACAATAGAGAGGAAATGCAATGGCACTAAAGAAATATAAACCTACATCACCTGGTACACGTGGCCGTGTATCAGTTATACGATCTACAAGTACCAATAATAAGAATAAACCCCATAAATCGCTTACACTTTCATTTAAGAAATCTGGTGGTCGTAACAATCAAGGCAAAATTACTATGCGATACATTGGTGGTGGTACAAAAATTCGATATCGATTGATAGATTTTCGTCGTGATAAATTTGATATTCCTGCGAAAGTAGCAACTCTTGAATATGATCCTAACCGAAGTGCACTGATATCCCTTCTCCATTATGCCGATGGAGAAAAGCGGTATATCATCACTCCCGATGGATTGCATGTTGGAGATACAGTCATTTCTTCTGAAACTGCAGATATTCACCCCGGAAATTGTTTAACATTAAAAAGCATTCCAACCGGTACATTGGTTCACAATATTGAATTGCGAACTGGATGTGGAGGAGTTATGGCAAGAAGTGCAGGATCCTATGCTCAACTGTTAGCAAAAGACGAAAAATATGCACATCTTCGACTTCCTTCTTCAGAAATGAGATATGTTCCTTTAACATGTCGCGCTACTGTTGGTCAAGTTAGCAATGCCGAACACAAAGACACTGTACTAGCAAAAGCAGGAAGAACCAGAATGATGGGTCATCGTCCACGTGTACGTGGATCTGTTATGAACCCAGTAGACCACCCACATGGTGGCGGTGAAGGAAAAGCACCGATCGGACATCCTGGTCCATTAACTCCTTGGGGTAAGCCTGCATTGGGTTACAAAACCCGTAATAAAAAGAAAAAATCCAATCGGCTCATTATGAAGAGACGAAAGTAGTAAAGGAGTTTACGATTGAAAGAACAAAAAACCCAACGAAATAGAAGTGCTGGTTACACTGATCCTAAACTTCTCCTTAAAGTAGAAGCTATGAAACTTACTGGAGAAAAACGAATTATTAAAACCTGGAGCCGACGCTCCACTATTACGCCTGAAATGGTAAGCTTTACCTTTGCTATCCACAATGGAAAAGCCCACGTGCCAGTCTATGTTAACGAGGCAATGGTAGGTCACAAACTCGGTGAGTTTGCTGCCACTCGAACATATAGACCTCACAAGGGTGTTGGCAAAGGTATTGTAGGAAAGTAGGAAACACATGGAAGCATATGCAAAACTAAAATATACCCGACTTTCTCCTTTTAAGGCCCGAAAAGTTGCAGCATTGATACGTAATCAGGATGTTGGAGTTGCCGAAGGAATACTAGGATCCATGCCACACAAGGCTGCTCGTATTCTTCACAATACTCTCAAATCTGCTGTTGCAAATGCAAAAGAAAACTATTTGATGAACGAAGATCTATTGACTGTTAGTCGTGTTTTAGTTGATGCTGCTAAACCGATGCGCAGGTATAAACCAAGAGCTATGGGACGAGCCGATGTAATGTATCATCGTACTTCTCATATCACGATCTACGTTCGCGAAAAGGAGAATTAAGTTATGGGTCGCAAAGTACATCCATTTGGTTACAGAGTTGGAGTCATTTACGACTGGCGAACCCATTGGTTTGCTAAACCCAGTGATTACAACAAGTATTTAGTAGAAGATATTAAACTTCGCAAAGAAATTGATAGGCTTGGAAAAGAAGTTTGTATTTCCAAAGTGATCATAAATCGCCGTGGAAATGAATTACGTGTCCGGCTCTTTACTTCGAGACCAGGCATTTTGATTGGTAAACGCGGAGCCAATATTGAGCAACTGAAAAGAACTTTTGAAAAAATAGTAGATAAATCGCAGATCAAATTAGAAGTAATTGAAGTTAATTCTCCCGACATGAGCGCTAAACTTGTTTCGGAAAGTGTGGCAATGCAAATTGAACGCAGAGTTGCCTTTAAACGGGCTATGAAACAAGCTATTTTTCGAACCATGAAAGCTGGATCCAAAGGAATTAAGGTCATGGTTTCTGGGCGGCTCAATGGTGCTGATATTGCTCGAACAGAGTGGTTTCGTGAAGGAAGAATTCCTCTACACACTATCCGAGCGAAAATTGACTATCACGAAACAGTTGCAAATACAAAATTTGGCTGCGTTGGCGTAAAAGTATGGATTTATAGCGGAGATCAACCCACTGATCCAGCAAGTCTTCCTACTTTGTACGCAGAATATGGAGGATAGTAAATGCTATTACCAGAAAGAGTAAAACATAGAATGCAACATCGAGGCCGAATGCGCGGTAAAGCATATCGTGGTTCCAAAGTCTCTTTTGGAGATTTCGGTATTATGGCATTGGAACCCCACCGCGTTACAGCCAGACAAATTGAAGCTTGTCGTTTAATTATTACACAAAACGTTTCCAAAACAGGCCGCTTTTGGATTCGAATTTTTCCAGACAAACCGGTTACAAAAAAACCTGCCGAAGTCCGTATGGGTGGAGGAAAAGGTGATGTGGATCACTGGGAAGCCGTTGTGAAACCTGGAAGAATTATGTTTGAATTTGTAGGTATTCCACAAGAAGATGCAATGCGTGTTAACAGACTTGTTAGTGCAAAATTGCCCATGAGAATAAAGCTTGTTATTCGAGAAGAACAGGAGGCTTTTTAATGAAACTCTGGCAGATTAAAGAGCTTTCATCAGAAGAAATGGAAAAACGAATTCCAGAAATGAAGAAAGAACTATTTGAATATCGGTTTAAAATGATGATGCAACAAGTTGATGAACCCCTTAAAATACGAAATCTTCGCCTTGATATTCGTCGAATGGAAACCATTCTTCGTGAGAGGAGAAACGCATGAGTGCAGAAAACAGAAAAGTAGTCACAGCTGTTGTTGTTAGTGACAAAAATAAAAATTTCCGTGTTGTTGAACAAAAAATCCGTGTGCTTGGACATAAACTTTATCGAAAATTGGTAAACAAGACTCGCAAATATCATGTTTATGATGAAGACAATTCATCCAAAGTTGGCGATGTTGTTACGATTCAAGAAAGCAAGCCTTATGCAGCCACTGTTCGATGGAAAATTATTTCCATTCAATCATCGGATGACATGGAAGGAGCCTTAAAATGATTGGAATTTACTCAAGGCTAAAAGTTGCGGATAACAGTGGAGCAAAAATTGTCTCTGTTATTCGAGTCGTGGGTGGTTCAAGAAGAAGATATGGTTTTGTTGGAGATCGTATCGTTGTAACAGTTAAACAATCGATTCCCAATGGGCAAATCAAAAAAGGAACCGTGGAAAAAGCAGTTATTGTAAGAACAGCTTTTCCTGTTCGTAGAGCAGACGGTTCTATTGTGCGCTTTGATGGGAACGCCGCTGTTATTATTGACGACGATGGAAATCCTAAAGGAACCCGAATTTTTGGACCTGTCTGCAGAGAACTTAGAGAAAAAGGATATATGAAAATTATATCCTTAGCACCCGAGGTGATATAGATGAAACTCAAATTACGCAAGGGAGACAAAGTCCTTATAAGAATAGGAAAAGACAAGAATGAACGGGGTACAATCCAACGTGTTGTTGATGCCAAGACAGATCACCCCAGAGTTATTGTAGAAGGACTTAACATGTGTAGAAAGCATGTGAAACCAAATCAAAGTTTGCCACAAGGTGGTATTCTCGAGAAAGAGAAGCCTATTCAACCTTGTAAGATCATGTTGATTTGTCCTTCCTGTAGTCAACCTGCCCGAGTAGGAAGAAAAAACCTTGCTGATGGAACACATGCTCGCTACTGTAAAAAATGTGGCGAGCTGATTGATAAACTATAGGAGCGTTACTAGATGGCTAAAGCGAAAAATCAAGAAAAAACACAAAAAATGGAAACGAAAAGAGAAATACCTTCTTCTGCTTTGATTGAACAGTATCAAAAAGATATTGTTCCAAAATTGAAGAAGCAATTTAGCTTTACATCTGTCATGCAAGTTCCCAGAATCCAGAAAATTGTGATTAATCGAGGAGTTGGTGAAGCTACTGTTGACACAAAAGCTCTCGAATCCTCACTAGATGAAATGTTTACGATTACAGATCAGAAACCAGTCGTCAAGAAAGCAAAAAAATCGGTTGCTAATTTTAAACTGAGAGCAGGTCAACCAGTAGGTACAATGGTTACATTACGTGGTCGACGTATGTATGCTTTCCTAGAAAAGCTTATTAACGAAGCTTTACCTAGAATCAGAGACTTCAGGGGACTAAACCCCAATTCATTTGACGGACGTGGGAATTATACATTTGGTATCCGCGAACAATTGATATTCGCGGAGATTGATTACAATAAAGTTGACAAGGTAAGGGGATTTAATGTTTCCATTATTACGGATGCCCCGACAGATGAGATAGGTAAAGCCCTGCTTGAAGCGTTTAGCTTTCCGTTTCGAAAGGATAAAAACTAATGGCAAAAACAGCTTTAATTAACAAAAGCAATAGAAAACCCAAGTTTTCTACAAGGGCCTACAATCGTTGTAAAATTTGCGGAAGACCTCATGCGTACTATAGAGACTTTGGCTTGTGTCGTCTTTGTCTTCGAAAATATGCAAACGAGGGTAAAATCCCTGGTTTGAAGAAAGCAAGCTGGTAGGAGGATAGTATGGTAGCTGTAGATCAACTTTCAGATTTTATCTGTAGAGTCAAAAACGCAAATACAATTTACGAGCAATGTGTTGAAGTGTATTCTAATAACATGATCAGCCAAATCGTTCAGATTCTCAAAGATGAAGGATTCATCAGAGATTACAATATTTTTGATGAGAACGGTAGAAAAAAAGCCAGGCTTTTTTTGAAGTATACCCCTGATCGTGAAAGAATTATTACGGACATTGTCAGAGTTTCCAAATCAGGTCGAAGAATTTATTCTTCCTGTGACGACATTAAAAAGGTCAAACGAGGAATGGGTCTGGCAATTGTTTCTAGCTCAAAAGGAATCATGACAGACAAACAGGCTCGCAAAATCCGTGTTGGCGGAGAAGTACTCTGTCATGTTTGGTAGAGAGGTAAAGAATGTCTAAAGTAGGTAACAAACCAATCATTATACCTGGTTCAGTATTGATCGATATTGATCAGGAAAGTCGTGTAGTTACAGTGAAAGGACCCAAAGGGGAGCTTTCACAGTCCTTCCCGACCAACATCGATCTAACGATTGATGATGGAATTATGGAAGTGAAAAGGCAGAATGAACAAAAACGATCCAAGATGTTACACGGTCTTATTCGAGCTTTGATTGCAAATATGGTGGAAGGTGTAACCAATGGATTTTCGAAAAGACTTGAACTAAGTGGTGTAGGGTATCGATGCAAAGTTGAAGGGAAAAGTATTTCTCTTAGTTTAGGATTCTCTCACCCTATTGTTATTGAACCCCCTGAATCGATATCTTTTGAGTGTCCTGCCGAAACGATCATTGAGGTGAAAGGTATTGATAAACATTTAGTAGGTCAAGTAGCAGCCAATATTCGAAAACTTCGCAATCCAGATCCTTACAAGAATAAGGGTGTAAAATATGCAGGCGAAGTTCTTATTAAGAAAGCTGGCAAAGCTCTTGGAAAGGGTGCTTAGTATGCTTAGGAAACAAGAATTACGACACATACGACACATTCGTCTACGGAAAAATCTATCAGGAACTGAATCAAAACCTAGGATTTCCTTTTATCGGAGTATTCGATTTCTTTATGCACAACTGATTGATGATACAAAAGGGCATACACTGATGGCTGCTTCTACAAAAGATTCCTCGGTGCAATCATCCATTCAGCAAGGTTCTTTGAAATGCAAAGAAGCCGGAAAAGCCTTGGGCTCTTTCTTGGGAAAGAAAATGAAAGAAGCCGGTTTCACTTCTTGTGTTTTTGATAGAGGTGGATTCCAATATCATGGTGTGGTAAAAGAATTCGCCGATGCAGTCCGTGAGGAAGGAGTGAAATTTTAATGGATAAAGAAAAGAAAGCCTATTTTAAAGAAGAAACAATCGAAGAAGAAAACGCTAATCAATTCGAAGAAGAAATTGTTCATATCAACCGCGTATCGAAAACAGTGAAAGGCGGAAAACGAATGAAATTCCGCGTTTTAATGGTTGTGGGCAATCGCCAAGGTATGGTTGGAATTGGCCTTGGGAAATCTGACCAAATACCCAACGGTATTCGAAAAGCCGTGAATGGTGCAAAAAGAGAAATGATAGAATTTCCTATTCGGAAAGGCACCTTGCCTTTTGATGTTATTGGCAGACAAGGCTCTGCAAAAGTGTATTTATTTCCTGCTGTTCCTGGTACAGGCATTATCGCCGGAGGATCTGTTCGTAAGATTCTTGAGAAAGCAGGAATCACCGATGTTGTTGCCAAAATAATTGGGTCTCACAATGCTGTCAACACAGCCCGAGCAACCATTCATGCTTTAGAGCAACTGCAAGATCCAGTTGAAGTTAGCAAACAGCGTGGTGTACCAATGAAACAGTTATTTGGACTGTAAGATTTTTCGGAGGTTATTATGGATATGAATCAATTACCCCTTCGTAAGGGATATACGAAACCTGCAAAACGATTAGGAAAAGGATCCAGCTCTGGAAAAGGAGTCCGATGTGGATATGGAAACAAAGGCGCTAAAGCTCGATCTGGAAGAGGTAAATCCATCGGTTTTGAAGGAGGACAAACTCCTTTTTACCGTAGAATACCAAAATTCAGAGGGTTTAGCTCTTTAACTCCTTATAAATGTGTTGGAGTAACTCTTCAATCTTTGAATCGATTTTTTGAAGATGGTGATACTGTCTCTATTGAACTTCTTAAAGAAAAGGGTATCATCAGCAAAAAGGCGGAGTCCTTTAAAGTTATCGCTACGGGTTCTATTGAGAAAAAACTCATTGTGAAAGGAACTGCATCAGCATCCGCCAAAAACCTTTTAGAGGAGCAAGGTGGGAAGGTTGAGGGGGTATAAATGTTAAAGTCCTTTTTTGCTGCACTCAAACTTCCTGAAGTTCAAAAGCGGTTGCTAATCACGGTAGGAATATTTATTCTTATTCGATTTGGATACTATCTTGTCATCCCCTATATCGATCGAGCAGTTATCGCCGAAATGGTTGGTCAAGGTGGCTTTTTAGCTCTCCTAGACTTATTCTCTGGCGGTGGATATCAAAATTTCTCCATTTTTTCTTTAGGTGTGCTACCATACATCAACTCTTCCATTATTCTACAACTTTTAGTTGTCGTCATTCCACACCTTGAAAATCTGTCAAAAGAAGGTGGAGAAGAAGGTAGAAGACAAATCGCTCGATACACAAATTATCTTGCCCTTGTATTGGCAGCTTTACAAGCATTCATGTTTACCAATTATGTGTTTGCTGATGCTCTTACGAATACTTCTATTCTTGCGAAAATTGTAATCATGATAACGCTTGTAGCGGGTTCGTTTTTGCTTATCTGGATTGGTGAGCTTATTACCGAGAAGGGACTTGGCAACGGTGTTTCCTTAATCATCTTTGTAGGGATCATTACTCGAATTCCCATGTCATTCCGCGAAGCTTCTACTATGTTAGAGGGCGGAACCCTATCTTGGGTTACATTGGCTATTGCCCTTGTTGTACTGGTGGTAGTTCTCGGAGGGATTATCTTCTGTTATCAATCAGAACGAAGAATTGCTGTCCATTATTCCCGACGAATTAGTGGAGGAGAATCTAGCACGCAGGCTAGCTATATTCCTATTAAGCTTGTTCAGACCGGTGTGCTTCCTATTATCTTCGCATCTTCTGTTCTTACCTTTCCTACTATCATTGCCCAATTTGTACAAGGAACGGCTTTTGCAGAATTTACCCAAACGCATTTGGCTTCCCAAACAACATGGGTTTTTAATGTGGGCTTCTTTTTACTGATTGTTTTCTTTACTTATTTCTATACAACAATTACGTACGATCCAGACCAAATGTCAGAGAATCTACAGAAATCTGGTGGATTTATTCCGGGTGTCCGACCAGGCGTTGCAACCTCAGAGTTCATTCGTTACGTCCTTTCCCGCATTACTTTTCCCGCTTCCATCTTTCTTGGCGCACTTGCGGTTGTACCCAACATTTTGCTTCTTTCCACCAATCTTTCAATTTTCTATTTTGGCGGTACCTCAATTCTGATTATTGTTGGTGTTGCTATTGAATCTTCAAACCAAATGGAAGCTTTTTTAGCTATGCGGCAGTATAAAGGATTTTTGAGAGGATGATTGTTGTTTTGATCGGACCTCCAGGTTCTGGGAAAAGTACACAAGGACAATTGTTGTCCAAAGAGTACAATATCCCCTTTATTGGAGTTGGAGATTTAGTCCGAGATATGATTCATTCTGATGAGAATGAATATGAGTCAAAAGTGAATAGCGGAAACTTGCTTCCCGATGATGTTGTATTTGATATTGTGAAAACAGAACTTGATCAATACGACTTGCAGTCTGGTGTTCTTATCGAAGGATACCCAAGAACGATCGGACAAGCTGAGTTACTTGATGCTTATCTACAACAGAAAAATGTAGCATTGCGTCATGTTTTGTATTTAAACAATATTCCGCAAGAGCAACTATCAGATCGAATAGCAGGAAGGTATCAATGTCAGAACTGTGGAGCGACTTTTTCCAAAGAACAAGTTCCATTGAATCGTGTTTGCAAGAGATGTAACGAACCTTTGATACCAAGAAAGGATGATACTTCTGAATCATTGCTTTGTCGAATGAATGAATATCAGAAGAAATCCTTGCCTGTGTGCGAGTATTACAAAAAAACGGACCGAATACGCTCTATTGATGCATCTGGTTCTATTGATGAAGTATTTGAACTTTCTAAACGCTGTCTAGGAAAAGGCTGATATGATTCTTCTAAAAAGCAACGATGAGATTGATCGAATGAGAAAAGCAGGACACATTATTGCATGCACTATGAATAGACTGGAAAAGGCAATTCAACCTGGAATTTCAACGTCCGACTTGGACAAAATTGCCTATGAATATATCTTGAAAAATGGTGCAAAACCCAACTTCCTGGGACTCTATAATTATCCTGCTACCATCTGTGCTTCTATTAATGACGAAGTAATACATGGCATTCCAGCGTCCTCTAGGGTGCTACTAGAAGGAGATATTGTAAAAATAGATATGGGTTGTATATGGGGTGGATACCACTCCGATATGGCTCGTACTTTTCCAGTTGGAAGCATTAGTACAAAAAGGTCCCGATTGTTAGATGTGACACAAGAAGCTTTGTCCATTGCTATTCAAAGTTCTATTCCAGGCAACACTGTTGGGGATATAGGCTTTGCTGTTGCAAATTATGTAGAAAAGAACGGCTATTCTGTTGTTAGAGAGTATTGTGGACATGGTGTAGGATTGCAACTCCATGAAGAACCACAAGTTCCCAATTTTGGCCAAGCTGGTAAAGGACCTTCTCTTCGAGAGGGAATGACATTAGCTCTTGAACCGATGGTCAACGAAGGAACATGGCAAGTAAAAACACTAGAAAATGGCTGGACCGTGGTCACTGAAGATCATTGCGATTCAGCACACTTTGAGAATTCCATTTTTATTGGTCACCATGGACCTGAAATTCTAACAAAAATACAGGGAGAATGCGTTTGAGTACGAATAAAAGCAATACAGATATTCTTGAAACTGAGGGAGTCATTGTAGAAAAACTCCCCAATTCGCAATTTAGAGTAAAATTGAAAAATGGACATGTGATTCTGGCACATATTGCCGGTAAAATGAGAATGCATTACATACGATTGGTGGTCGGCGATCGAGTCAAAGTCGAGATTAGCCGATACGACCTTACCAAAGGTCGAATCACCTATCGAACTTGATCGGAGGAACGTATATGAAAGTATCAGCATCTGTAAAAAAACGATGTAAAGATTGTAAAATTGTACGACGCAAAGGTCGTATATATGTAATTTGTGTCAACCCTAAGCATAAACAGCGTCAGGGTTAAGGAGGATTTTATGGCTCGAATTGCTGGTGTTGATTTACCAGATAACAAAAGAATTGATATTGCACTTCGAAGGCTTTACGGGATTGGACCCGTCAATGCCATAGATGTGTGTAAGCTTGCAAGTATTGACCTGAATGTGAAGTTGAAAGATCTTTCTCAAGATGAAATTTTGAGGCTTCAAAGCGTTATTCACGATAACTTTCAAGTAGAAGGTGACTTAAAAAAAGAAGTAACTCAAAACATACGCACCCTTATGGATATTGGTTGCTACAGAGGAACGAGACACAAACGAGGATTGCCAGTTCGCGGACAGCGAACTAGAACCAATGCTCGTTCACGAAAAGGTCCCGTGAAAACTGTAGGTAAAAAATAAAGAAAGGATTCTACATGGCTGAAGAAAAAGTTATTACCAATCAAAATGAAAATGTACCGGGATCTGAAGTTACACAGCCTGAGGATAGCACAACTGCCTCAAAAGGTTCTTCAACTCCCAAAGTGTCCCGAAAAAAAGGGAAAAAACGAGCTCCTGTTGACGGAAAAGCTTTCATTAAGGCTACCTTTAACAACACAACAGTGAGTATTACAAATAATAGTGGCGATGTGATCTGTTGGGGTACAGCAGGTGTTGGCGGTTTTAAAGGTACTCGAAAAGGTACTGCATACGCCGCACAAGTAGCAGCGGAACACGCCGCAAAAAAAGCGATTGCAATGGGTATGCGAACCGTCCGCGTTTTTGTAAAGGGTCCTGGGCCAGGAAGAGAAACTTCTATTCGAGCTCTTTCTGCAACAGGCTTAGATGTTACCTTTATTGCGGATGTTACTCCCATTCCACACAATGGTTGTAGACCACGTAAACCCAGGAGAAGTTAGGAGTTAGTTATGGCAAGATTTATTCAACCTTCATGTAAAAGATGCCGTCGATACGGCGAAAAATTATTCCTAAAAGGGGATAAATGCAATACAAAAAAATGTCCCTTTGAAATACGACCCAGAATTCCTGGTATGCATGGACAAAGTGGACGAAGAAGAAAGATTACAGATTATGGAATTCACCTTCACGAAAAACAGAAGGCAAAATTTTACTATGGCGTCATGGAATCCCAATTCAAAGGGTATTACAATGAAGCCGCCAGGCAACGATTGATTCCAACAGGTGACCGTTTGATTCAATTGCTGGAATCTCGTTTGGATAACGTTGTCTATCGCTTAGGTTTGGCTACATCTAGGGCTCATGCAAGACAAATCATTCTTCACAGAAAAGTAAAAGTGAACAACCATTTCTGTAACATTCCTTCTTACAGCATAAGGCCAGGTGAAAAGATTAGTTTTGTTTCATCCCTGAGGGACAATGTTTTTGTAAAAGAAGCTTTGTCTAGAAACGCATCTGTTAGCGAATGGATTACTTTTGATGCGGAAAATATGGTAGCTGAAGTCCTTTCGTTGCCACAAAAAGAACAAGTACAAGTACCCTTTAATGAACAATTTATTGTAGAATTCTATTCCAAGTAAGAGGATTATGAATTGAGAGGTTTATCATGAGAACCACCCTGGAAGAATTGAATCTTAATGTAGTGAGTGAAAATCCAATGAGAGGGGAGTATGTAATTGGTCCCCTGCATAAGGGTTTTGGAATTACCATTGGCAACTCTCTTCGCCGGGTCCTTCTTTCTTCCATCGAAGGTGCGGCTGTGGTAGCCGTGCGTATCGAAGGGATATCTCATCAATTTACTCCTATCGAGGGAGTTTTAGAAGATGGGATTCAAATTGTAGCGAATATCAAAAGACTTGTTTTGCGATCCCATACCCATGAACGCAAAATTTTGGAGGTAACCAAAAAAGGAGCTGGCCCAATAAAAGCTTCTGATCTATTCTGCCCAGAGGGGATTGAGGTTATGAATCCTGATTTGGTATTGATGAATATCGTGGATGAAACGTTTACATTGAATATGCAGCTTTACATCGAAACTGGTATTGAATATCAGCTTGCTGAGGAAAATCGCGAACATTCATACCCCATTGATACTTTTTTCATTGATTCCATGTTTTGCCCTGTTCGTCACGTTTCATTTAAGGTAAATCAAGTGATGGTACAAGAATCGCTGGACTTTGAAAATCTAACCATTGACATCGAGACGAATGGTGCTATTGATCCAAGGAGCTCCCTCGATCAAGCATCCAAAATTCTTGTGGAGTATTTCCGCAACATTATGCGAGAACCAGTGGAAGAAGAGATTGAAGAAGTACAACCTGATGATGAAACAGAAGAGATTCTTACAAAAGCATTAGATGATATTATTCCTTTGTCTGTTCGAACAGGCAACGTTTTCAAAAAAGCTGGCATTTATACCGTCAGCGATCTTTTTGAACGTACTAAAAAGGAATTATTGGGTTTGAAGAATTTTGGTGCAAAATCTCTGTATAGCACTATTGAAGATTTGCTGAAAGTACCTGAAATTGAAGTATTGCAAAACAAAGATCGTTTTCCTTTATTGGTAGATTTTGCAGAACTATCGAAACCAAAAGCGAAAACGATCAAACCAGTGGAACAAGAAAAACCACTTCCCAAGCCCCAGGAAAAACCCACTGAAAAAGCTATCGAACCAAGCAAAGAAGAACCACAAGAAGTAATTCCACAAACAAAACCCCCTACCCAATACGACACCTTACCAGCCGAAGAGGTATTAAAACTCGCTATAGAAGATGTTGCAAAGCACATTGGTATTTCCCAGAAACAGCTAACAAAGTTGAAAAAATATGCGATTGAAGTGATCGGTGATTTAACCGATGTCACTAGAGAGCAATTGTTAACCGGAGACCATAAGATCACGAAGAAAAATGTGGAAAGAATCGAAGAATTCTTACGACATTATGGTTTATCCTTAAAAGAAGACTAGAGGAGTAATGTATGAGGCATAGACGAAAAAATAGAAGACTAAATTTCTATTCTGCACAAAGAAAAAGTGTTCTTCGTACCATGACAGTATCGCTTATTAAAGAAGAAAGTGTGAATACTACAGATGCAAGAGCTAAAGAAGTTCGAAGATTTGCAGAATCTGTCATCAATTTGAGCAAAGTCGATACTCTGAACAATAGACGTATGGCTTTTAGTAAATTGCGCGACAAAGATGCTGTGAAAAAAATGTTTGGCCCATTGCATGATCGCTATCAAGAACGAAATGGCGGTTACATACGCATATTTCACACAGGATTTCGCAGAGGCGATGCAGCCAAAATGTGTATGTTGAAATTAGTCATCTAGATTTACTTTCACGAACACAAAATTGAATTTCATTCGATTTGACCACGTTACCTATCAGTATCCCGAAGCCGAAGACGCGATCTTCGCGCTTCGGGATGTTTCTTTTGATATTCAACCTGGCCAATTTGTAGCCATTGTAGGCGCAAACAGTTCAGGAAAAACAACCCTAGGACGCTTGTGCAATATGTTGTTAACTCCTACTGAGGGTTCCGTCGTTGTTGCTGGAATGGATACAGCCCAAGCTGATTATCTATATCCAATACGAAGCAAGGTAGGCATGATATTTCAAAATCCTGACAACCAGATTGTATCCACCACCGTAGAAGAAGAAATTGCCTTTGGTTTGGAAAACCTACAAATACCCAGTCCTGAAATCAAAAGACGCGTAAGTACCATTGTCCAAGAAATGGATCTTGAATCGTTGCGAGATCGACCTCCTCACTTATTGTCCGGTGGTCAGAAGCAGCTATTGTGTATTGCTTCAGTTCTTGCCATGGAACCATCTTGTATTGTTTTTGATGAACCCACGTCATTGTTGGATCCAATTAGTAGAAAACTGGTATTGCAGCAAATCCATAAACTTCATAAAAAAGGGATGACCGTTCTGTATATTACCCATATCATGGAAGAGATCTTAATGGCGGACCAGCTTTTGATTCTAAAAAAAGGGGAAATCGTTTTTGAGGGAAACCCCATTGATGCTTTTTCTTTTGATGATGCAACCCTATACGATTATCATTTGTATCCACCTCAATTGATACAAATTATGAACAGGCTTCACGAATCAGGAGTAAAAACTCCAAAAGGAATGGTTACTACAAAGCAATTAACGGACTATTTATGCCAATACAAATAAACCACCTATCATTTACCTATGACAAGGGTCTTGTCTACGAAAAAGAGGCCTTAAAAGACATCACAATGACCATATCGGATCAAGGAATAATTGGCATTATTGGGCATTCTGGATCGGGTAAGTCCACCCTTATTCAACACTTTAATGGACTGATTTTACCACAAAAAAAGAACACCATTCTTGTCGATGGAACCGATTTGTACAAAACGGAGGGTAGTTTGAGTTGGCTGCGTAAAAAAGTTGGCTTGGTTTTTCAATACCCCGAGAATCAACTATTTGAAGAAACTGTTGAAAAAGAGTTGGCCTTTGGACCTAAAAATTTGGGGATTCCTGAAAAAGACATTTCTTCTCTAATTCGTCATTCCTTAGAACTCGTTGGTTTACAACCAAATGAATATCTGCATCGTTCTCCTTTTACCTTGAGTGGTGGAGAAAAAAGAAAGATAGCTATTGCTGATATTCTTGCGATGAATCCTTCATATCTGGTATTAGACGAACCAACAGCTGGGTTAGACCCAGTGGCCCGAAAAGAATTACTTGAGAATATACTGCAGATCCAAAAACAACAAAACATGACAGTGGTTATCGTTTCCCACGATATGGAGGAAGTTGCTTCCGTTTCCGAGTATGTATATGTAATGAGTGAATCCGAGATTAAAGTGCAAGGACCCACTCTTGATGTCTTTTCTCAATACAACACCTTACGAGAGTTACTGCTTGATGTTCCAGAACCCATACAAATTCTATCTACGTTGCAAAAAGTAGATCCCGAAGTCTGTATTCGTCATGTTGATGTACAAGGAACGACCAAAGAGATTCTTTCTTTTTTAGAAAGAAAAAGAGGCCATTGTGGAGTTTAAGAAAAGCATCTCCATTGGTCAATATATCCCGACAAATTCGTTTGTCCACAAATTGGATCCTCGGTTTAAAATGATGTTTTTGTTAACATTTATCATCTCTGTCTTTTTTATTCACACTGTTCAGGGATACTTGCTATTGTTAGCGTACATGCTTTTGAGCGTTGTTGCAACCAAAATTTCAATTCACCACTTTGTACGTGCCTTAAAACCTATTATTTTCTTGCTCATTTTTACTACAGTTTTGCAGCTTTTTTTCACGAAAACAGGTCCTGTTTTAGTAGATTGGTGGGTTTTTAAGATAACCCTTGATGGTGTCTACCAAAGCGTCTTTATTTTTCTCCGCTTAATTTTACTAGTCTTTGCTTCTTCTTTGCTTACACTAACCTCAACACCCATGGAGCTAACTGCTTCTCTAGAATACGTATTGCATCCTTTCAAATATCTAGGGCTTCCTGTCTCTGAAATATCCATGATGATCACCATTGCACTACGTTTTGTACCTACTATTATGGAAGAAACCGACCGATTGATGAAAGCACAAACAGCGCGAGGCGTGGATTTTGAAAAAGGAAGTTTAATGAAGCGTATTGCGAACCTTATTCCCATTATTGTACCTTTGTTTATATCTGCCTTGCGACGTGCCGATGAACTTGCCATTGCCATGGAAGCTCGATCGTTTCAAGTGGGAAAACCTCGCACACATCTTCATGTTCTTGTTTTTCATAGAAAAGACTATGTTTTCTTGATCCTATCCTTATTGTATGTAATTACTATTTCCTATTTCTTCTAATGAAGTTGCTTCAAAGGTTGGGATTTGTTTCCTATGATGGCACTACCTACCATGGATTTGCAAAGAACAAACAGACCAAAACCATTCAATCTTGTATAGAGGCAGTTTTATGTACTATTTGCAAGCAGCCTGCTGAAGATCTATCTTTTACTTATTCCTCACGAACCGATGCTGGGGTTCATGCCTTGTCACAACCGGTCTGTTTTCTTGCACCCGACTACTTCCCCGACTCTACCCTGCAAACAGTTCTTAATCATCATCTTCCTGTATCTATCCAATTTCGGGAAATCAAAACTGTACCGCGCGATTACAATCTCCGCGATTCCATTGCAATGAAAGAATATTGGTATGTGATTTCAGAGAGAGATCAGGGAGTGGTTCTATCACAGTATTGCTGGGTTTTACAAGATTTCCTATCCAACACCCATTTACGCCAAATCGCAAAGGTGTTTTGCGGAACGCATGATTTTCGCAGTTTTGCAAAAGATGCAAAAAAGTATGAGAACACAATTTGCACCATTCATTCCATATCCATTGTTCCAACTAGTGAGATGGATACAAAGGCAGCTTCTACTGTAGATTTTCCTCTGCGCTCTTTATCTGGTGGTCATATCATTTCTGTCATTGGCAATCGCTTTTTGCACAATCAAATTCGTCGCATGTGTGGTTTTATGGTTCACGTAGCAACTAGAAAAACAAAAAAAGACACTCATTTTTCCTATTCGAGTTTTGACGAGTTGGTGGCTGAAAATATGAATGCCACTACAGCAAAAGCACCTGCAAAAGCATTGTATCTTCGAAAGGTATTGTTGTCATCTAGACCAGAAGAAAAAAATCCATAGGGGAAAGCTTGAAAAAAACTTCTATGTAGACCTTCGTGGGATGTTCACTGAATCAATAGGAAAGAAAAGCTGCATTCCAGGAAAAATTCGAGAAGCTCCAATATATGACAAGCGACGAACTTGTAAATCCTTCCATCCATTCATTAACTTTGTATTGACATATAAGTTGAATGCAAGGACTTTTTGAACATGCTTTTTTGCATCTTTGGAATACGTTCGTTCCTTTCTCAATTCCTCAACATCCTGTATAAAGGTTTCCAATTCATCATAGGTTTGTAAGCTTTCTGCTTCCTCTATTAGAGAAACAATGGTTTGTGTGACCGAATGATTGAATCCGTACTCCTTTTCGTAGACATCTTGGAGTACTTCAAGATTGAGTTGCAATTGCTCCAATCGATTCACAACATAGTAGGAGCTTTGTTCGAAACTTCTTTGCTGAATGCTAAAGTTAACAGCCCCAAATCCAACATAAAACAGCAAAAAGAAGATGATAACTCCCCACACTAAACCTTTAAGCGAATTTGATGATCCTGCATTATTTTTCATTCCTCCATTATAGTAGAAAAAGAATCACCACCGAATTTTTTCTACCATTATGATCCGATGGATCAGTATAGTACAACCAATAGTCACCAATATTCACTTCTTCAACAGGATTGATGGAAATATCTTTAGAAGTAGAATGCATAGAGCCATCATGATGAGTTGAAAATATAGAGTCGGAAGATATCGATTGTACAATGGTAAATATCCTAAAATGAAGATCGTTGCAACAGCTAAAACACAATAACTGGATTTGCACTACTTTTCATCGGTCACTCCTTTTTTACTGTCAAACATGGATTCACCTATCTTCAGTATCACTTAATATGTAACCAAATCAACAATACAGATCAAAAGAGCGGGTCTGTAAAAACGCAACAAAACGACAGCGAAAACACTTCCATAAACATCTCATCAAAAACCTCCAAATTTAATTCCATTCTTTATATCACCTTCATTCTTCCTGCACAATATTCATTAAAAAGAACTGCCCAACTAAATTTGGCCAGCACAGCCCATCACGAACTAGAAGCCCTACAAAACCAAATGACTCTCCACCAACAACAAAAAGATGACTCCACCCCCATCTGATGAAGAAGAGATGGAGTCATTCTTTTTATAAAAGTTGAAACACTAAAGATCGGTAGAGTAAAATATGTTGTGTAAATTCTAAAAACACACTATTATGAAAAAAACTACCCAAAAAATGAAAGAAACGCTAGAAAAAAACACTTTTCCCCTGTATAACAGTA
>Ga0334898_1002047_pt1 | contig 19839 bp, 13 predicted proteins | sample GraSluR3_MG_10_FD_207228 | JGI IMG/M metagenome (GOLD analysis project Ga0334898, IMG submission 207228) | Sludge microbial communities from methane-producing bioreactor in Wageningen University, Netherlands - Granular Sludge_3_08-R3 | ecosystem: Engineered > Bioreactor > Anaerobic >... | reverse complement strand
ATACGGGTTCTGGCTTTCCGGCTGGAGAGTACGAATTCCTCCCCGGAGGAGCTGCCAGTTCTGAGAACTCAAAGGCCTATTACCACGTCTATCTTGACGGGAGCGGTAATCAGACGGTTTCTTCGGGGAAGAGCTTTGTGTTCTCCAGCCTGAACGACCTTAGTTTCTTCAACGCGTACAAGAGTTACGGACAGGGTAACTGGCAGACTACTGGCTCCGGCTTAACAGGTTCAGGAAACGGAGGATCGAGAAACAGAGGGATCCTCGATACAGACGAGAATTGGTCTGATTACGAGATAAACGTAGATCTTTTCTATATTGACAACGCCGGTTCAGGTACGCGAGGTTACAAGATTATCTTCCGCGCTCAAATAACAAATACAAGCGATCCTGCGCATCAAGTGAATGGCTACTATCTCGATTTCGCTCCCGTTCGTCCTAGATTGGCATTGCAGAGCGGCAATTCGGATGTGGCATGGATAGATCTATCTAATATCGGTGGAGCTAAATGGAAAGAGACCTTGAATAACACGTCGCACAGTCTGAAGATCATCGTCAAGGGTAATCAATTCGATGTCTACTTCAATGGAACTCACGCCTTTACAGCAAATCACGAAACTTTTAAGACGGGCAGAATCGGTCTCGAAACATACGGAAATGTCGAAGTGGTCTTCAAAAACGTCACTATCAAGCCTTTATAACAAACGCCTTTAGATCTAGCAAAGAAACTGGATTCTTTCCGCTTCAATGAAAAGCGAAATGCATTTCCATGAGAACTTTAAAAGACTCTGCAGGTTGTATTGTCTCAACAGTTGAGAGGTGTAAGATTCCTGTCGGAACCTGAAAAATAAATAGGGTCAGACTCCATTTTTTACTGCTGCGAACACTACAAATAACATAAATAGGGTCAGAATTAGAAAATGGGAATTAGAAAATGGGACAGACTAGATTTTCCAAGTTTTCCGAATCGAATCTATAGACAATGCTCTTTCTCGACCACACTTATTGAAAACATTGAAAAAACAGGATTTTGAATCAGGTTCAGATGACAGGATGTCGCGGGTTCAGGACTGCAGCTCAGTTTCATTCAACCCGTATCATTTTCACCGATGGTTGTTTGCTAAGGCTCTGAATTTGCTTGCAGAAATAGATATGTCATTTCTAGTTTGACAGTGCGGGCCTACAGACTTTTGAGCCATCACTTACGTAATTCCAAAATCCCCTCATGCAAGTGAAGGTCAAATAAGGCAAAAAACACGAATAATTGTCAATAGTTATTCCTTATCACGGGAGCCCAAAGAAGACGTTGTTTCTTAAGCTTTGGTAATTGAGTTTGTAACTGCTATCATTTGAAGGACGGTTTGAAGACTTCTCCTAGTTGTTACTCCGACTCTCAACAATAGTAGTTGCATTTACGAATGCATGTGTGTTTTGAAGAGTATTTAAACCGGTTAAAATCATTGGTTAAGTGTTTTGCTATTAGTGAAACTGAGGGTTACTCTCTAAAAGAATCCCGAACCATATCAAGAGCCAATTCTGTTAATCGAGAAATTTAAACCGGTTTAAAACATCTCTGAAAGGAGCCTTCCTTGAAAGAGAAAGCAAAGAGAGTGATAAAAACTAGACTGGAAGATTTAGCAAGGGAAGCAAATGTTTCAAAAGCAACAGTCTCTTTGGCGCTTAGCGGCAATCCGAAGGTTGCCGCCAAGACTGTAGAACTCATTACCAAACTGGCTGCAGAACACAACTACACTCCGAATTCATTCGCCAGAAGACTCTCAAAAAGAACAAGTGAAACGGTGTCCCTGTTTATGATGGGGAAAGCTACAGAATACTCTGGATGGTTGATTCCTTCCAGCTGGCTATTCTACAATCCGATATTCAAGGGAGTGAGCCTTACTCTTTCTGACAAGAACTATCAGTTCTCTTTTGAGTTCATTGATCTTGATGGCAAGAAGAGGGAGAACAACATTATTAGCCACGCTCAGAGTAGCAGCGCAGACGGACTCTTGATTTTGATAATTGATGAATCAGACTACTCATTTCTCGAAAGCCTCGACGCTTTCTTGCCAATAATTACTATCAACAAGAAGCTGAGTGATACACTTAGTTCTTTTGAAATAGACAACTTCAAGGGCGCATTTGATGTTGTGAATTATCTGGCCACACTTGGTCACAGAAAAATTGCCCACATTTGCGGGCCCTTTCCCTCATATAATGCGGTAGATAGATTCAATGGTTATGTTGCTTCACTGAGAGAAAACGGGGTTACCTTCCGAGAAGATTACGTTGTCGAGGGTGACTGGAATATTGAATCAGGTAGGGAAGGAATGAAAACTCTTCTAAACCTTCCTGAACCACCAACAGCTGTTTTTTGTGGGAATGATCACATGACAATTGGCGCTATGGAGGTAGTTGAAGAAGCGGGGCTTACTATTCCGAGAGACATCTCTTTGATTGGATATGACGACACAGAAATGTCAAGGGTAGTGAGGCCAAAGCTATCCTCAGTAAGTCAGCCTCTAGAAAAGCTTGGTCGTATGGCCGCGAATGAAATACTAAGGAGAATCACTGCAAAGAGCGTTTCCGACTCGAAAAAGCACGTTGTTCTACCGCCTTTACTGGTGAAAAGAGATTCCTGTTGCGAGCCATCCAGATAGCGAGAATTGCTGAAAGGAGGCGATAATCTGCAGACTTGATCGAGTTGCTAACACCAAAAATCCAAGGAGGGGAAAATTGTGAAGAAAGTATTGATTGTATTGTTGATTCTAAGCGTGATTTTTACAGGTACGATGATGGGTGCGGACAAACTTGACAAGATTCTACAAGACGGGAAAATTGTTGTTGGGATAGCACTTGGTGGACCCCCAATAGGCTTCAGAAATGAGAAAAATGAGCCTATGGGCTATGATGTCGATGTTGCCACTCTCATTGCAGAAGCTTTGGGTGTGAAACTAGAAATAGTTGAAGTAACAGGTGCCACAAGAATACCTATGCTGATGTCTGACAAAATTGACCTTGTAATTGCCAACATGACTGCAAATCTCGAGAGGGCAAAGTCAGTAGATTTCTCCATGCCTTATCTTAGAACCGGCATAAAAATCCTTGTTAGAACCGGTAGCGATATCGAGAGCATAGAGGATTTCAATGGGAGAAAGGTCGCAATTGGCAGAGGAACGACAGGTGAAGCACTTGTAAAAAAGATGGCCCCAGACACTGAATTTGTCTACATTGAAGAGTTTACTAACGCGATTCTTCTGCTAAGGCAGAACAAAGTTGAGGCAGCAATCGAAGATGGAACATTAGTTGACTACATGGCCGGTCAGTATGATGAATTCACCGCATTGCCTAAACTGTACACTTCTGATCCTATAGGTATTGGTGTACAGAAAGGCAATCCCGATCTGTTAAGGTGGGTAGACATGTTTGTCTCGCAGTTGATTAGCACCGGGAAGCAAGCAGAGCTATACAAAAAGTGGTGGGGTGTTCTCCCAACCGCAGAACTTACGTATATCTGGTAAGTCTTCAGTGAGTTCTCTACGACTCGACTCCCACATTGATTTGTGGGAGTTGAGCCCCTTAGTTAATGTAAGAGAGTTAATTTGATTAGGATTGGAGGGCTACTGTTGACCTTACATTTCAGAGTTATTTTCAATAATCTTGACTTTTTGCTAGAAGGACTCAAGATGACATTTTTTATTTCTGTCTTCTCTCTAATCATCGGTTTCTTTATTGGCCTTGTAGTAGCTTTCATGAGAATCTCGAAGAAGAAACTCTTTTCAAGCATAGCGATAGCATATGTCGAATTCTTCAGAAATACACCGTTTCTTGTTCAGTTGTTCTTTTTCTACTTTGGACTACCTGAGCTGGGAATTACGACGGAACCGGTGACAACTGCTATTATTGCTTTGGGAATCAACAACGCGGCTTATAACAGTGAAATTATCAGAGCAGGTATCATCTCGATAAACAAAGGTCTGATCGAAGGAGCTGAGTCATTGGGATTCACGAAGTTTCAGATTGTACGTCTGATAATCATTCCTAATGCATTGAGAGTGACATTCAAACCGCTTGGAAGCAATTTCATAAACTTGATCCTTACAACTTCGGTTGCTGTGTCAATTACGGCTAACGAACTGATGAGTAATGCAATGACTCTGTCTTCAAATACCTTTAGACCATTTGAAATATACTTGACGATACTGGTTCTATATTGCGTGTTGACGTTCTCTCTCTCCGGACTCATTCATCTTGTAGACAGAAAATTCATTAGCAAGGGAATCTCATAGGGCACAAATCGGAGGGATGAATTGTGGAACAGTATATATTTCCAAAACTAACTAGTTATGACGCTTTACTTCTCTTGAAGGGGATGGGAATGACAATTACGGTCACCCTTCTGGCAATCGCAATAGGTCTTGTTGTCGGGTTTTTCATTGGATTGCTGAGAAGCCTAAAGATCCCCGTCCTGAGCAAGCTGCTGTTAGTGTACATAGAACCGATTAGGAATTCGCCTCTGGTTGCCCAACTCTTTTTTGCTTACTATGGCATTGCGATGGTGACCGATTTCAGCCCGTCGGCTTTTCAGGCCGCTGTCTGGACTCTTGGAATAAATACGAGTGCATTTGCCGCGGTGATTGTTTATGCATCCATCAGGTCTGTTGAAAAAGGGCAGTGGGAAGCGGCCTACTCTCTGGGGATGAATTACTGGAAAACATTCAGACTTGTAATTGTTCCTCAAGCTATTAGAGTATTCATCCCTTCCTTTGTGGGCCTTTGCGTCAACCAGTTACAGGTTTCCTCTCTTGTCTCTCTTATTGGTTTTGTTGATCTTACAAGAGTCGGATATATGCTTACTCTTCGAACGTACAGACCATTTGTTATATGGTCAATTGTCGCAGTTTTGTATTTTGCTTTGTCTTTTCCAATATCGAAATTCGCCAGGTACGCCGAATCCAGAGTTAAGTCCTACGGAAAGATAGGTTGAGGAGGCATCTCATGATTCAAGTTCGCAGTGTCAGCAAATCGTTTGGTAGCACAATTGTATTGGACGAACTAAGTATTGATTTTGATAAGGGAGTCACCGTTATAATGGGTCAAAGCGGTGCAGGTAAGAGTACTCTTTTACGTTGCATAAATGGTCTTGAGAAGATAGATGGTGGTGAAATCGTTGTTGATGGACTATCCATAAACGAGAAGAAGAATATTAGGGAAATAAGAGAGAAGTGTTCAATGGTTTTTCAGCAGTTCAACTTGTTCCCACATCTTAATGCCCTCGAAAATGTTACGCTCAGTCCCATCCATGTTCTGGGACTTAGTAAGAAAAAAGCACAAGAGAAAGCGATGAAGTTTCTTGAAATGGTAGGACTTAGCGAGAAGATAAAAAGCTACCCTTCGCAACTTTCAGGTGGTCAACAGCAAAGGGTCGCAATTGCGAGGGCTTTGATTATGGAACCAAGCGCTCTTCTTCTTGATGAAATAACTTCAGCCTTGGACCCGGAGATGACATCTGAAGTATTGGAGGTTATTGAGCGAATCGCGCGAGAGGGAACGACCATGCTTGTGGTGACTCATGAAGTGTCTTTTGCAAGAAGAGTCGCTGACAGGATAGTATTTCTTGAGAACGGGAAGGTGTTGGCTGATCAGAAGACTGAGGATTTTTTCGGTTCGAACAATGAAAGAATAATGAGATTTCTCCAAAAAATCGAGTTCAAATGAAGATTGGGTTTTCTTGAACAGGAGGTCACTGTAGAAAATGAAAGTGCTTGTTGTGCATGGAGGATGTGACGAGGGTTTTTTACCTGATGAGGAAAAGAGAGCCCGTCTTTCCGGGCTAAGAGATGCATTTGAGGAAGGTTTGTCGATTCTCAAGGAAAGAGATTCCGCTCTTGATGCTGTTGAGCACGTGATAAGGAACTTGGAGGACAATCCTCACTTTGATGCAGGAGTTATTGGTTCTTTTAACAACATGATTGGAGAAATTGAAATGGATGCTGCAATCATGGATAGCAATGAGTCCGCAGGTGGAGTGATAAGAATCAGAAACGTTGCTCATCCTATTAGTGTAGCAAGAAGAGTTATGGAGGAAATGCCGCATCTTCTGTTGTGTGGTAAAGGCGCAGAGATATTTGCACGTATTTCGGGTTTCCGTGAAATTGGTCCTGAAGAACAGCACGGAAATGTTGATGAAAGAGAAATCACTAAGCTTCCAGAAGAATTCAGGAATTTCATTCAAAAATATACGGAGAGGCTTAAGGAACATAAGCTGTTTTCAACTGTGGGAGCGGTTGCTCTAGATTCAAAAGGATACATCGTTGCAGGCACTTCTACTGGAGGAATTGCAAAGGCATTTCCTGGAAGAGTGGGTGATTCTGCGATTATTGGTGCAGGGACTTTTGCGACCTTATATGGAGGTTCTTCTGCAACAGGAATTGGTGAAGGGATTATCAGAGTAGGCGTAACCAGAAAAGTTGTAGAAATGGTGGAAAATGGTACACCCATTCAAGAAGCCTGTTCAAAAGTTGTAGATATATGTTCAAGACGGGGATTCCCATGTGGAGTAATTGCTCTCGACAGAGATGGGAACGCAGGAATATCTCATAACGGTCATTTTATGCCAACACTTAGTATCAAAATCGATTGATTAACAGAAACCGAATGGGGGTAGATTAGTGAAGAAAATAAGAATAGTGGAAATAGAGTTACCAGAGGATAAGACCATCGACAATTATGTTGAAATCAATGCGCTTCAGTATCAGGATAGGCTAATTCTTGTGAGAAATGCCATGGAAGAGAGAAAGCTAGATTTTTTAGTGATTTATGGTGACAGAGAGCATTTTGCAAATCTTCACTATGTAACTGGCTACGACCCGCGTTTCGAAGAATCTATTCTAGTAATCCCCAAAAGAGGAACCCCTTATCTGCTTGTTGGGAACGAAGGCCTTGGATATAAAGACGTTGCTAAACTTCCCGTTGAAATAGTGCTCTTCCAAACATTTGGTTTAATGGGACAGCCAAGAGACAAAAGCGATTCACTGGAATCTGTTCTGAAAGATACTGGAATTGAAAAGGGTTCGAAGGTAGGCCTTGTTGGTACAAAATACTTTAGAGAGAAGGAATTTTGCTCTCCACAATATAGTATTGATGTTCCAAGTTTCATAACCGATGTAGTTAGATCTTTAGCAGGCTACGAGAATGTTGTTAACCAGACGGATATATTTATGCACCCGGAAAGGGGTTTAAGAACATTCCTGAATGCAGAAGATATAGCCGCATTCGAGAGTGCATCCTGTATCGTCTACTCAGGGGTCCGTAGACTTTTGCTTGGTCTGAGAGAAGGGATCTCAGAATACGAGGCCGCCGCACTTCTTGCTTATGCAGGGTTTCCGCCATTATCATGCCATATAACAGTTGGCTTCGGGAAGAACGCTCTTCTAGGTTTGAGTTCACCCTCGCCCTTTAGAAAACTAGAGTTGGGTGAATATATAAACTTCGGATTCGGAGTTTGGGGAGCAAATATCGCAAGAGCCGGTCTCGCTACGGAAGATGAGAAGCACTTTCCATCTTCTGCATCGAACATTCTCCAAGAACTTTACTTTCCATATTTTGAGATGATGACAAGATGGTATGAATCTCTGGAGATTGGAACAGATGGAAGGTCAGTCTATAATGCCGTAAAGGAGTTTGTGGAAAATCCTGACAATGGAGTAAGTCTAAACCCTGGTCATCTAATACACAATGATGAGTGGTTAAATTCCCCATTCTATGAGGGATCTCAGGATGTTTTGCACTCAGGGATGGCAATTCAATGTGACATCATTTCAGCACCAAAATCACCTCTTTTTGGAGTGCATGTAGAAGATGGTCTTGTGTTGGCAGACGAGCAACTAAGAAACGAGTTAAGAAAGAAATTTCCGAATACTAGCGCTCGTTTTGACTCAAGAAGAGACTTCATGAAGCAAAAACTTGGGATTGAGATATCAGACGAAGTGCTTCCAATGAGCGATATCCAAGCTTGTCTAGCTCCCTTCATGATGTCTCCTGGAAAAGTGCTCGCCTGGATCTAGATCGTATTAAGAACGGAGTAATACTCCAGTTCAGGAAGCATTTCTTAGAGTGTTTTGTAAGCCGCTCCGTCATCCAAAGACTATTCCGGGATTTCGGTTTCTATCTTTTTCGAGGATGGGTCCACGGTCTGGCTTCTACTATGTCAACAGATATAAAAGAGGCAGACTGAAAGGATCAAGCAGTAGACCGGCAGGTAGCTACTGAATGGAAAATGGGACTGAATGGAAAATGGGACAGACTCGATTTTCCAAGTTTTCTCGAATCGAAGCTTTAGACAATGCTCTTTCTCGACGATTGTTCTCACGTCTTGCGCGCGTATTGGAGGATGGTGGACCGTTGACGGACAACGTTGTTTTCACGTGAACCATAGTGGTTTATTCTCTTTGACTGGGGGTGTCTTCGTGGGCGGAGCAGGAAATAGGCTCCGTTCTTTTCTTTTTGTGAATAAGAAGTCCCTCACAGTTTTTTGCCTTCGATTTCTTGTTCACTGTGAAAAATGGAGCCTGACCCTATTTAATATGGTGCAATCGACACAGATAATAACCATCTGGGACATTCCGGAGATCAACAGACTTCTTGAAACGGCAAGAGAGCTAAGGAGCTGATAACATGGGCTGGAATTGGCAGGAAGAACTGAAAGCAATAGTAAAGACAGCGGTTGAGAGAAAACTGAACGACCTGGGGCTGAAAAAGCAATGAAAAAACTCGGACAGCAATCAGGGCCTGGTATATACAGACTCTGTGTAAGGCGCGATGAGGTCCTGCTCTGCAGAAGGGAACTCGAAGCCCAAAAGAAGTCTGAACTGTCTTTCGAGCAGGCCAGAGAAGAACTGATCGAAAAACTATCGGAACGACTTTTAAAACTTCTTCTGGAGATAAATCGAATGGAAACGGAGAGACTGCTGCCCTACACTGTATTCTCTATCTCGGACTTCACAGACGACCTCAGTACTGCCCATTACGTCTATCTCCAAAAGCACATGCGAGAGCGAACCTCTTTCGTTGTCGATAAGGGAAGAGCCCAGGAAGCTCTCAGAGAAGTACCCCGAACAGCTCCACTACGGTAGAGCCGTAATACTCCCCAGAGAGTATGACATTACATTCATTGTAGGATTTATAAACCACTTCTACGGAAAGGAAGAGTAGAATCACGACAGAATTACGTGATTTTGTTCTGAATGTTAACTATGATATAATATTCGTAAGTACTCGAGATTTTGCAATGCAGCAATCGATGGATCAGTCAAATGAAGTTTATCTAATGAAAACCGTGGTTGCGGAGGATATCTGATGTGACTGAAGTACTCAACCGTCTCGAGCAAACACTACAAAAACAGGTTGCTGATGAAGATCTGAGAGTTATTAGCAATCTTGTGTATACTGAAGAGGAAATACTAATCATTGAGTCTGAATTCAAGAATGTGATTCTAGGTTATTCCGTTAATTCATCTGCCACTGAAAACAAAGCCTATAGAAATTCCATCGAATATCTGTCGGAGAAATATCCGTTATGCTTCGCGCTTTACCTCGTATGGCACGGCATAGTCCACTACAAAGATAATAACTTCTGGAAAATCCCTTTGGAGTCACTCAATCTTCAAGACGATGCCAACACACAGAGACTGGTGGGCAGTAGATTTCTAGCCATTCTCGATAGATTCGGCTTAGATAGGTTCAATGTTTCTGAAACAACACACACATTCGTTACTCCAATCCTCTCTCACGGTAAGGTTCCCAATGAATATCTTGAGCAATTCTTTGAGGGGTTTATTTCTGAGCTCTATTCAGCTATTCCAGATGACATACAGGTCTACCAAGTAGTGAAGAGCATCTTGGGTGCTATTAGAAAGTCCAATAATGATTCGCTCAAGAGAGATGAAATCGAGAAAAGACTGAGAGATTTAGATACTGAAGAAGAATTGTTGCGCTTTGTGAAGAGTCACTGGGAAATCATCGAGAGAATGTTCATATTTTCGTCAGAGCGGAGATATCATAAAAGTTTTGAAGAGATACTGAACTACGGAAGAGAATACTATGAGAGCCTTGTCTCGTTTGCAGAAAATCAGGAAAATGTTAAGAATCTTATTAAGCAAGAACTCTTTCTGAAAGATAGATTTAGAAGCCTCTACTCTAACCTAATTACGCAAGTCCTCGGCGATATTGAATTATATGCTGAAGAAGAGAAGTGTTTTAGTAATGTACTTTCTTCAGACCCAATCCATAAGACAATAATCAGAAGGAATTCGAGCTTACCAGAAGTTAAGAGACCTTTCATAAAGAAAAAACGCGGCGAACACGATAGTCGAAATGTCGGACATCGAGAGAGAAATCTACACAAGATCTTCGACATCCTAGGAGAAATAAAGAAGATAAGCAATTCTGTGAATGATGTTGAAAGCCGAAAGCGAGTATTTCAACAGAAAATGGAGATGCTTCTAAGTAAGCTTGGAAAGGACTCGTTCATTGTTACTTTCTTATGGAGGATGTTATTGCATCAGATAACCAAAATCGGCCATGGTGATATTGAAATAGGTAAACAAAGACTTCAGGAACAATTCGATCTTATTGACGAACTGGCAAGACACGGATTAACAGCTCAGGAAGCCGTCAAAATATGTTTCTCGGTTCTCGACAGACAAATTTCTGAAGATAATCTTCCTGGTCTACTTTCTGAAGTTGAGAATGAGAAAAAAGAGCTTCTGAAGGAATTGGAACTTGTTGATAGCTCAGAACACGGTATCTCGAGTTTTGAGTATTTGAATAAATCTACCAAATACTTCCTCCTACTTGGTGAAGAAAGTGCTTCAGATTTTGTTTCTGAATGCATTAGACTACTCAGGAATCTCAAAGAAGGCAAGAGTATTACGCTTGATATTGAGACGAAAGTATCAAGACGAATAGTAGAGCAGATGCAACAGTGGTGGGAAGATAAGACTGAGGATAGTCATATTAGGCAAAGTCATGACAGCCTGAATAGGAAGCATTCCTCCCCATTTCCTGTTGGTATCAGAAAGCTGATAACTCCGAAAAGATACTATATGAATACCGTAAAAGAAAGCAAGAATCCAAATACAAAGAACATAAGGATTCCGTATCCATATCTCTCATGGAATCCTGACGAGGGAAGTATTTTCATTACAATGTCAGAATCGCGCCTTGTTCACAAGGGACAAAGAACTGCTTCACTAGTAGTTAATACAAAAGATGAAGAGCAGAACGTGATTCTTGATCTCCGGGTTCGTGGAGGTACTCTGTACACAATCGAAAAAACCTTTGTCCTAAAAAGGCTGGCTCCAAAAATCAAACTTTCCCTGTCGTTCGACGGCAATTTGGAACGAGAATGGCAAGCCAATCTCATGAGTGATGCAAAACCATACTTGTTGTTCGACAATCAGGGAGAGTTGATCGAAGATTGTTCCCAGGATTATGATCTCTACTACCTACTTCTTCCTTCGGGGCTAACTCTTGTTGATAAGCAAGAAAAAAGGCACCTTCCAGCAAGATGCAAATATGAAGATTTCTCTGCGTTCGAGATCTCTTATGATGGACGCGATCAGTATTTCATAAGAGGCGACGACATAGAAATAAATCTGTTTGATAAAGAGCCATTCCAGCGCTCGAGGATAGTGGGTAAGACAAACCCCCATATTGTGGCAAACGGTTACCCGATCTTTATCGGCCCCGAAACACCAAGAATCGAACTGTACACAAGCGACATTGACGAACTCGAAAATCTTAGCATAGAGTTCCAAGGAAAAACATTCAAGAAGAAGATTGGCTACAAAGATTTCAGAAGACTCTTTTGCGAAGAAAAACAAGACAACGCAGATCCCTCAATTCTACCTCTAGAAGGACTTATAGATGACAACTATGGAGATTTTGCAGTAACAATTCGGCATAAAAAAGGGCATTTTCATCGCGAACAGTTCAGGTATATTCCAAGGATTGATCTGGTTTTCTCAAAAGAGTTTTTTGTGCCGACTAATCGTATAGCAGAAGGCAAAATAGACACGGATCTTGACTCCGGATTTTTCATTCATTGGACCGATGAAAGTCTTGGAAATGCTTCGGGCAAGAGCAGCCTGATCTTCCCGACATCTATGGTCTATCTTGACGGACAGATTCGTTCAATGAATGGGACCTCTATTGATTTCGCCATTGAGATACCAGCCATAAGGTGGAGGAAGAAAAGCGAAGCTGAATGGAGAATAACAATAGAAGAGATCTGGCATGAAGAGTTGGGAGAAATCGAGATATTCTTGCCAAAAATACTCGAAAACAATATTGAAGTCAGTCTTGAAGATACCGAACAATCGCAGAAACTTCACTTCGGAAACGACAGAATTGTTACGGTCAACCTCCTTGAGTTCAGCGATACAGTTAGAAGTGAAGATAAGCGCGATAGCTTGATGATCGTTCTAAAAGGTGTCAATAGAACTAACGGACAACAGATAAATGTTCCTCTTGTTTATATAAGACGTAAATGGAAGATCCTTGACTTCAAATATGAAATTAAACCATTGAAAGGGAAGCAAAAATCATTGATTATAAATTGGAAAGAACTTGGACACCCTAAGAATAGAGTAGTAACCATCTGGAAGAAGTACGGACGGTCGGTCCAGCTTCTGAAGAAGCAATCATTGCAAGACGGTGAAGAGAGTGTCTCTATTCTTCTTGATTCGGATGCTTTCAGCAAGAAGCTGATAGCTGCGTTTTTAATTGATGATGGATTTTTGGACGTAGACAATACTTATGATGACCTCGAAAACGATCTCAAATTCGAAATCGACTTTTATAACACAGGCTTTGTGCTTGAAAAGATGCAAAACCTGGGTTTGCTAATAACCAGCTTTTCGGGGCCTAATCATAGGTCTGATATAACTGTTCACAAATCTTCGTCTGACGAAAAAATGAGCATACAGGATATTGAAGATCACGAAGTTGGTGGAGAAAGCGAAATCCTATTCTCAGGTCATATAAAGAGAGATTTTCGAGGTAAGAGATTTGACTTCGGCCTATGTTATTTCACTGTCGACATGGATTCAAAGAAGATAACGATGCTTGTCGATAAGCCTGGTGGCGATGGTGCAATGTACTGTCCATTATGTAGAAGAGTATTCTGGGATGACATAGACGAAGAGCATCGGAAGCATCATATCATGGTTGATGAGGCTTCGTTCGAGCTGGGAGATGGAGAGCTTGTTTGATCCTATCAAGGCGACTGAAGACATTGTTGAAAACTATCTAAGCTACTTGAGAACGACCTTCAATTTCTCTGACCACGAATTGAGAGATCAACTAAACATACTACTAAACCATAAAGACAAGTTCTTCAAGGGTCCTATACTTGAAGCGACGCCTCCGTTCGAAAACGGGGCTACCATCCGAGGATTAGTAGAAGAAGGTGTGCTTTCCAAAGGTTTTCTGCAGTTCTCTACTGAAAATCTGGACATCGATCGTCCTCTTTATAGACACCAAGAAGAAAGTATAAGAAAGATCGTTACTCTTAATCGAAACGTGGTTGTGGCCACTGGTACTGGCAGTGGAAAGACGGAATCGTTTCTAATACCGATTCTGGACAGTCTTTTAAAGGAAATGGAGAAAAATACTCTTTGCCCCGGAGTGAGAGCTTTGCTTCTGTATCCTATGAATGCTCTTGCGAACGATCAAATGAAGAGGATGCGCTCCCTTCTCGCCAACTGCAGTGAAATAACGTTCGGCATATACACTGGAGAGACCCTCGAAGAAAACAAGAAAGCCGAAGAGAAGTTCATGAGAATCCACAACAACCGCTCTCCACTGAAGAACGAACTGCTTTCCAGAGAAAGGATGAGACAGACTCCACCAAACATTCTAATTACTAACTATGCAATGCTCGAATACTTACTTCTCAGGCCAGATGATAACGTTTTGTTCGATGGAGATTACGCGAAGTTCTGGCGTTTCCTGATACTTGATGAGGCGCATTCGTATAGTGGTGCAAAAGGGATTGAGACTTCTTTGTTGATTCGTCGACTCAAGCAAAGAGTCTACAGTTCTGAACCGTCTCCACTGAATTGTGTTGCAACAAGCGCTACTATCGGCGGATCAAGAGATGTCGATACTCTAAAGAGTATTGCCAGATTTGGTAGCGACTTGTTTGGTGAGGTTTTCTGCTGGGAAGAGGGTGTCCCGGAACTTCAAGATGTCGTACTTGGACATAGGAGAAACTTCGCATTAGAAGAGAATTGGGGAATGCCAGAAGACAACATTTATGACCAGCTGAATTGTGAACTGGACAACTCAAAGGAACCCGATACATCAAGACTACTCGCTATGCTTTCGGAGGCTGAAGTTCCGAATCAAATCATCGAGAGCTCAAAGAAGAATGCCAAAGACTGGCGAGCATTATTGTTTAATGTTTTCAAAAGGGATTCGAGAGTAATCAAACTGCGACTTCTTCTCGAAAAAGGACCAAAGGAGATTTCGGAAGTAGCTTCAGAGATCTTTCCTGGAGATCTTGACCGGAAAAGAAAACTCGTTTCAATGGTGGCTCTAGCCAACAAGCTAAAACACTCAACCGAAGACCTGGCTTTATTACATGCAAGATATCATCTTTTTATCAAAACTCTTGAAGGTGGCTATGTTTCCTTCTACCCTAAAAAGAGGCTCTTTCTCGAAAAACACAATGGAGTCATCGTTGATTCTGAGGAGTATCCGGCGTTTGAGTGCGCTGTGTGCAAGAATTGCGGGCAGCTTTACATAGTCGGCTACACTGTTGAAGAAAAGTTAAGGCAAGCTGTTGAAGAGCTCCAAGGTGACAACCATTCGCTTCAGTTCTATCTAGTGGTTGATGGTGGTTTCGCCGATTACTCTATCGCAGAAGATGAATTGGAAAGCGAAGAATCATCATTCGCTCCGGAAGACGAGTATATTCTCTGTGTAAAATGCGGTTCAATCCAAAAAAAGGACTTACTCGGCAACAAATGCAACTGCGGTAAAGAGCATACAATCCAGTTAATCAAGGTTAAATCTACTTCTGGCGAAGTCCATAAATGTCCGAGATGCGGATCATCCAATTCCCTTTTGTCGGTAGTAAGACGGCTAGTGATTGGTGACGAGTCTGCAACAAGTGTACTTGCAACTTCTCTTTATAGACACTCTCAAGAGATGGAAACGGAAAATCCAAAGACTGTAGACGATGAATGGGACACTTACACAGAAGTGACGTCCACACTTAGAAGCACTCGTCGCCTTCTTGTATTCTCGGACAGCAGACAGGAAGCCGCTTTCTTCTCTACATATCTTGGCGACTCGTATTCTCAAATCCTCAGGCGAAGGCTTATTGTAGATGCCCTTAAGGCAAACTACCAAAGAATCGTGAAAGACGAATGGTCTATAAATGACCTGGCCGAGTGTGTTTTGAATCATGTTGATCAATTGGGATTCTTCTCCCAGGAAAAGAGCCGTACAGAAAAGAAAAATCAATGTTGGTGTTGGATACTCTATGAGTTTCTTGCAAGAAGCGGTAGAAATAGCTTAGAGGGACTCGGAATAGTCGGATACTCTTTCAGGATACCCAGTAAATGGAAGCCTCCAAAGAGACTTAGAGAAATGGGGCTCTCTGATCAGGAGATAACAGACACATACAAAGAGCTTCTGGATTCTTTCAGAATATATGGGGCAATAGAGTTTCCGGAGGGCGTTCGGCCTACAGACGAGTTTTTCGAACCTAAGAATCAGCAGTATTCTTTCAAGCTCTCCGGAAAGGAACGTAACATAAACAGCTGGTATCCTTCAAAAGAATATCTGTCAAACAGAAGACTAGATTATCTCACTAAAATTCTTTATAAGCTTGGTATTAAAAACTACGAATCTGAAGGAAAATCTCTGCTGAAAGATATTTGGGAAAAGGATCTCTTTAGAAAAGAATCTTCAGCCTGGAAAGAAGTCTTTGTTGAATCCAGTGAAAGATCCGTAGGAACAGTCTACAGAGCAAGACATGAATTCTGGGAGCTTGCAATGGGAATCGGAGTTAATCCTAACGATTTTTATCGTTGTTCAAAGTGTGAGAAGCTGACTTTGAGATCTGTGCACGATGTATGCCCAAGTTACAAATGCGACGGTAAGCTGAAGAAAGTGAATCTGGAAGAAGAGATGAAGGACAATCATTACAGAAATCTCTATATGTCTATTGAACCGAAATTGATGGAAGTAGCCGAACATACTGCACAGTTAACTTCACAAAACGCGGCCGAGAAGCAAGACAGATTTTATAAAGGTGAAATCAATGTGCTCAGTTGTTCAACAACTTTCGAACTAGGTATTGATGTTGGGCAGCTTGAAACGATCTTGATGAGGAATATGCCACCAACTCCTGCCAACTACATTCAAAGAGCTGGACGAGCTGGAAGGCGCAGTGACTCGACTGCATTCTCACTCACTTACGCAAAACGTAGATCTCATGACCTCTTCTATTTCAAAGACCCAATGAAAATGGTCTCCGGAGTGATAAAACCACCAAAGTTCGAGTTAAAGAACTTCAAAATCATACTCCGTCATATGAATTCTGTCGCTATTGCTGCCTTCTGGAAAGAAAACCCTAAGTATTTTGGATCTTGCGAATCATTCTTCTTTAACAAGAGAGGCTCTGGCACCAATGCCTTCAAGGAATTCCTCTTAAAGAAGCCCGATAGCCTGTTGTGCGCTTTGAAAACAGTTGTCCCCCAAGAGCTTCATAAGAAGTTGGGAGTCGATGACTGGAGTTGGCTAGATAAGCTTATGAGCAATACAGATGGATCATTAGAAACTGCAACAGAAAAGATTGAAAAAGATATCGAGGCACTAGAGGCCAATATGGAGGAATCCAGCAGACAAAGAAACTACAGAATAGCAAGCAGGATGCAGGAAACCATTAAAACACTTAAGGACCGACAGATAATCGGTTACCTTTCACAGAACAACGTCATACCAAAATATGGATTCCCCGTTGACGTGATCGATTTGCAGACATACCATCACCCACAAGGGATGACAGTGGAGCTTTCACGGGACATGAAGATCGCACTTTCTGAATATGCGCCTGGGAGTCAAGTGATTGCCGATGGATACGTTTGGACAAGCAGATACATAAAGAGGAGGCAGGGTAAAGAATTTCCAAAGAATAGGTTTGTCATATGCGATCGTTGCGGCTATTTTGCCAGTTCATTGGAGGAACGTTCGGAAAAAGAATTGTCGGAAGCTTGTCCAGTTTGTGGAGAGAAATACAGTCGTTCTGGAAGCTACATTACACCAGAATTCGGGATGATAGGCGATTCTCCAGTTAAGCCATCAGCGAAGAAGCTAACAAAGACCTTCTCAAGCCGGTATTACTTCTCTTCAAAGACTATCGGAGATACACAAAGTAATACAAGTCATGAGAATGTTGCAGGATTGAATATCTCCATTAGCTCTTCTGAAGGAACTCTAGCGGTCATAAACAATGCTGGTGGAAAAGGGTTTTCCATTTGCAAGAACTGTGGTTTTGCGTTAGTTGGAAGGGATGAGAGACTTGAAAAGCACAGCGACCACTTCGGAAATAAATGCAAAGGCCAGTTTGAAAGACACATAGTCCTCGGATATGAGTTTCTTACAGATATACTTGAGATCTCCTTTGAGGATTACTGCAACGAACCCGATTACTCACTCTGGTATTCGCTTCTATATGGCATCCTAGAGAGTATAAGCAGCTCTCTAGAAATCGATAGAAATGATATTAATGGAGTCTTTAGATACAAGTCTAATCGTTTACCGACATTAGTACTGTTTGATTCTGTTCCCGGTGGTGCTGGTCATGTAAGGAGAGTAGTTCAAGAACACCGGCTTGAAGAGATTCTATTAGAAACTCTGAGAATAGTCGAAAACTGCGATTGCGGAAAGGAAGACGATGGCAAAGCGAGTTGCTATGGATGTTTGAGAAACTACTCTAACCAGTCATTCCACGAAATACTGGATAGAAGCAAAGTGATAGATTTCCTTAAACCATATCTTGGAACTCAGAACACAGTTGCCAGTTATGAGTAGGGTATCCCATAAACTAGGCATCTTAAATGATAATCGTAGTTTTTGCGAACAACGAATGCAGTTTATTCTTTATGCGCGTTCTACCGAACTCAAACGAACTGGAGCACTGACTTGCAGGAGCAAGCTGTAAAGACGGTTCTAGAACAGACCGAATACATCTGCCGTGATTTGGTTCTTCCTCATATTCTATGATTCCGTTACTAAACTTGGTTCTTATCACATTCTTCACTGCTCAATCTCAACTTTGACAGCAAAATGGAAGAAATCGCAGGAAGAAGATCTGAAAGTCTTATGAATTCGTCAAGATTAAATAGGGCTTCCTGAAAAAGCACATAAAGCGCATGAATAGTGAAGTACAGGCGAATAATGTGGTATAATGGTGCAGAATTCAAATAGTATCAGACTCCATTTTTCACACTATCCACTCTCCCTCTACATACACGTATTCCTCAGGGTAGATAAACCTCAGAATGCTATCACTGTTGATAAAGGAAACGTCAACCACCTCGGGATTTCTTTCGTAAAGCCTCTTGAGCAACTCCCTGATTCCTTCTCCATCGTTGAGAGTCGCCCTTATCTCCTGCGCTCCCGTTGAAAGGGCTGAATCCAGTCTGTTTAAGTGTTCCTGAATAGTGATCCGAACGCTTCTCAAGAGCTTATCCGGAGCCGGATCTTCTTTGCAGGATTCAAGTTCATCTGTCAATACGAACTTCCAGCCATTCTTCTGTGAACGTCTGTCATAAGCAATTTCAAGAGCGTACGTACTTCCGATGAGAAAAGTGTTCGAATCTTCCTCAAGAATCTCGAGCCCCTTACTTATGCCCGGAACACGAGTGCCAAGCGAGCCTAAAAGCAGAGCTGTGTTATCCGACAGCGCAAGCGTTTTCTGACCTCAAAAGCGCAGAAGTGTGGTCGCGGTAAAGGTTGAAACCGTGAGATCTTTTCGAGATTCCAGCTGTCGAAGAAGCCAGAGAGCCCCACAAATGAAGTTACGACTCCATCTTCAATTACTGGAACTCCAAATACGATAGAACGATTGCCGGTAGATCTGCTCATTACCCGATACCCTGAAACTTCGTGGCCGCTCTGAAGAATCGGAAAGTAGCCTCTATCCGAGAGATTTAGACCTGTCCAGTCCCTCTGAACGGTATAGTGGTTTCCGTTGGCTTCGATACATATGGCCAGACCTTCATAACTTTCGATGAAGATCATCAAGAGAGGGACCACAAAAATGGGAGGGACCACAAAAATGGGACAGACTCGATTTTCATAGCCCTTTTTAGTGGTTGGTTAGGAGCAGAGAAAAGGGGCTTGACCGAGTTCATCGAGAAGCAAACGAGATTCACTGATAAGAACACTCACTTCGTAAGCTGACTTGATCCTCAAATAAATCGGGTCAGACTAGATCATTCGCATCTGCGCAACATTCTTCTTAGTGCGAAATTGGTTGATTTGCTCTTCTTGGCTGAGATTATCTTGCAAAATGACAAGACAAATCGCCTCCCTTTTGATAATGAACCGGGGAGATTTTTCAGGACTACCAAGATCTTTCATTAAACACAATACCCTTGTGTTGAATTGCTGAGCGCTGTTGCGTCGAAGGAAAGGAACCTGCCTTAATTGCTGACGTAATACTTCCAGTCTTCCCACCTATCAGGTCCTCTTGGGTCTGTGACTCCAAGCATAGCTTCTGCAAGCACATGAAAGAAAGGCGCTATGCTATAATATAAA
>Ga0334898_1002044_pt1 | contig 19873 bp, 22 predicted proteins | sample GraSluR3_MG_10_FD_207228 | JGI IMG/M metagenome (GOLD analysis project Ga0334898, IMG submission 207228) | Sludge microbial communities from methane-producing bioreactor in Wageningen University, Netherlands - Granular Sludge_3_08-R3 | ecosystem: Engineered > Bioreactor > Anaerobic >... | reverse complement strand
ATATTATCGAGAAAAGCACACGATGCAACAAGAAATAGTACTGCTATCGAAAAAAAAATGCATGAAAGTCTTTACAAATGAACATGTGATGACAAAATAGAGGAAAGCCAAGAAGAGAACTTCTTCATGGAAAGGAGAAGTGTATGAACGATGCCGAAACGATGGAATTTTTATTGCTGTTACGTAGCATTGATGAACATTTAGTGGATTTGAATGACAAAATTGACGATATTGTTTCCTGGAAAGAAGATGTGGATACTTTTTTGGATCATTCAGAGGCAGCCATAACAAAACTAAACGAGATTTGCGATTCGATTCAGGAACAAACAGGGGAAGTAGCACAGACAAAGGATGTTGTATCCTGGATTGCCTCGGCGATGAGATCCTTACACCAGTAGTACGGAGTACCTATATATAGAAAATTTTCTACAAGGTATCTTGAAATTGTGTGGTGTAGAGGTCGTAATAGAAACCTTTTTTAGCAAGAAGCTCTTCATGGTTTCCTTGCTCAATAATTTTTCCTTGATCAATGACGAAAATCTTGTCGCAACTTGTGATTGTAGAAAGTCTATGCGCAATTGCAATGGAGGTTCGTCCTTGCATCAGTTTGTTAATACCTTCCTGAATGAGTTTTTCAGTATAGGTGTCTACACTTGATGTAGCTTCATCTAGAAGCAAAATACGAGGATTGTGAACAAGAGCGCGAATAAAGGATATTAGTTGTTTTTGGCCATGAGATAAGTTGGAACCTTCCGAACTGAGCATCGTATCATATCCCTTTGGAAGAGTAGTGATGAAAGTGTGTGCATTTAAATATTTAGAGGCTTCAATAATTTTTTCAATGGGTACATCTTGCCCAAGAGTAATGTTTTCCCGAACAGAACCTTTAAAAATAAAAACATCCTGCAACACAATAGACATATTGCTGCGAAGTTCTTGTAGGGGTAAAGAGCGAATTTCTTGGCCATCGATGTATACAGAACCACTTTCAATATCAAACAAGCGGAGTAATATGTTCATTATCGTCGATTTACCAGCTCCAGTAGGGCCTACCAATGCAATTCTCTGGCTAGGCTCAATTGTAAAAGACACATTCTTGAGAATATCTTTTTCTTCGCTATACCGAAATACTACATTTTTAAATTCAATTTTCCCTTCAAAAACGGGGGGAGTGGGAGATGGGAGTGCATTGTCAGGAATGGTGTCATTGCAATGAAGAATATCCCCAATTTTTCCCATAGAGGAAGCGGCATCTTGTAAAATATTAAATCGTTCTCCCATATCTCTGAGAGGTTGATAAAAATAGTTAACCCAAAACAGAAACGCTGTCAGTGTTCCAATTGTACTGGTTCCCTTGATCACCATATAACTTCCTGCAACAACCACCGTAATGCGAGAGATAAAGCTGCAAATGTTAATCGTCTGATTAAAGTAAGTGTGTTGCTTTAAGGCGCGGTATGTAGCATCGCCATATCCTTCAGAGATGGCATCAAAATAGGTACGATTCTTTTTCTGTCGGTTGAATATTTTTATGATGGAAATTCCGCTTAAGTTTTCTTGTAAATTGATGTTGAGTTGTGTCAGTTTGCCTCTGGCAAGATCGTACGATTTGCGTAGCAATTTGGAGAAAAATACAACCGACCAAACAACCAATGGGGTTAGGAATAGTGAATAGAGAGAAAGAGTTACATTGGTCGAAAAGAGAAAAAATAATGTGACAACCAGTAGAATTGCATCATTGACCAACTGTACGGCTCCACTACTCATGAGTTCGGATAATTTTTCAGTGTCATTTGTGGTTCGTGTGATAATGACACCCAGCGGTGTTTTCCCCAAGTATCGATTCGAGAGGGTGAGGAGTTTGTGAAAAATATCTTTTCGAAGATCCAGTACAATTCGTTGAGCAGCTACAAATGAGTAGTAGGTGCCCAAATATTGGAAGATGTAGGTCCCTATGATTAAAAGCAGTGAGTACAATCCGATGAAAAGAAGGCCATGAAAATCCTTGGGAATAATGTAGTTATCAATGGCTGTTTTTAAAAGCAAAGGAACAATGGTGGAAGCGAGGGTGGCAATGAGCAAATAAATCATGGTGGCAATAAGAGTTCCCTTGACCGTTTTTAAGTAGGGTAGCAAATCTTTTAAAATGCTTATGGAAGGTTTGTTCTGCGCGTCATTGTGGGGAATAGGATCAATTTCCATTTTGTAAACCCTCCAATCCTTCAAGATATTGATAATGATAGAGTCGGTAGAAATAGCCTTTTTCGGATTCGATTAAACGACTTGGGGTATCGAACTCAGTTAATTTTCCTTTTTCGATTACAGCTATTTTGTCAAGCCAATGCAAGGTAGTGATGCGATGTGAAATGATAATGCATGTTTGGTTGGTTTTCTTCAAATGGGCTTTCAAATTGTTGATAATGATCTCTTCTGTTTCAGGGTCGACCGCAGAAAGAGAATCATCCAAAATCAGGAAAGGCCGCTGCGTTACTAAAGCTCTAGCTAAAGCCAGTCGTTGCTTTTGACCGCCCGATAAAGTAACGCCTCTTTCGCCAATAATGGTATCAAATCCATGATCAAGCATTTTTACATCTTCCAGCACTCGTGCAATTCTTGCTGCTTCCATAATTTCATCTTCAGAAGCGTCAGGTTTCCCAAACCGTAAATTTTCCCATACAGTGTTTGAGAAAAGAAAGGATACTTGGGGGACATAGGCGAACTGTCTTCTGAGCATCTTAAGATCGAGATGAGTTATATCGTAATCGTCAACAAATATTGTATTTTCAGGCGGATCCCAAATACGGAGAAGAAGAGACAGAATCGTTGTTTTCCCGCTCCCCGTAGGTCCTGTGATTCCAATGCTTTCACCTTTATGCAATTGGAGAGAAAGGTTTTGAATGGCATGTTCTTTGTTTTGAAGAGGATACGAGTAGGTAAGGTTTTGAATGGAAATTGTATCCATAGAAAGAGCAGGCTTTAAAAGAATTCTTTGCGAAGCATCAGCGGAGGGGGTGGTGAGAATCTCTTGAATACGTGCAAGAGATATGCTAGCCCTTTGATACATATTGACTACAAAACCAACGGCCATCATAGGCCAAGCTAAAAGCTGGATGTATTGAGTAAACTCGACCAAGGTACCTAGCGTGATCAACCCATGCATGACTTGATATCCACCAATAACGGTAATGACAATGATTGTTAGGGAGATTACCATGGCGATGGCTGGATGAAACAAACCCATGAGTTTCCCCAAATTTACATTGATTCGAAGATAGGAAGAGCAAACATCTACAAATCTTTTCATGTAGTACGTTTCTCTGCAAAAAGTACGAATCACGTTCATGCCCACAAGTGTTTCTCTGACTCGGGTGGTGATATCAGCAAATGTTTCCTGAATTGCTTTGAACAATTTGTGCATACGTTTGGAAACAAATTGAGCCAAGAATATTAAGATTGCCAAGGGAAGTACAATCCACAAGGTCAATGTTGGAGCTTTTACGAGCATAATGACAAGAGCTCCCACTCCTAAAATAAAGATATCGTACAAAGAAAGGAGCCCCATGACCAAAAACCTTCGTACAGAAATGGTGTCATTATTTGCTCTAGCCATTAAATCACCAATTTCATTGTCAAAGAAAAAGGAATCGGGAAGGGACAGGTATTTCTCAAACAACTGTTTTCTTTTTGTATGCTCAAAATGAATTGCAAATTTCCGCATGATGTTAATGTAAATGACTCGAAAAATAACAATTGAAAAAGCTGCGATAGCAAAATACATGGCGTTGATCCAAATAGGAGAAAACGTTGTAATGGTGGAGGGGTTGTCAATGCTGATATAGTCAATGATGTTTCCTATGAAAAGTGGCATAACAAGCTGAGCGCCATTTACTATCAAAAGCAAAAACGCAATCAAAAGATACCATTTTGAGTTTTCTTTAATGAAGAACCATATATGTTTCATAGAACAACTATTATATGCCAAACCCGGTGAGTGTAAACAACGATACTAGTTATTTCAGGTTCATGAAGATCACGCTCAGTGTTGATAAAAGTATCGCGATGGTTACATTTCGTGTCCTATTTTCTCGAAATACAATCCAGCTAAACAAGCTGATAAAAATAATGGTTCCAGCACTAAATGTTGGAAATGCAAGGGCTGCTGGAATATCTTCCAAAGCGCGAAGGAGAAAATAGGAGGAACCATAGTTGAGTACACCAATGCACAAGCCAAATCCTATTTCTTTCCATCGGAAGATGGTTTTCCGAAAACATTGATTGGCAATCGAATACAAAAGAGCGGTACCAAATACTACAAATAAGAAAAGAGAGTTGTAGGAGGAAACCGCATATTGTTGGAAAACTTTGTTGCTAAACTCTGCCAAACCCATTAAGAGAAGTAGCAAACCTAACGATAAGGAGAATCGATTGGTAGGGTTTGGGTGTTTCCAGTTGTGTAGAAAAAACACAGCTACTAGAGATAAAACAATCCCAAACCACTGAAAGTAGGAGGGAAAAATTTTCCAAAACAGAAGGGACAGAATTACCGGTACGCTGATTCCTAATTTTGCGAACGTGCCTGAGAGTGCTAGTCCGTTATACCGTATGCTGTATCGGTACAAAAAAAGACTTACAAAGAAAAGCAGTCCTCCTACAATACCCAGAGAAATTGCATAGGCAAAAGAGCCAGAGTGTGAAAAAGAGCTGGTAGTAAGAAAAACGAAAGGGAATTCTTGAAAAAATGACTTGAAAGCAGTGGATAAGGAAAACCAATGAAAGGATTGATGCCAAAAAAAGGGGAGGCTCATGAGGGCTGCAAAAAAATAATTGGCAACTAATATGCCAGACCATTGAGCCTTGTACCTTTCACTCCAAGAAAAAACAATAGCAATACCTGAACTACAGACAATTGCTATTAGAAGCCATGTCATTGAGGGAATAAATTATTTCTGTTCTAGGGTGCCAACGGCAGCTGCATACACTGCCAATTCGTTGATCCCGTCAATTTTTAAATACTGATCTGTGAAGATCTGATCGTATGCACCAATCGCACAAACCCCTAGTTGTACTGCTTCTCCTGCAAGATATAGGTTTTGACAGGCATGTCCAGCATCCATTAAAATATAACGATGTGCTTCTAAGTGGTATCTCCATTCGCTTCGATACGGTACGCTGGTCCAAAAGAAAACAACGGATGCTTTTTCTGTAAATACTTGGTTGTGACAACATTTTTTAACATTGCTTACCAAATCTTCGTCGAGAAGTACTCGTATGAGTTGGTGTTCTTGAGGCAAATACCGGTACACTCCAGGCTCTATTTTGTCTACATTTAGCACCGCTATGTACGTAACCAAGGAGTGTCTAGCTCCTCCTGATGGTACCATTCGTAATGAATAGGCTTGTTTTGGTCCGATTTCTTTGATGCCTTGCGTGGCATAAAGAAGCCACGATAATTCCTCAAGAGTGATTGGGTCAGCTGTGTAGTTCCGATGACTTCTACGGTCAAGTATGATTTGGAAAATATCTTGTTTCTTCATTGTCGTTTTTTCTGGGATGGGTAGGTGTACAAAGGTGGATCCTTTTTTCTCAAATGGTTTAAAAAGATCAGGTCTAGGAAACCTTTGCTCTTGGTCAGTTTTCACTCTCTTTTTTTCCATCCAGTTCAGTTTGGATTTCAGAAAAAACCTATGTTTAGTTAGATTGTTCATTCATTCCTCCAAGGAAGCTATTAAAACTATTACATATACTATCATTATAGTATTATGAGATCATTTTATCTAGCATGGGTGTCTTTTTCATACAATCGTCAAATGCTATACTATATTTAATGTATGAAAAGAAAGGATTCTACTATGGAACCAAAAAACATTCTCATGATTGTAGCGAGTAAGAATTTTCGAGATGAGGAGTATCAGTATCCTCGTAATGTGTTTGAAAAAGCTGGGTATCAAGTAACCGTTGCATCCACTACAAAAAAAACCATCCCCGGTATGTTGTCAATGAAAATTAAGGCCGATTTGTTGTTGACAGATGTTGATCCCTCTATATTTGATGCCGTTGTTTTTGTGGGGGGGTCTGGATCGACTGAGTATTGGGATCATCCAAGGGCTCATGAAATTGCTTTGGAAATGAACCAGAACAATAAACTAGTAGCAGCCATTTGCTTAGCCCCCCTGACACTAGGAAGATGTGGCATCATGAAAGGCTTAAAAGGAACGATTTACGAATCTGCAAAAAAGGAATTTTTAGATACAGGGGCTATTTATAAAGACCAAGGAGTTGTTGTAGACAATCATGTTATCACAGCTAACGGACCAACTGCCGCAAAGAAATTTGGCCAAGAAATCGTGAAACATCTGAAGAATCAATAGGAGCTGAAAATATGGTTCTAGTGCGACCAATACCATTTTTCGTTCAATGCTTCAAGTGGTTGTCAATTGGAATTGTTCTGTGTGCAGTAGGTGTGTCCTCTGTTTTTGCTACTACTTCCTTGAGCCATGAGTCTATAATTGATGAGAACCGATTGTTCCCGATTGTATGTGAGCAAGATATTCCCAAAGAATACCAGGGAGCTGTTGCTCCAATCTCCTGTTTAGCTGTTGTTGTTGTGTCCTATTACAAATGTTTACCAATGAATGCTGTGTATACAAAAAAGGGAATCCATCCTTTTGCTACATATGTTACCAATACCTATTCTATTTCTTCTGGCGAAACGTTTTTGCAGGGAGCACAAGGGTCCTACGATGCTGGCGATAAAGATTTGCAAGAGTATGTAAGAAAGCACGGTTTACTTGTGGAACAGCAATACAGTGTTTTGTCAGAAACCGAATTGATGAATAGCATTGCCCCTAGCTTGATGAATCAGAACCCAGTAATGGTTTGGGAGGAATCTTCCAATCCGTACCTGGTGATAGGGATACAACAAAATGACCATGGCACCATTTTGTTGGCATACAGTCCTCTGCAAAAGGAGATGCAGCAGATACCATTGGCAACACTTGCCCAACAATCCTTGTTCATGACTTTTATTTATCCCCATCAAGAGGAGAAAAAAACTTTAATGGAAGAAATATCCCTTCTTGTCAAAAAAAGATTTGAAGCAATTCTCAATGAGTGGAAATGGGATTTAGAAATTTGGTTTTACAAACAGATCAATTCGTTTCTTTCAGGTTTTCATACACGGTTTCCCTGGTTTTCACCGTCGACCTAACCAATTTTTTCACCACGTGAGGAGTTTGGTTATTTTATGTTTGGGAGGATATACTTTTGAACCTTTTTTACAGCATTGGTGCAGTTTATACCCGAAGCCTTAAATTCTACAGTTTGTTGGTTATGAAACGATACGATAGCCAGATATCTTGATTTTATGGTAGGTTGATCAATGTCATCTAAAGATTTTTTCTTGATATCTACAAAATGAATTTGTTGTTTGTAGGGGAAAATCTGTAATTGGTCTTGTCCGAACAATTTAGGGAACACGTATATAAAGGAGTCAGAGAATAAAAACAGGGACTTTGCTTCTCGTTCTTTGCCCATTAAAAAGTCGGAAATGAAATAGTCGTGAAAATGTGTATTGTAAAGCAAAGCACTCTGATAACAGCATTGAATTCTGTCCAATACTTCTTCTTCGTGAACAAAATCGAGTGTAGAAATCTCTTTCTGTATTTGATCAATCATCTATGCCCTCCACAGTTTTAAAAAAAATGTCCCCTAAATATACCAAAAAGAACCAAATCTTCTATACTGATTAAATATGTTAAAGATGACTGGTAAAAATTTACTTCATGTGTTAGAAGAGTTTGCTTTTGCTGCAGGATTGATTTTACTCAATCTTGGCGTTATCTATATCATCTATCTCTTTTTTAAACCATGAGAATTCAAGTAGACTCCAAAGACTGGCATTCCATCCTTCACCTGACAGGTACATTTGTTTATTTTTATGGATTTACAATGATTGTACCCATTATTGTGGCCATTTTTTTTGGGGAGTATAAAACATGTGTTGATTTTGCTCTTGGTTTCATGATTTGTGTCTCTATCGGGCTTTTGTTACGAAATTGTTTTCATTGTCAAACCACTACAAAGTGGGTTCATGGAATGAGCGCTACAGCGCTTTCATGGTTAATTGTTATGTTTATTGCAGCGCTGCCCTACTACTGGAGTGGTTTTTTTGGATCGTATATGCACGCTTGCTTCGATACAATGAGTGGGATCACAACGACCGGTTTGACATTGATTCAAAACATCGACCATATTCCTATCAGTTTAAACATATGGCGACATGTATTGACATTTATTGGAGGGCAAGGGGTTGTTTTGGTTGCGCTGTCATTTGTACCTGCCGCAGCTGTAGGGTTTCAGGCCCTTATAGGCGAAGGAAAAGAAGAAAAGCTAATTCCCAATGTGAGAGATACAGGCAAAGCGATTTGGTTTATTAGCTTTTTCTTCATGATTGTGGGATTGTGCATTTACTTTATCATTGGGTTGTTGATCGGCTTAGAGCCTGGCTGGTCCTTGTTTCATGGTTTTTGTATGTTTATGTCCTCGTGGAGTACGGGAGGTTTTGCACCACAAATGATGAACACGATGTACTACCACAGTTTCATGTTTGAGTTTGCCTGTATGGTATTTTTTGTTTTGGGCTCGATGAATTTTGGTTTGCATTACTATATATGGTTTAAAGACCGCAAAGAACTGTACAAAGACATAGAAACTCGTTCTTTTATCATTACTCTAACCATTACGAGTATTATTCTCACTGTTGGATTGTTGAAAGACCAAATCTATACATCCTTTCTTCCTCTTGTGAGAAAAGGTTTCTTTATTCTCTTATCGGGGCATTCTAGCACAGGTCAAATGACAATTTATGCTACCCAGTTTTTAACACAATGGGGAGATGTAGGCCTGATCGCTGTCATTTTAGTCATGCTTTTTGGAGGTTGGTCTGCCTCCACTGCCGGAGGTTTTAAAGCAATCCGAATTGGAATTGTTTTTAAATCCATTATGTCGGATATACAACAGTTTTTAATTCCCAAGACTAGCGTGTACATATCAAAATACCGACACCTCGGAAATAGGGTACTCAATCCAAAAACTGTTAAAACAACCATGAACATCATTGCTCTTTATATGCTAATCCATTTGTTTGGAGCTATTGTAGGCGTTATGAATGGGTATCCTTTGGTTGATTCTTTTTTTGAATCTGTTTCTGCTACAGCTAATGTTGGCTTAAGCTGTGGGATCACATCCTATACAATGCCCTCTAATATGAAAGTTGTCTACATTATCAACATGTACTTAGGACGACTTGAATTCACTGCTGCAATTGTTTTAATCTCCTACATTGTCAATGGATTATTGCAGCATAAGCATAAAGAAAGCAAATCGGCATGAAGAACAAACAGTCCTTTTTTTGGTGCAGCATTCTGACAGTAGTGATACTGCTATCGATTCCTACGATGGCCAGTGCTAAGCAAGATTGGATGAAAGGCGCACTGGGTAAGTATCTAGAAAAACTAAACGATCAATATTTAACCACTCGGATGAGCGATGAAGAAATTGAAAAGAATACTGAATTGCTACTCCGCGACTACCTTACAATAGAGGACTTATCCCATCTAGAAAATCCTAAAGTTGCAGAGTTAATTACCTTTCCAAGTTTGTATAACGAAAAAGAAATCTTGTTTCATGGGGAAGCTATTGGGCAAATTATGCGAAGGGGTGATTATTGTTGGGTCAATGTAATGGATGCAGATGGAAACTCACTAGGTTGCTGGATGCCGGTGCATTTTTCGGAAGACATTTCTTTCTTGGGAAGATATCGCATTCACGGAGATACACTTCTTCTGAAAGGGATTTTTCATGCAGCAAGAGGAGAGCATGGTGGTGAAACAGAACTTGAGGTAAATGACCTGATTCTTTTAGAAAGAGGGAAGATATATCCTGCCGAAAAAGTGAATATCACATTTGTTTACGTCATATTCATTCTTGTGTTAGGAGTTTTGATTTTTATGGTGTATCAGCACTACTTTGAAAAAAAGAAACAACGTTCTTCTGCTGGAGGAATGTTCTTTGGGGACCATAATTAGGGAGAAAGAATTACGGAGAGGGTTGCTTGGTTAACTCATACAGAATAATAGCCACGGCTGATCGCACCGACAAGTGATTGTAGTCGGTTGGTCCTTCAATGGGCTGGAGCATGTAATCCACTGACTGTATAATGGAAGGGCTTAAACCCCAGCCAGTTCCAAATAATAAAAGCACCGGTGCTTCGAATCTGCTTTTTTGGGTGGAGGGGAAGTCAATTAATTTATCAGGGTGAAAACGAGCGGATGTACCTATAACGATAGGGTTTTGGCCAGTATCTTTAGCAACAGCTTCTTTACACTCTTCCCAATAATTGGTTGTTCTTACAATATCCAAAGCTTCTTTTCGATTGTAATTGTATTCTTTTCCAAAGCCGGTATTCCAAAACTCAATAACTCTCTGTACAACTTGTCGTTGCTTGAGAGCATGATTGACAATAAAAAACGACGAAGCTCCAAAGGTTATACAGGACCGAGCAATATCGTGAAGGTCAAAAAGCGTAACCGAAGTAGTTACAACGGCACCTTTTTTATCAATTACCGGATAGTGAATCAAAGAAACATACAGCGGAAAACACTTATTCATGATTTTTCAATAGGGTATCAATGGAATGGTTCATTTCCGCTCTTATTCTCTTTAAGCGCTGGATGTCATTTTTTGAAAGGGAACTGGGTTGAATGAGTTCCGGTTTTAATAGAAGTGTCCATCGAAGAGATTCGAGCTTTCTCCATTCTTCTATTTTTTTGTGATGACCTGATAGCAATATTTCTGGTATCGATGTTTTGTCATACGCGGAAGGTCGAGTGAAGTTTGGGTATTCCAATCGCTGCTTATCTTCGAAGCTTTCTTTTTGGGTTGATTCTTGATTGCCCAAGACGCCTTTGACAAATCGTATCACAGCGTCTGTGATCACGATAGAAGAGATTTCTCCTCCTCCTAAAACGTAATCGCCTATTGAAATGGGCATGTCAATGTATTGGAAAACCCGATCATCGATACCTTCGTAGTGTCCACACAAAAACACCAAATGGTCATAGGCGCTAAGGTGATGAACTACTTCTTGCGTGAGAAGTTTTCCCTTTGGTGTGGGGAGGATAACAAGAGAATTGGGTTGCCGGCAGTCTTGGATTGCTTTGACAATAGGATCTAGTTTCATGACCATTCCAGGACCGCCACCAAACGGGGTATCATCGGTTGTACGATGAAGATCTTTGGTGTAATCACGAAGATTTACAGTTTGATAAGAAATATGTCCCTTTGAAACAGCTTTCCCCGGGAGACTGTAGTCAAAATAGGCGTCGAGTATTCCAGGGAAAGTTGTTACATAAGTCAGCTTTGTATTCACACAGGTGTGTTTTTCTTATTCTTTGATGGAAATAACAATCCCATCTCGAATTGTAATATCACCAGGGCTCAATTTTTCAAAAAGATTATCTCCTTCTTGAATATCCACAAAACTGTCTAGTTGCGTGTAAGGATAAATGGAACCTTCTTTGAGGGTTTCCATTTCCTTTAGTTTTTCATCAATCTCTTTCATCCCCGCTTCTTGCTGTTGACGGTCATGAGCAAGTTTTGATCTAGCAGAAGTAAGCTCATTTTGGCTAAAACCACCTCCAACATTAAGGAGGAGTCGGCTTTCTTCTGTTTTAATTTTGTCGACATTGTCAGCCATTTCTTTTCGCAGCGATTCAAGCTGGGCTTTAAAGCCTGTCTTAAAACCTTCTGTTACAATGGCTTTGACAATTATTTTGCGTGGGATTGTGATAGTGCTCATACTAATCTCGTACGGGATTGATAATTGCGTTTTTTCCAGTTTTAGCAGCAGCAGCTCGGATTAAAAGACGGATAGCATTGATATTTTTACCATTCTTTCCGATAAGTTTTCCTTTATCGGATTCATCTACTTTAATCTCATAGGCGACGGTTTCTTCAAGGTCTTCACCAGACTCTCTTACGACTACGGCTTCTGGGTTGTCAACTAAGGTTTTGACGATTTCTTCAATTAAGGCTTTCATTGGTTTTCCTCCTTGTTAAGTTTTGCGTCAATGAATTTGTTCCAAATTTTGGTGTGTTTTAGTAGTGCCAATGTTTTATCGGTTGGTTGAGCACCTTTTTTCAACCAATCGATTGTTTTTGCTTCATCTATTTGTACTTTGTTGTTGGCATCTTTCTCTAGTGGTTGATAGGTGCCGAGTAAATCAATGTACCTACTGACGGGGCTTTTACGTGAATCTTGGACTACAATACGGAAACAAGGTTTATGGGGTGCTCCTAGTCTTTTTAGTTTAATTTTTACCACTAACAAATCTCCTCTCGAACGGATTAAAATATCAAGCTACGAAATTTATAAAAAAAAAGTGCCTAAAGTCAAATCATTTAATATTTAGAACCCGTCTTAATGTATAGTTTTTCTTCTTTTTCAAACTGCACTTCTGTATGCTTTTCACAGGCATCTGTAGTATAGATGTCGAGAATAGGAAGTGTTTTTTCATCGTTGCATTGTAAAGAATCAAACATGACTGTGCCTCTAGGCATTACATCACAATCCATAATAGGACCGAAATATTCAACAAAATAAGCGGACCAATTGTAAAAAGAATCCCATGTAGGATTTGTTATCAAATCCCCTACATGAAACCATTGGCCCGTATCCATTTCTTCTACTGATAAATTCCAACGCAGTCCCTCCGGAGTGGAGTTGGATATATTCTTGGTGAGATGAAATCCATAGGTCATGCCGTTGTTCCAATCGTATGGAAGAATGCAAGAAAGACCATTTCCAGGCTCGATGCTTTTGCTTATATAACCTTCAGGATGAGCTTCAGCAGAGAGTGCATCACAAATCGTAAACACAAAACCGTTGCCTCCTAAACCCATACAAGAACTCGTCATACCTACCCATCCAATATTGCCGTTGTTAAAAACAAATTGTACTCCCCAGTAGTACTCTGTAACTTGGTGTTTTGGGCAGTTCACTTTCATGGTAGTCGAGAGTGACTCCACTGTTTCGTTACTCGATTCCCAATCTTGAAAAGCATAAACCAAACGACCGGGAACGAACATTTCGTAATGACTGTAGGTATGTTCAGTATGAGAAGGGATTCCTAGGCTTGTGAAAAGAAGCAGGAGTACCACACAAACCCACCACTTGGTCGTTATTGGCACGAAGGAGTCCAAACATTCCCATAGGTGCTATATGGTGCAAGCTCTTCTTCAATTCGCAAAAGTTGATTGTATTTTGCAGTTCTTTCACCCCGACAAGGTGCTCCTGTTTTAATCAATCCACCTCCAAGAGCAACGGCAAGGTCTGCAATAAAGGTGTCTTCCGTTTCACCAGATCGGTGCGATATTACATACCCGTAGGAATTCTTTTGTGCAAATTTTACGGTTTGTAATGTTTCCGTTAAAGTACCAATTTGGTTCACTTTTACAAGAATACCATTTGCAATACCCTTCATAGAACGCTCTTTAAAGATTTTTAAATTGGTAACAAACACATCGTCCCCAATAATTCGAAGCTTGTTTTTGTTGTTTTTTGAAAAGGCAATCCAGCCAGCTTCATCATCTTCTTCAAAAGGATCTTCAATCGAATAAATAGGGTAGGTTTCTGTTAAGTGTTGATAATAGGCACCCAATTCTTCCGAATTCATTGGTTTTTCTCCATGAAGGTGATACATTTTGTCTTTATAATAGCTGTCAGCGGCACAATCAAGTGCTATGGAAATTTGTTCTTTGGGTTGATATCCTGCCTTTTCAATAGCTTTCATAAGCATATCTAATGCAGCAGCATTGGATTCTAAGTTGGGCGCAAAACCACCTTCATCACCTACACCTGTGGATAAATTCTGATCTTGAAGAAGTTTTTTTAACGTGTAGTAGGTTTCACAACCTGCTTGAAGGGACTCTTTAAAAGAGGAAAAACCATGTGGAACAATCATGAATTCTTGAATATCGATGGAGTTGTCAGCGTGTTTGCCTCCATTGATAATATTCATCATGGGGATGGGCATTGTGTTCGCTTGAGCTCCGCCTAAATATCTGTACAAAGGGATGTTTAACAACATGGAAGCAGCTCTAGCCGTGGCCAAAGAAACAGCAAGAATTGCATTCGCACCCAATCGTGCTTTATTGTCAGTTCCATCTAGTTCTAGCAAAATGGAGTCGATGACATGTTGATGCAAAACGCTATATCCAATCAATTCCGATTCAATACTATTGGTAATATTATCGACGGCTGTTTTTACTCCTTTACCGTGAAAACGTTGCATTGAAATATCTCTCAGTTCAAGAGCTTCTCTTTTGCCCGTTGATGCTCCTGATGGAACGGCGGCACTTGCTTGTATACCAGAGGATAGAGTTACAACTGCCTCAACGGTGGGAAACCCACGTGAGTCAATTATTTCTCTTCCTTTGATTTCTTCAATTAAATCCATATCTTACTCCTTGTTTGTTCAAAATCTTATAGAAAAGTATAATAAAGTATACATTGATTGTAACCGAGGAGAAACCTATGAGTAATTCTGCCAAAAGAATCGTTAGTGGAGCAAGAACAACCGGTCGATTGCATATTGGAAACTACCTAGGATCACTACAAAACTGGGTGCAGATTCAAAATGAGAACACCTACGATTGTTTTTGGTTTTTAGCCAACTATCATGCGCTTACCACTGATTATGAAGACCCTCAGAGAGCAGGGGATCATTTGATAGAGCTTTATGCAGACTTGTTATCGATCGGGCTTGACCCCAAGAAATCTACGATTTTTATTCAATCAGATATTCCGGGTCATGCTGAGTTGTTCCTTATTTTTTCTATGATTACTCCTATTGGATGGGTAGAAAGAAATCCTACCGTAAAAGAAATGATCCGCGATTACGATTTAAAAGCAAATGTTACTCATGGATTGTTGGGATATCCCATTTTACAAGCAGCCGACATTGCTTTGTATAAGGGGGATTTTGTACCCGTTGGGAAAGATCAGCTTCCTCACTTGGAAATTTCTCGCGAGATTGTACGCCGGTTTAACAACCTGTATGGAAATGTGTTTCCTGAACCCAAAGAAAAATTAACAGAAGTACCCTTGTTAAAAGGTTTAGATGGAAAAAAGATGAGCAAATCATTGCAAAATACAATTTTTTTGACTGCTTCTGAAAAGGAAATAGAAAGTGCAGTAAAATCAGCCGTAACTGACCCAGGTAGAGTGTATAGAACAGATCCGGGAAATCCTGAAATTTGCAACGTTTTTTCCTATTATCAAATCTTGGATCCGAATTCTGTTGAAGAAATAGCAAAAGAATGTAAGTCAGCAGCCATTGGGTGTTCTCAATGTAAAAAACGCATGATGAAAGTGCTGAACGATTTTGTTTCTCCTATTCGAGAAAAAAAGGACGACTTAATGAATACTCCCCAGGGCAAAGCCATGATTCTTGATTCGATCGAGAAAGGAAGAACAAAAGCCCAAACGGTTGCAAATCAAACAATCCAAGAGATTAAAGAAATATTCCACTTTGAGGTGAAACATGTCGAAAATTAGAGTTCGTTTTCCCCCTTCTCCAACGGGTAATTTACATGTAGGAAATGCAAGAACAGCGCTATTCAATTATTTGTTCTGCAAGCACAACGAAGGAACTTTTGTTTTCCGCATTGAAGATACGGATAGAGAAAGATCCAGAGATGAATTCATCCAAAATGAAATTGAAGCGATGAAATGGATGGGTATACAATGGGATGAAGGGATTGAAATTGGTGGGCAACACGGTCCCTATAAGCAAAGCGAAAGAATGCACCTATACAAAGACCACATACAACGATTGCTAGACACACAACAAGCTTACGTGTGTTTCTGTTCTGCAGAACAAGTAGAAATGGACCGAGAAGAAGCTCGTGCCAATAGTCTACCCCCTCGCTATAGCGGACGTTGTAGAAATCTCTCCCAGGCTGAAGTAGACGCACGAATTGCTAAGGGTGAGCCGTATGTGATACGCTTTAAGCTACCAGATCAACAAGACGTTCAGGTTACAGATTTGATTCGTGGAACCAAAGTATTTCCCGTTTCTTCCTTGGATGATTTTATTATTGTACGGACTGACAGTATGCCAACCTACAATCTTGCTGTTACGGTGGATGATGCTCTGATGGAAATCACACATGTTATTCGCGGGGAAGATCATTTTTTTGGGAATACTCCTAGGCAAGTATTGTTATACGAAGCAATGGGGTATCCTGTTCCCATTTTTGCACATATGCCTATGATTCTGGGCGATGACAAAACAAAATTGAGCAAACGCCATGGTGCTTTTGCCATAACAGAATATGGAAACATGGGCTTTCTCCCTGAGGCTTTTGTGAATTATATGGCTTTTTTGGGGTGGTCTCCCAAAACCGAGGAAGAGTTTTTCACGCTTGATGAACTCATTCAGAGATTTGACATAACCAATGTGAATACAAGCCCTGCAATTTTCGATTACGAAAAGCTAAAATGGTACAACGCTCATTATTTGCGACAAAAGTCTTGTGAAGAACTGTTTCAAATAGCACAAGATGACCTACGAGCAAAGGGATTTCTTACAAAAGAAAAAGACAAAGCATTCTATCTTCAGGCTTTTGAACATATGAAAGACTACATTGTTTTGACCACAGACATTCTTGACAATATTGAGTCAATGGATGCCTACGACGGCATTCAACCACAGCGTTTCACAGAAATCCAAACACCTGAAATGCAAGAATTGCTTCCTGCACTTATTCATCACTTTTCTGCTACGGATGATTGGAGCCCCGATTTTGTTTTGCAAGCAATTCGGGATGCTGGCAAAGAATCAAAAGTGAAAGGCAAGCATTTGTGGATGCCTTTGCGATTAATAATGACAAACGAAGACCAAGGTCCTGAAATCTATTTGGTGATCTACCTAATGGGTAAAGAAAAAGTACTTCGAATTCTGAGAAGCATACAGGCACAGCTTTGAAAGGAGAATGCATTGAACCCCATCTATTTTCATGACACTATGCAGGGGACAAAAGTTGAGTTTGTTCCCCGAATACCAAGCGAAATGAGTATGTACGTGTGTGGGTTGACCACAAGCAATGATTCCCATGTAGGGCATGCCAGAACAGCTATTGTGTTTGATGTAATTCGAAGAGTTTTTCGCAAAAATGGCTATCGAGTCACGTATATTAGCAACTTTACTGACATCGATGATAAAATTATCCAGAAATCTCATGAAGAAAATATTCCTCCTGAAGATGTAGCAAAAAAGTATATGCAACGATACATTGATGTGATTCAAAAAATGCATATATCCGAACCCGACATGTACCCCAAGGTGACGGACCACATTGCTGATATTGTTGCATCCATTGAAACATTAATCCGCAATGGATTTGCTTACGAATCTTCTGGAGATGTTTATTTTCATGTTCGGAAAAGTGAAGAATATGGAAAGCTTTCGAAAAGAAAGCTAGATGATTTGTTATCGGGTGCTCGCATAGTGCCGGGAGAAAAGAAAAAAGATCCTCTTGATTTTGCTCTGTGGAAAGAAGCAAAACCTGGGGAACCTTCTTGGGATAGTCCTTGGGGCAAGGGGCGACCGGGGTGGCATATTGAATGTTCCGTCATGGCTTTAAAGTACCTAGGAAATCACTTTGACATTCATGGGGGAGGACAAGACTTAATTTTTCCCCATCATGAAAATGAAATTGCACAAGCTGAAGGAATTACATGTGAGAAACCTTTCTGTCGGTATTGGATTCATACAGGCTGGGTAACATTAGACAAAGTAAAAATGTCAAAGTCGATTGGCAACGTCTTTCGTATAAAAGATGCTTTGCAGCATTATCATCCCAATGTTCTTCGTTATTTTTTCCTGGCTACTCTTTATTCTTCCCCGTTGGAGTTCAATGGTGAAGCGATACAAAGAGCTGAAAAAAATGTAGAACGCATTGCCAGTTCTATCCGACGCTTTCAAACACTGATGCCACGGAAAACGAATGAAAAAACAAAAACAGAAGAACACCTGGAAGAGTTTTTTTTACAAAATCATCAAGAATTTCATTCTCAATTACGAGATAACTTTAATACCCCAGCAGCCTTTGGAAGTATTCACCTTGCGTTGCGTGAGCTGAACAGAGTATTGGATCAACACGATGGACTGTGCGAAGAAACATACCAAAAGATTCGTTTTTGTTTGACAGATTGTTTCGAAACATTGGGTTTTGTTGCGATCCAAAATACTACTTTTTTATACGATACTGACAGTTTACTAGAAGCACTTACCCAACTAGCTAAAGAATTTGAACTTCCCGTAGGCGACGATGCTATGTCGGTAGATGAGCTTATGCATCTCTTTATTGAGAAACGTTCTATTGCTCGAAAAAATAAGGATTTTGCTCTTTCTGATACCATACGAGATAAGTTGCAAGAGCGCAATATTATTCTTGAGGATTCTTTTGGAAAAACTACTTATAGATTGGAAAAACAATGATTATTAGTGGCAAACACGAAATTGAAGAAGCGATTCAAAGTGAAAAACCAATTCTAAAGGTGATAACACCGAAAAATTACCACCTTTCCAATCGGTTGTATCAACTGTTTAGAGATGCAAGGATACCGGTTATACAATTACAGAAAAGCGTATTCCAAAAAAAGTATCCAGACATGGATTCTATTATTGCCCTTTGCGATGATGTTTCTTTGTTTTCTTTGGAAGAGGCTGTAGCTGTCGAACCCGGGAAGTATTCACGAGTTTTGTTGATGGAAGAAATTGAAGATCCTCAAAATGCTGGGGCTATGCTACGGAGTGCAGCCTGCTTCGGATTTCAATCGGTTTGTATGACAAAACACCACTCAACTTTACTCGGAAAAGGGGCAATGAGTGCCTCATCCGGAGGCATTTTTCAATGCAAGGTAGCCAGGATACACAATATCGGGCATGCCATTGAATATTTAAAATCAATTGGTTATTGGATTGTAGGAACAGACATTCGGGGAAACGAAGAACCGAAAAAAATTAACTATAATTCTCATATTGCAGTAGTAATGGGTAATGAAAAAAATGGATTGAAAAAGAAGACGATTGAAAAATGTGATCACATCGTCCGCATCCCCATATCTGGAAAGACAAATTCCCTTAATGTTTCGGTAGCATTCGGTATTATTGGGTATGAAATTTTTACCCAAGAAATTGACTAATATAGTTGACACTAGTGGAAATTCTCATAAAATATTCCTTCGGTGTGCCGACGTAGCTCAGCTGGTAGAGCAACTGATTTGTAATCAGTAGGTCATCCGTTCGATCCGGATCGTCGGCTTGTGAATTGCAGCTTGAAAATTTCAAATTGTATGTATAATAGAAAAGCAGTTAAATGGACAGGTACCCAAGTGGTCAACGGGAGCAGACTGTAAATCTGTTGACAGTGTCTTCGGAGGTTCGAATCCTTCCCTGTCCACCATTTTTCTGCGGGAATAGCTCAGTGGTAGAGCCCTTGCCTTCCAAGCAAGTTGTCGCGAGTTCGACTCTCGTTTCCCGCTTTTTTTGATATTATGCCCATGTAGCTCAGTTGGTAGAGCGCATCCTTGGTAAGGATGAGGTCGACAGTTCAAATCTGTCCGTGGGCTTATAAAGCGATTGAATATAGTTTGAAATTAAGATTTTTAGGATATATTCCCACAGGAGGAACAAATGGCTAAAGAAAAATTTGAACGAACAAAACCGCACGTCAATGTAGGTACCATTGGTCATATTGACCATGGAAAAACCACCTTGACCGCTGCCATTACCAAAGTTCTAGCGAC
>Ga0334898_1002040_pt1 | contig 19886 bp, 16 predicted proteins | sample GraSluR3_MG_10_FD_207228 | JGI IMG/M metagenome (GOLD analysis project Ga0334898, IMG submission 207228) | Sludge microbial communities from methane-producing bioreactor in Wageningen University, Netherlands - Granular Sludge_3_08-R3 | ecosystem: Engineered > Bioreactor > Anaerobic >... | reverse complement strand
CTCTATCTTCCGTCATCCCACTGTGGATGAAGTTGTATCTATTCAGTTTCTTGTAGTACGGGATCTTTCGCATAATGCGCTCATATCTATCTTCAAGATCTGCCATGGGAGAGTCGTTCATAGTAAGTGCGCGCAAGCTCGCAAAATCAGCGCTGATGATGCCATCCAGATACCTAGCTACCACGTCTTCAGCGGTCTCATTTGGGACATCCGATACATGGGGAAGATCAAGCTTCTGCATCAAATAGTCGATGGGGAAGTTCCCCGGATATTGATACTCACTAAGGATTGCCAAGAGCTTATCAGAATCCGATCGACCTAGCTCTGCAGGGCTTTTCCCATCAAAAGCGCTACTATCTTTCTTGATCCAGACATTTATGTAGGATCTCATCGCGTCGACCGCTTCGTGGTTGTTGTCAGCTTTAAAAGCAGGGAAGGGGCTATCCTCTTGGGATTTAGGTGCATAAGGGCAGCTCGAAGGACATTTCATATCGATGCGGATCTCATTGCAGCATTTCCAGCCCAGGCCTTTGTTGATCCTTGGGCAGAGGCGAAGAGCGCGCTCGCTAAGGCACTTTTTACAGCGATCTTTACGGCTTAGGAAGAGCATGGTGCCTCCGGCATGGGAGCAGGAACTCGTTTGAATGTGCTTTTGGCGATCATGGTATAGACCTTCTTGACAAGCTTGTCATCAAAAGACTCTAGATCCGCCATGCTATCAATCGCCCAGAGTATCTCATCAAGCATAGCATAGCTGATCCCCATCTCGGACTCGTCAGTTTGCTTTTCCCAGAGATCCGCGGTGGGAGCTTTGTTGATAATTCTATCCGGTAGCCTCAGAAGCTGAGACATGGCTTTGACCTCGGTCTTATAAAGCCTACCCAAGGGCTCGACGGCGGCGGCAGAATCGCCATGCTGAGTAAAATAGCCTGTCATAAGCTCACTCAGATTGCTGGTTCCCAAGACCAAGGCATGATACTTTGCAGAAAGGTCATAGAGGACACACATGCGGATGCGCGCCATCCAATTTCCTCTTCTGAGCACGCTTGCGTCATTGTGGAAAGTATCAAACCAAGCATCAACCATCGGGCTGATATCCACGGTGTGATGCCGGATCCCAAGCTGCTCACAAAGCAGTCTGCCATCAGACAGACTCTCCGGATGACTGCTTTTGTAGGGCATCATGACCCCGATTACGTTTTCTTTCCCAATCGCCTTGACTGCCAGAGCTGCTGCCAAAGCGCTATCGATTCCTCCGGATATACCAATAATATATTTCTTCAGCATGCTGGACATCAGATAATCTGCCAGAAACGTGCTAATCTTCTCAATCTCAAGTGGATAATCAATTTTGCGCATGATCTTTTGGCTCCCTGTTTATTATGTATCCAAGAACTGCTTTAGGCTCTGTGAGTCAAGCAAAATCACGAAATCAATCAGCCCCGCAGATAAGGATGGATATATCTCAGGCTTTTGCTCATCAAGATGATTATCTTGCAAAGCATCGTGTAAGAATCGGAACTATAGTTTCTTACGAAAGAAAATTCCAGGGCAAGATCGCCGCCATGTTGCAATGCAAAAGCTATTTCATGAGATTAATGCTGAAAAAGCATAACAAAGCCCGGATTTCCTTGACATAAAAATGCGAGATTATAATTTGGAAAAAACAAAAAAATAGACATGGAGGAATCCAAATGACCTTTAATGAATTCATGGCCAAGGTCGAAGCGAAGAATCCGGGCGAACCCGAATTTCTTCAAGCAGTCAAAGAAGTAGTAGAGACTATCTGGGATGCTTATGAAGCAAATCCCCGTTTCGTGAAAAACAACGTTCTTGAACGCATCGTCGAGCCTGAGCGCGTGATCATTTTCCGCGTTCCGTGGATGGATGACAAAGGTGAAGTGCACGTAAACCGTGGTATTCGCGTTCAATTCAACAGCGCCATCGGTCCTTACAAAGGTGGAATCCGTTTTCACCCCAGCGTAAACCTCTCCATCCTGAAGTTCTTAGGCTTTGAACAGATCTTTAAAAACAGCCTCACAACCCTGCCCATGGGTGGTGGTAAAGGTGGAAGTGACTTTGATGCACGTGGACGCTCAGATGCTGAAATCATGCGTTTTTGCCAATCCTTCATGGCAGAGCTATATCGCCACATTGGCCCCAATCTCGACGTTCCTGCCGGTGATATCGGCGTAGGCGCTCGTGAGATCGGCTATATGTTTGGTATGTACAAGAAGCTCAGCAACGAATTCACCGGCGTTCTCACCGGAAAAGGTAGAACCTGGGGTGGCAGCTTGATTCGTCCGGAAGCCACCGGATTTGGAGTCGTGTATTTCGTAGAAGAAATGCTGAAGACTCAAGACACCACCTTTGAAGGAAAGAAAGTAGCTCTCTCCGGTTTCGGAAACGTCGCTTGGGGCGCTGCACAAAAGATCACCGAGCTTGGCGGCAAAGTGGTTACTCTTTCCGGTCCTGACGGCTATGTGTATGATGAAGAAGGCCTCAACGAAGAAAAGATCAACTTTATGTTGGAACTTCGTGCTTCAAACAACGACCGCATCAGCGACTACGCTGACAGATTCCCCAATGCAAAGTTCTTTGCCGGCAAACGCCCATGGGAAGTGAAGGTCGATGTAGCTATTCCTTGTGCTACTCAAAACGAACTGCATGCTGAAGATGCCAAAAACTTGGTTGAAAACGGCGTTAAGTGCGTTTGCGAAGCCGCAAACATGCCTTGCACACCTGAAGCTATCGAGATTTTCATGAAAAACAAGATTCTCTTTGCTCCGGGAAAAGCTGCAAACGCAGGTGGCGTAGCAACCTCAGGTCTGGAGATGACTCAAAACTCCATGCGTCTGAACTGGAATCGTGAAGAAGTGGACGAGAAGCTTCATACTATTATGCGCAATATCCACGAAGCTTGCCGTGAAAATGGTATGCAGGATGATGGATTTGTGAACTATGTAAAAGGTGCAAACATCGCCGGTTTCCTGAAAGTGGCAACAGCCATGTGTGATCAGGGCTTGGTATAAATCAGTACATTGACACAATAAAGGCGGGAGTCATCCCGCCTTTTTCTTACATTTTCACAAAATCAAGCAAGCTAAGTGCCTCGAATATAAGGCGCGCTCATGCCTCCCTCACCGCTTGCTCACCGGTCGGAACAGCAAGGGGTGAGAAGATAAGGACTTAGCCTATGTCGCAAGATAAGTGTAAACCAACAGCGGATTACGCCTCAAGCCATGATTTGGAGGCTATCGCGGGATGTATTGAACGCTGATCCCGCTCGGGTATTTGGAGCCATAGTTAAACTTTCCCTTGAACTTGATGTTTCTCTGTTTCGGTTGGCGAAATTCCTTCGCGGGAAGAAGATAATATCCGGAAAGAGTCACGATCGCTTCCTTGCGGTTATGCGGACCCGGCAGTTCTGTAATCTTGTGGATCTTTATATCCTCAAGTTTCCACTCTAGAGCATCTTGGGGCACTCCGAAACTTCTCTTTTTCATTTGAGTCGAGGCAAAGTCCAAGATCGCCTGACGCGTCGTGGGATCTCCAAGCATCTCTTTTGGAGAAAGCATTGCCGGGATTACCGTTGTATAAAGTAAGATTGCCACAAGGGCAACACAGCAACCGTAGATTAGTTTCTTAAGCAAAAAATCTGCTCCTTTATAGTTTGATTTTCTGGACGATTCCCTCGCCGCAGTTTCTACAGATCTCGATAGATTTCCTATCTCTGAGGATAGTGTTTCTGATCTTCATGAGTTTTTCTGATTGCCATAGCTCAGCGAAAGGATGATTATTTACTTTGCCAATCCTAAAGAAAAGATCCTTATCATAGCAGCAGATGCTGAGCTCGCCATCCCAATTTATCACGGGTTGAGTCCAGAGTCTTCGACAGCGATTTAGAACTTGGGTTCGAAGTTCAAAGCTATCTTCAAAGATACTGTATCTGCTGAGCTTGTGATCTCTAGGCAGAAACTCAAGATCTTCGGGCTTGTAGATCTGTACGGTCTTAAACTCCAGCTTGTCCACCCCGATCTCTTTGGACATCTCTCTGACTTTAGCGAGCTCGTGTTCATTGTGTCGCATGATAATAAATTGCCAAACTATGTATGGGGTTTTACTGCGAAGTTTTTTCCGAGTCTCAATAAGCTTTCTTAGGTTATCCAAAACCAGCGAGTAGTTTCCATTGATACGGTAGCTATTGTAGGTCTCCTCAGATATGCCATCCATGGAGATGATGATCTTGTCCAAGCCGCTACTTACAATGGCATCAGCATCTAGAGGAAGGCTGGCATTGGTGGAGGTCATGGTAAAAAGATTGCGATCTGCTGCATATCTGACCATCCGCTGAAAGTCCGGATTCAGATATGGTTCCCCCTGATTCCAGAGAATCAACATGCCCACCTGATGGTAGATCTGATCTACGAGGCTTTTGAAAGTGGACAAAGTCATCATCCCTCGAGGCCGATTTAGGCTGCCATTGCCACTTGGACACAGCGGGCATTTGAGATTGCAGATATTGGTCGGCTCGATCATCATTGCGGGTGGGAGATGTCTAAGATATGCCTTTTTTCTGAGGAGCGACAAACGATAATCCAGGTAGCTGCCCAAGGCATTTTTGAGTCGCTTATGTTGCGTATAGCTCCTAAAAAGCTTCAAAGATTGGCGCATTGATCAGACTTCTGCCTTGTATAAGAAGCCAATTCCCAAGATGGTGAAGGCAAGATTTGGTGCCCAAGCTGCCCAGATGGGAGGGATCACGGAGTTGTAGCCCAAGCTTTGGCTTACTTGCACCACGATGAGATAGGCAAAGCAGACCACCAAGCCCAGCATAAAGACCCATCCTCGACCCTTGCTGCGGACGTTGGAAGTGGCAATTGGGATGAAAAAGAAGATCACGATCAAGTTTGTAAGAGGAAATGAGATCTTCATATGAAGATCTACGACTTCTCTGGATGAATCCTCACCCAATCGCTCCAAACGTCCGATGTACTCCCATAGTTCCATGAAGTTTAGCGCCAGGGTCTTTTTTGTGATTCGGATAAAATCTCTCGGCTCTACATCCAGTATGGGCAGAGTGGTGCTTTCATAATATTGCGAATAGATTTGTCTGCCATCGCGGAATCTTCTCACATCACATTCTTTGAGCTCCCAAGCGCTTCCATTCCAGACAGCGCTGGAAGCCGTGACTTTCTCGATGATCTCTGAAGTCTCAAAATCAATCTTAGTCATGTCGATGACTCTTAGCGTGTTTTTGTAGCCATCGAAAAAGCCAAAGAAGTAAAAATCATTGTCTTGACCCCGATAGTGAATGCGGGCTTTGAGCATCTGATCGTCGGGCTGCTCTCCCTTGATCTTGACGTTGTAGAGCTCACTTCTCTCGGATTCTGCAAAAGGAAGAAGATATTCTCCCATGATTGCCACCGCTATCGAGATGATGAAGCCCAATAGAAAAAGTGGCATCATCGCACGCTTGATGCTCACTCCGGCGGCGCGAATGGCGACGGATTCATTGTGCTTTGCTAGAGCATTCATCATAAAAAGCCCGGTCAGCAGCACCGTAACTGGAGATGTGAGCACGATCAGATAGGGGAGCCTAAGCACGAAATATAGAAAAGCCAAATCAAAAGAAGCCCCGGCTCTGAGCAGCTTGGGAAGATTGTCCACGATGTCAATCACAAGAAAGACAGCCGCAAAGCTGAAGAATATGATGAGGTAAGTTCTTAGAAACTCACGTAGGATATATCGATCTAAAAGACGCATCAGTGCACCACCTCGTCAGGGGGAGCTTCTTTGCCCAGTTTTAAGTTCTTGATTCGCCAGCTTAAGACCTGCATGTCGATGATGTGTTTTTCTTTGATGGATCCCCAGATCAAGAAGCATGCAAGGATAAAGAATGCTATGTTTGAGATCCACATGGATAAGAAGGGATCAAAGCCTTCTCGATCAGCCAGGTGCTCTCCCATATTTAGGGCTACATAGTAAACCAAGAAGATCACACTGGACACGCTAAATGCCATGCCGATGCCGCTGGTGCGGGTCATCAACCCCAAGGGAACTCCGACCATTATGAAGATTATTATCGCAAATGAAAGGGCAAACTTCTTGTGATATTCGACTTCCAAAGAGCGGATGCTGCTTTCGAGCTCCAAAACGCGGTTTTGAGTGACTTGTTGCATGGAATATAGCCGTCGCTGTTCTACTTGTGTGTCATAAGCGCTTCCAGATAGATCATCTATCCTGATCTGCAGATTGTTTAGCTCTTGCTTCTTATCCACCAGTTCTGCGCGTCGTTCCTTGATGCTTCCGGTCAATTGCCCATATGTCATTTCACGGTCACTGCGGTAGCCGGTCTCGAAGACATCTGTGCGATTGCCCAAATCGCGGATGTTGATGATGTATTCTGTGAAAGTAGTGCTTTGGTATTTCCCGGGTTCGCGCTCATTGCGCTGCTGCATCTCGCCATCTTTGAGGATGATCTGCATTGCATTGCCATCGTTCATCTGCAGGACTCTGCCACTTTTTGCAAAAATAGTTCTGGGGAATCTGCTTTCAGATCTGTCGTAGATCACGAGGTCCAAAAGCTCATCCTCTGTATTTTCCCGACACCACACAGTGTAATCCAAGAGGTTATTATATTCCCCTTCTTCGATGATGGTCATTGGCTTGTAATAAGCAATCTTAATCATCAGGTTCTTTAATTTGTGATTTGTATTTGGCAAAAACCAATGGTTGAAATAGACCATCAAAGCCGTCAGCAAGATAGCCGCAGTGATCAAGGGTCCCAGCATTCGATAGATGTTTATGCCGCTGGATTTGATGGCGATGATCTCTCTGTCTACGCTCATTCTGCCAAATGCCAAAATAGTGGCAACCAGCACTGCCATGGGAATCGAAAGAGCCAACATATATGGCAAGGACAGCATGAAAACTTCCAAAACAACCGAAGCAGGCAGCTGTTTTTCGATGATCAGATTGAGCAGGTCTATAATGCGATCAATCAGCAGCACAAAGGTCACTACCAATAGAGATATTAGAAATGGCGAGATGTGTTCCTTTAGAATGTAGCGCTTGAGGATCATGACTCTGACTCCATGAGATCAAGTGCTTCATCTTCGGTGATGATCTTGATCTGAGGTATCTTCTCTGCTTTTGTGAGCTTGGATCCGGGCTTTTCGCCGACAATCAGATAATCTAGAGACTTGGATACACTACTTAGGATCTTGCCACCATGGCTCATGATGATATTCTCAATTTCTTTTCTGCCATAGTGATTTAACTTGCCCGTGATCAAGAAAGTCTTGCCATCCAAAGCGGAAGATCTGAGATCGGCAATGTATCCAAGGTTTATGCCTTGCTCTTTTAGCTCTGAGATGAGGGATTGGTTGTGGGGATTTGAAAAATAGTCTCGGATGGATACTGCTATCTTTTGTCCGACCTCCGGAACTTCTGCAAGTCTCTGAAGATCTGCATCCATTACAGACTCCATGCTCCCGAAGTGACGGGCAAGATTGAGCGCTGTGACAGTCCCGACAAAACGTATGCCAAGGGCGTATATCACGCGATCCAGATTCTTCTTTTTGGAATCAACTATAGCATCTTTAAGCTTTTGGGCAGACTTTTCTCCCATGCCGGGCATTTGGGCTACGCGTGCAAAATCAATGCGATAGATATCAGCGACGCTCGTGATGATCTTTTCATCCAAAAACTTTCTGACCAATGAGCTTCCCAAGCCGGAGATATCCATGGCGTCTCGCGAGACAAAGTGTTCTATGCTGCGAGCAAGCTGAGCCGGGCAATCAGCAGAACTGCAATATTCTATAGCAGCTTCAGCTTCTCGGGAAAGAGGGCTGTCGCAGATTGGGCATCGGGAAGGAAGAGAAATCTCCTTGGCATCAGGCTTACGCTTGGCTTTGATCACTTTGATGATCTTGGGTATGATCTCTCCACTTTTAATAAGCAAGATAGTGTCTTCTTCGTGAAGATCAAGCCTGCGAATCTCGTCAAAATTGTGCAAAGTGCTGCGTGCGACAGTCGTCCCTGAGATGTAGACCGGATCCAGGATTGCCACCGGAGTGATGGCACCTGTGCGACCTACCTGATACTCCACATCTATAAGTGTGGTCTCCTTCTCTTCAGGCTTGAATTTATACGCAATCGCCCATTTAGGGCTCTTGGCTGTGTAGCCAAGGGATCTATGCAAAGAAAAGTCATCCAGCTTCACCACTACACCGTCGATCTCGAAATCAAGCTCGGGTCTGAGCCTTTCCATATCTGCAAAGAAAGCTACTACGCAAGCATGATCTTGGCAGATCCTGCGCTTGTCACTTACAGGGAAGCCTTCGTGTGAGAGCCAATCCAAAAGCGATGACTGGCTGTTTATGGCGAAATCTTGCGATACAAAGCCGGTGCTATAGAACAATGCACTAAGAGGGCGGGATTTTGCCAGCTTGATATCTTTGAGCTTGATCGAGCCTGCCGCGGCGTTTCTAGGATTGGCAAAGAGCTTTTCCCCCTTGGCTTCGCGCGCTTTATTCAAGCTCAGAAAGGCATTGGTGGGAAAATATATCTCTCCCCGAATCTCGATCTCTCCATTGTATGAGATACGATGCGGAATCCCGGGGATATTAAGAAAATTCGTCGTCACGTCTTCGCCGATATTGCCATCTCCGCGTGTAGTGGCATATTGCAAATCACCATCGTTGTAGAAGAGATTGATGCCAAATCCATCGATCTTGAGCTCCAAACAGACGGGTGGCCGAAAGCTAAGATCCAAAGAGATTTTGTCCCACCATGCCAAAACTTCGTCGGGCGAGTAGGCATTATCCAGGCTTGCCATGCGAAGCTTGTGAGGGATGTTTTTGGCATTGGGCGCAAGATCATTGCCGACTTCGGATAGAATCTGAGGTTCTTCGTCCGGATTTAGCTTCTGAGAAAGATCCCTAAGCTCTTGCACAAGCATATCATACTCAAAGTCCGTAATTTCCGGATCAGCCTGAGCATAGTAAAGGCGGTTGTGACGCTCGATCTCGCCTTTGAGAAAGTCAATTCTGTCTTTGAGTTTGTCTTGATTCATGAGAGGCGATACATGTCTGTGCGTCTGTCGCCAAAGGCATCATTGAGATCGGTGACGCTTTTGTCTTGTGCGGTTTTGGGGTCAATCTCGACTGTATATAGCCCGGCTTCGGTGTCGTTCATGCGAATCAGGATCTCACCTTTTGTGCCCAAAATCTGGCTTTGTCCCGTGAAGTATTGGCTGAGATCGCCATTGTGTTCGGTGCCGGTGCGGTTTGACGTGATCGAAAAGACACGGTTTTCCAAAGATCTGGTCTTCATAGCTTCTTGGCACCAGGGGAGCACCAGGTTTGCCGGATGAGCGATGATCTGAGCGCCTTGTAAAGCAAGACTGCGCGCGGCTTCCGGGAATTGCCAGTCAAAACACACCATCATTCCGATCTTAACGCCGGACTTGGCGGTGCTGATGGCATATGGGCGATCTCCGGGGCTAAAGAAGAGCTTTTCTCGATAGAAGAGCTGGATCTTACGATAGATGTCATAGCTGCCGTCGGGATTCACCAAGGCTGAGCTATTGTAGAATCTATCGTCTGCTTTTTCAGCAAAACCATATACTATGCTCATATTCTTGTCAGCGGCAAGAGCTTGGAAGCCCTGGAAGATCTCCCCATGGGGGATGCTTTCGGCAATGCGTTCTACCTCATCCTGACTTTTGAAGACATATCCCGAGAGAGCAAGCTCGGGTAGGACGACCAGATCGGTCTCGGCACTTTTGAGCATGTCAAATAGGGTCTGAAAGTTTTTCTTGGGTTCCAAAAAGATGGGTTTATACTGTAAAACTGATACTTTGTAAGTCACTTCTTTACCCTCATTAGTGGTGCAATGGCGCGGTCAAAGGCACCGTGCACTTTGCAAATTGTCAGTCCATAGTTCGTGATCGGGACGCCACGTCTATGGCATTCTAAGATGCGGCGATTCATTTCCGCGACATTGATCATACATCCTCCGCAGTGCACGCAGAGGGCATATTCTTCCAGATTATCCGGGAAGTCGTGTCCCGCATAGGTTTCATAGATCAGATCTTTACCGGAATAGTCGCTGATCCATTTGGGAAGCTTGACTCTGCCGATGTCGTCTTTTTGAACATGATGCGAGCAAGCTTCTGCGATCAGGACCTTGTCTTTATCTTTGAGCTTGTCCATCTGCTCAATGCCGGTTATCAGGATGTCCAGCTCGCCTTTGTAACGTGCAAAAAGCACGGAGAAAGTGGTCAACTCAACGGGCTCAGGAGTAAGACGATTTACCATCTCGATGGCTTGAGAATCCGTGATGACCATGTCGGGTGGATCCTTGAGCATATCCAGGGCTGCTTTGAGCTCAGTTTCTTTTACTACGATAGCCAGTGAGTCATGATCTAGTGCATCACGGATAGCTTGCACCTGCGGCAGGATCAGGCGTCCTTTCGGAGCAGCACTGTCGATGGGGCAGACGAGGATGATGCGGGATTTTGGAGCGAGCATGTCACCCAAGAGAATGCGATCATCAATAGCCTTTTTGGGTGCTTTGCGGATCAGCGCTTCTTTGAGCACCTGGATGCCGATCTTCCCTTGTGCAGAGACGCTTACATGATCCAGACTATGGCTTTGACAAAAGTCGATATTGCTCGATGCGGCGGAGCCTTGGTCGTTTTTGTTAAACACAATGATCAATGGGATCTCCATCTCAAGGCACTTAAAGAGCATCTTCATTTCATGCTTGTCAAAAGCACTGCCGTCATTGACAAAGAGGACGATGTCCGCACGATACAAGACCTTGGTAGTGGCGGTCACGCGCTTCTTGCCAAGCTCACCTGAATCGTCCACTCCGGCCGTGTCGTAGAAAGTGACAGGCCCCAAAGGCAGCAATTCATAATGTTTGTCAACAGGATCGGTAGTGGTTCCGGGAATCTCTGAGACTATAGCAATCTCCTGGCCCACGATCGCATTAATAAGGCTGGATTTTCCTGCATTTCTTTTGCCCAAAAGGGCAATAATCAGTCTTTCACCGCGAGGAGTGATGCTCATCTATCTGCTCCATATAGTTTTATGATTTTTATCATTAGAGCTCTGAGGGCTTTATTCGTCAAGTCCTTTTTTGAGACATCTTCGCCAACTGTATTGACTATGCTGTCTCAAAGAGGCCTCTTGTAGTCTTCCATAATCGGGCTTAGGAACTTCTCGGCAGGGATGAAAGAGCATCCAAAGCCTGGGGAGGACATTGGCGAAGATGGCGCCGCGGCTCGTGAGGGAAGAGTATTGAAACAATAAACCCAAGCGGATATCTGCCACTATATTAGCTAGATAGAGCAGAATCGTTAAATGAGGATGCATTTTTTCCTTGCCAAAAAAACATGAATTAAATCTATGGTACATATCCGGTCGGGATGTAGCGCAGTCCGGGTAGCGTACTTGAATGGGGTTCAAGTGGTCGCAGGTTCAAATCCTGTCATCCCGACCATCACTTTGATCGGTGGCTTAGCCTGCCGATCTTTTTTTGTCTTCAGATTTCGCGTCTATGGCCATGGCAAAAAAAGGCTTTACAAAAAAGCCACATCTCGGGACGTTGAAAAGAAAAATAATCTTGGAGACTTTGTCATGAAGAAATACGGTTTTGATTTTCCTAAAAACATCCGTAAGACCTTCCTTACCGACTTGGAAGAAACGTGGTATTTACCCTACTTGGCAAAAAACAAAGGCCTTGCTATGGGCTCGATCAAGCGTAGCAACTTCGGAGAATATGAGATGGCTGTGCACTACCTGACTTCTGTCTTGGAAGAAGCAGCAGCGGTGAATAAGGTCGCGGTCTACAATATCGACCATATGGGTCAGATCCGCATCTGGGGAAAGGACGCTGTAGCTTTGCTAAACCGCAGTTTGGGCGCTTCTTTTTCCGATATGAAGATCGGTTCTTGCAAGTATACCTTGCTTTTGAATGAAAATGGGGGAGTGCAGGATGACATGATCGTGATGCGCATCAAGGAAGACGAGTTTATCGCTGTAGTCAATGCCGGGCATGATATCACAGATGAGATCTCACGTGATGGTGAGACCATCCGCATGATCGCTGATATTGATCGGATCATGGCCCAAAAGCGCGATGGGGAGGAGGTCGAAGCGGAAGATATCTCCGAGGATTTGGTGAAAGTGGACGTGCAGGGACCACTCTCTTATAGGCTCATCAAGGAAGTCTATTCTGACAAAGTGCTCCGTAATCGCAATAACCCTGAGAAAAACATGAATTTCTTCTCGTTCAACGAAGTAGAGCTGGATTCTCACACATATTACTTTAGCCGCACGGGCTACACTAATCGTTGGGGTTGGGAGATCTACATTCCCAAAGCCAAGGCCGAAGGAGACTTTAAGAAGATCGTCAGCAAAGCTCTGGACTTGGGTGGCCTATTGGTCGGCTTGGGCGGGCGTGACGAAAACAGGATGTCTGCCGGAGCTTTTGGGCTTCCTCTCATGGGTGCTGAGTATGATCCTGAGCACAATCCCATCAACGCTCCTCTCTTTGAGGCTGCGGTGGATCTTTCCAAAGATGAGTTTATCGGGAAGAAAGCCTTGGTTAAAGAGATCGAAAAGGGTGTCAGCAAGAGCTTGAATATCATTATCAGTGAAGGAATCGTCAGCGGACGTGGAGTTTATCGCGATGGCAAGCGTCTGGGAAAGGTCACTTCAAGCATAAACTCTCCAAATCTCAGCCAAGATCAGCGTCTGGCAATCGGCTCCAAGAGGAAGAACGTAAATGATCCCGCCGGAACCGCCGCCATCGGCTTGGCATGGCTCTATGAAAATCCTTTTGAGCAAGATTCCGAAGGCAAAGACATCACTATCTACGATGGCAATCCGATCAGGATCCCGGTGCAATTCTTCCGTGAAGATTCCGATCAACAACCAAACGGAAGCCCCGTTCTGGGCTACATCACTTGCGAAGGGGTCTCAGTCGCCACTGCGCCCAAAGCGCTCAAGAACATCGAGAAACTATAGCGGTTGCGGCTCTCTTCACGGGGAGCCGTCTTCATTTTAATAGATTCATAGGAGCCGACATGATATCTGTGCAAAACTTGGTGAAAGAATTCCCTAAAAAAGATGGCAGCAAGTTCTACGCTGTTGACGACGTCTCATTTACCGCAAATGACAATGAGATAGTCTGCCTACTCGGCGTCAATGGCGCTGGCAAGACGACCACCATGAGAGTGCTCTCCACGGTCTTTCAGCCCTCCGGAGGCACTGCCACCATTCATGGCTGGGATATCCGTAAAGATCCCGACAAGGTCAGAGAGAATCTGGGCTTCCTTTCTGGGGATACGGGCCTGTATAACCGCCTGAGAGTTCATGAGTTTATTCGCTACTTCGGCAGGCTATATTCCATGGTTGACAAAGACATCACGCAAAGAATGGATGAGATGGCTGAGCTTCTGGATATGAAAGACTTCATGGACAAGAAGATAGAGTTCCTCTCCACAGGCATGAAGCAGAAGGTGTCAATCGTGAGATCCATCATCCATGATCCCCCGGTGATGATCCTTGATGAGCCCACATCAGGGCTTGATATCCTCACTGCCAGGAACATCATTTCCTTTATCCGCAGCTGCAAAGAGCGGGGTAAATGCGTCCTTTTTAGCACTCATATCATGCGCGAAGCAGAACGCTTGGCAGATCGGATCGTGATGATCCACAAAGGCAAGATTCTGGCTGAGGGCAGCCTTGATCTGCTTCGTGAGGAAACGGGACAGATGGATCTGGACGATATCTTTGTGCACTATGTAAATCTCTTTAGCGACGAAGTCGAGGTGCAAGCTCATGAATTTTAGGAAAGTGATGATCGTCTTCCGTAAAGAGCTCATGGAGGTTCTGCGGGACAAACGCACCCTGTTTACCACCCTGCTCTTGCCCGTCATTTTGTATCCCGTACTGATCATCGGCTTCAATGCCATCATGACCCGGCAAACCGGTGTACTTGAGGAGCGCGGAGCTACAGTCGCTATCATCGATAGTGTAAATACTCAGATCTCATCTCGCCTGATTGCAGGCTTGGAAGAGATCCCAAACTTCAGCTTCATCCCCGCCGGAGATGATGTCCAAGGCCTCTATGATGCCAAAGAGATCCAGTCTGTTGTGACCCTCAAGGATAGCCTGGCAGGTGACGGGCTGATCAAGTATCACATCTACATCCAATACGACGCTGCCAACGAACGCAGCAACATGACCTATGGCAAGATCTTTGATGTACTTGAGGATATAGAGACCGAATTGATCTCGGACCAACTGCAGATATCTGGCATCAGTCCCGAGCTTATGAACATGGTGGATGTTCGAGGTCGTGACACTGCTGATTCCCAAAAGAAGATGGGCATGATCTTGGGCATGTTTTTGCCATACATCATGATCATTATGCTTTTCACGGGGGCATCGGTCGTCGCAGCAGATTTGGTGGCGGGAGAAAAAGAACGTAAAACATTGGAAACTCTATTGGTAGCTTCGGTCGGCAGACTGGAGATAGTGATTGGCAAGTTTCTGACCATCATCACGCTCAGTATGCTCAATCTGATCGTGAATCTCTTTAGCATCAGCTTTTCGCTACGTTTTATGCTATCCCAATCCGGTCTGGATATGGCAGGAGCGGGGATGCCGATCAAAGCGATCTTGATCCTCTTGGCGGCGATGCTTCCACTTGCCACGCTTTTTGCGGCGATATTGCTTTCGATCTCAACCTTCAGCCGCAACATGAAGGAAGCTCGCACCTATGAATCCCCTCTGATGATGGTCTCCATGATCATGGCTATGATCAGTTTTTTGCCGGCGATTGAGATGAATTCGCTCATGGCTATGATTCCGATCGTAAATATATCCCTGCTTTTTAAGGCTGTGATGGTCAATGAATATCAGGTCTCACACCTCATGATCACGATCCTCAGTACGGTGGTCTTGGTGATCATCGCTATTTGGGGATCGATCAAACTTTTCAACAATGAAGGCGTCCTGATGCGCTCGGATGATGATAGCTCCAGTCTAAAGGGCATCAAGAAAAACAGAGCCAATTTCTTCACGCCATACAATGGCATGGTCTATTTTACGCTGGCGCTCCTGCTGCTCTATTATGTGGCATCCAGATGGCAAATGCAGGATCTGGCACGTGGCTTGGTGATGACACAAGTTATCGTCATAGCCCTGCCCGTTTTCATCCTGCTCAAAGTCCTCAAGATGAAAGCAGCGCCCGTCCTGAGGATCACCATGCCCAGGCTCAAAGAGCTCATCCTGATTCCCTTTATTGCGATCCCGGCAACGGTCATCGTAGCCATCCTAGCCCAGTTTATCAATAGCATCTATCCCTTCCCTGAGCACTATCTGGAGAGCTTGGGCAAGCTTTTTGAGATGAATCTGCCGTTGTGGGGCAGCTTCCTTGTAGTGGCAGTAGCCCCCGGATTCTGCGAAGAATTGCTCTTTAGAGGTCTCTTCCCGCGCTTCTTCCAAAAGTATGGGATGAAGGTGAACATAGTGATCACAGCCCTACTCTTTGCCGCTTTCCACCTTGATCCTTTCCGCTTTGTACCGGTCTTTTTGCTCGGCGCTCTTTTAGGATATCTCACTCTCAGAAGTGGATCCATCATTCATTCGATGATCGCGCACACTATCAACAATGGCCTTGCCCTTTTGATCTCGGTATTTTCCGGATCGCAGATTATCAAGCTGGTTATGATGGATTCCGAGAATCTTCATTACTGGGTGGTCATTCCCGCTGCTATCATCCTTTTCTTGGCACTTAGGGCATTTCATAGATTTACCGAAAGAGGAGAAGAAATATGTGCGGAATCGTAGGCTATGTCGGACACAGACAGGCTTTGCCGATAGTCGTCGAAGCTCTCAAACGCTTGGAATACCGAGGCTATGATTCTTCGGGCACAGCTCTGATCCATGAAGATCGGCTGGATACATACAAGAGGAAAGGCAAGATCATTGAGCTCGAACGCTCTCTGCCGGAACCATCAAAGATCTCAGGACATATCGCCATTGCCCACACCCGCTGGGCGACGCACGGAGAACCCAATGAGATCAATGCCCATCCCCATTGCAGCTGTGATGGCGACATCGCTGTAGTACACAATGGCATCATCGAAAACTATAAACTTTTGCGCGAGCAACTCATAGAGCTCGGACACAAGTTCCAAAGCGAAACTGATTCTGAGGTGATCGCCCACCTCATTGAGCAATTTATGAGCACTCAGATGCCTTTGGAAGATGCCGTGCGTGAGTCCATGAAACGCGTTGAAGGCACCTATGGCCTTGTTGTGTTATCCAAACAGTTCCCCGATCAACTGATCGCTGTGCGCAAAGGTAGCCCCCTCATCATCGGGATCAATGATGATGAACACTTTGTCACCAGCGACGTCAGCGCCATCATCATCCACACCAAGCGAGTCATCTATCTGCAAGATTCTGAGCTATGCGTGGTCAAAAGAGACGGCTTTGAGATATCCACACTGGACAAAACCAGCGTCAAGCCCAAAATCAGCGTCGTGGACTGGGATATCTCTGCCATTGAAAAGGGAGATTACAAACACTTCATGCTCAAGGAGATCTTTGAGCAGCCGATCACGATCGACAACGGATTTCGCGGTAGAATCAATGAAGAGATGGGCTCTGCCAGACTAGGTGGATTGAACTTGCCCAGTTTCGAACTACGCAAGATCAAACAGATCCATCTGATAGCCTGTGGCACTTCCTACTACGCAGCCCTCATCGGCAAACACATCATCGAAGATATCGCTCGCATTCCCGTCCATGCCGAATATGCCAGTGAATATCGCTATCGAAACCCAATTGTTCCCGAGGATACCCTGGTCTTTGCCATCAGTCAATCCGGTGAGACAGCCGACACTCTCGCCGCCATGCGCGAAGCCAAAGCCAAGGGCGCCAGGGTTCTGGGCATCACCAATGTAGTGGGATCCACAGTCGCCCGTGAAAGCGATGGCGGTGCATACATCCATGCCGGGACCGAGATCGGTGTCGCCAGCACAAAAGCCTTCACTTCGCAGGTCACGATCCTTGTGCTGCTCGCGGTCTATTTGGGACGCATGACCCATCTCTCCGCTAATGAAGGCAGTAAATACATCCGAGAACTCGCCGAGATCCCGGATAAAGTGGAGAGGATCCTAGCTCAAAACGACCAAATCCGCAGCATCGCCCATAGCATCAAAGACAGCATCCATGCTTTGTATCTGGGCAGAGGAGTGAACTACCCTGTTGCCCTGGAAGGCGCTCTAAAACTAAAAGAGATCTCCTATATCCATGCGGAAGGCTATCCTGCCGCTGAGATGAAACATGGCCCCATCGCCCTGATAGATGAGAATATGCCTGTGGTCGCCATTGCTACTCGCGATCCGCTTTATGACAAGATATACTCCAATCTGCAAGAAGTCAGAGCCCGCCAAGCCCGGCTTATCTGCATCGCCACAGAAGGTGATCTTGAGCTCAAGAAGATTAGTGAACACGTGATCTATATCCCGGATACCAGGACCAATCTGCAGCCGCTATTGACAGTGATCCCGCTGCAGCTTTTGGCATATCATGTGGCAGACCTAAAGGGATTTGATGTAGATCAGCCCAGAAATCTGGCAAAAAGCGTCACGGTCGAATAGACTGATCCATGGACAAAGTATTCACATCAAGGCTTTGATATCTGACTATATTGATAAAGATTAGCTCTTTTATGAGCTTTGCAGCATTTCGATTTTTTAGCGGTTTTGGCGAGATTGTTCTTGACAAAATATGCCCTTTGGATTCAGATGCTCATCACTGTGTGGCGAGATAGCTCAGCCGGTAGAGCAGAGGCCTGAAAAGCCTTGTGTCCCCAGTTCAACTCTGGGTCTCGCCACCATTTTTTTATCCACCTTTTTTGTTTCCCAAAACGCAGTGTAGACAAAGCTCCACGTTTTCTGCCCAAATCCTGATTTGTCCAACTTTTTCCCTTTACACAAATCTGCTAATTAATAAAATTGCTTTTCTGAAATACAGTTTGATATAAGGGGATTCAGATGACTAAGATCTTGGTAATCGAAGATGAAGATAGTTTCCGTAATGTGCTGGTAAAAATGCTGACCAAAGCCGGATATGAAGTGCGCCAAGCCGGGGATGGCAATCAAGCGCTGACAGTTTGCGAAGAATTCAAGCCGGATCTGGTTCTGACCGATATCATCATGCCTGACAAAGAAGGCTTGGAAACCATCCAAGAGCTCATGGAAGTCAGCCCCGGGATCAGGATCATCGCCATGAGCGGTGGTGGCAGATTTGGTCCCGACAGCTACCTGCCTTTGGCTGAGAAATTGGGCGCTAAAGCCACTTTGCAGAAGCCCTTTATGCGCGAAGATCTCCTAGATACCGTCAAATCCGTCCTTGAAGGGGATTGATCTATCAAAAGCTGAGACCAGTTTTTCGCAGACAGCCTTTTCGTTATACCGCATAATGCAGCTAGCCCGGATCTTGGATGGATCAAAGACTTCTCTGTGATTATTGAAGCTTAGGATGGCATTTGCCATAGCTCCGGGATCTTCAGCTTTGCTGAGCAAGCCCGTATGAGCTTGGATGATATCCGATGGTCCTCCACAATCTGTTGCAACACTCGGCACTCCACAGCTCATGGCCTCAATGAGCACCATGCTAAAGCTCTCCACTCGTGATGGCATCACAAAAAGATCGCAATTTTGATATTGATCTCGTGCCTGCATCTTGTTTAGTGTGCCACAAAAGCTAATCGGTAGCTTTGCCGCTTTCTTGCGAATCTGAGCGTGAAGAGGTCCATCCCCTGCCCAGGTCATGGAAAAGCTCAGCTTCCTTCTCCAGAGAATGTAGAGGGCACTGAGGAGATCTTCCACTCCCTTGGCCTGAGTGAATGCAGACATGGCAAAGATCTTCAGCTCTTGTGCGGTGCGAGAACTTGAGCCCGGCACCCAAAAATCCGTATCGATCATATTTGGAATGATCTCTGCTTCTCGTCCTGTGTGGGTGAGAATCTGCTCCTTTAGGAAACTGCTGACCGCTATCATGTGGCTCGCGTTCCGGATCGGCTTTGTTAAAAGCTCAGAGAGCTTAGCACCATGCACAAATTCAGGGAAAGGAAAGGGCCCGCTATGCTCGGCAATGATATAAGGAATCTTCCACTTCTCGGCGAGACGCATTGCTAAATATCCGGCGGGATAGCTCACCAAGGCATAGATAAGATCCGGCTTTAGCTCATCAGGCAGATCAAAGCCCATAAGATTCCCGCCTGCCAAACGGCTGGTCCAGCTCAGATGCGGAATCCTGATCTCTTCGAGTCTGTCCGCCAAACGCAGTCGCTCCTGCTTTGCATTTCTCAGATCCTTGATCACTGCGAGATTGGAGAATGCTCGCTTGATGCGGATTTGGAAGCGATTTTGCCCATAGTTTAGGATCTGATAACTATGATTACTATGCTTGGCCAAGGCTGCGGCCTGATCCAGAAAGAATCTCCCAGCAAGGGGGTCTTTGGGATGGGGATACCAGGAAGGAATGATGAGTATCTTCATTTTTTTAGCCTTTGAATCAAGCTGAGCGAAAAATCTCGAACCAAGATCAGATCGCAGGGCAAGAGCACTTTAGAGACAAATGCCAAGGGGACATATAGCGCAAAATACAAGATAGATCCCAATGCCAGTCGCCAAAATCCCTGCAGGGATGGACTTAGTGAGATCAGAGTCAAGATGGCAGCCAAGATCGCCACCGCTAGGGTCTTGAGCAATCTCAGAATCGGAAACAGTGCCAGCAATCTAAGCCCGAGCTGAAAACGCATCTGCAAAAGATATACGACCAAGA
>Ga0334898_1002037_pt1 | contig 19903 bp, 15 predicted proteins | sample GraSluR3_MG_10_FD_207228 | JGI IMG/M metagenome (GOLD analysis project Ga0334898, IMG submission 207228) | Sludge microbial communities from methane-producing bioreactor in Wageningen University, Netherlands - Granular Sludge_3_08-R3 | ecosystem: Engineered > Bioreactor > Anaerobic >... | reverse complement strand
AGAAAACGATGTTTTATGAATAAACTAGGTTATATCACAGACCGGAGAAGCCGTATATCAGGGAATCCCTCAGGATTACTTGGAAATCGCTGTTTTACTTGGAAATCCCGGTCTGAATCAGCGCCGTCCCGTCAGCTTAATTATGTGATGTCCGAACTGGGTGGAAACAATGGGACTGATGCTCCCCACGGACATCTTTTTACAGGCCTCTTCAAATTTGGGAACCATCTTGCCCGGACCGAACCAGCCCAGGTCTCCCCCCTTGGATTTTGACGGACAGGTGGAAAAATCCCTGGCAAGGGCGGCGAAATTTCCCCCGGATTTGATTCTTTTTACCAGCTCCTGCGCAAGGGCCCGGTCCTTGACCAGAATGTGACTGGCTCTCCACTCCACGCTGCAGCCTCCTTACAGTTTTTGGGCTCTAGTGTATACGCTATTTTTCCCGTTTTCGCAATCCGTGCTTTTTCAGTCCCCCCGGATTATCTCAACGCTCTCCGGAGAGGGTCGCTGCCGCAGCTCTTCCCATGAATCCAGGGCAAAACGCAGTACCGCGCAGTCTCCGGTTCCAAGGGGAGTGCTTTTACCTCCCAGCAGGGAAGCGGTTTCTTCAAAAGCGGGATTATGTCCCACCAGAAGTACCCTGTCCAGGGAGTTATCCAGGCCGGCGATAAACTCGATCAGCTCCGTGTCTCCGATATTGTAGAGTTCGTCCCGGGCATCCACGGGTTCGGGATACTCCGTCTCCGCAGCGCAGATTTCCGCCGTGGCCCGGGCACGGACCGCGGAAGAGCTGATAATACGCTCAGGTACCATGCCGGTTTTTTTCAAATAGCGCCCGATATGTCTGGCCTGGCTTACTCCCCGGCCCTTGAGATCCCTGTCCCAGTCACGGTTATAGCCGCCGCGATGGGTTTTTCCATGTCGCAAGAGAAGCAGAGTTTTCAGCATAGGTGCCTCCTGCCTTTATATTAATACCGATCAACATTTATCGTAAACCGCTAAAACCCTTAACGAAAAGGATACTCTGGGGTAGTATGGCGCTAATGAACACAATCCTTCAGGACCTCCATATCCATACCGTCTACTCAGTCGGGGACAGTGCCGTGGTTCCCCAGATGACCATAGATTTTATCGCCTCCATAGGACATGCCGGGATCCGCGGCATAAGCGACCATTTTGAGTACCTCCAGGGTGAAATCTTCGAGAGCTATTGTCGGGACGTCAGGACTCACGGGTTTTATCTCGGATGTGAAATCAACACCGGCGAGGAGACACGGGAGGCGGTCGAATACCCCTACGACTATTTTATTTACCACTGCCGGGACAGGGCAAGCGAATACCGGGGTGCCGAGTTTCTGCTTTCCACCGGAAAACCGGTCATCATCAGCCATCCCATGGCCATGGGCGCAGACCTTTCCAGGGTTCCCCGGGAGTGCTTTATAGAAATCAACAACCGCTATGTCTGGCGGGGGGATTACAGGAGCTACTTTACTCCCTGGATCGGGGAGTTCAATTTTGTTTTCGGGTCGGACGCACATCAGCCGAACTGGCTGAACCAGACCATCGCGCGTCATGCAGGAGAGGAACTGGGAATCGAGGAGAGCATACTGTTTCCGAAGCTTACACCTGCAGCGATTCGATAAATCCCTGCAGGGTCTGGATAATGTAGCGGCGGATCTTCGTCTTTTCTGCTGCTGCGGTTTTGGGAGTAAACAGCACTACGTAGCGCCTGGGTTTCTCTTCGCGAAAGCCCATTATAACGCCGGAAAGGTTAATCAGACTGCTTCGAAGACGCAGCTGAACCCCCTCCAGCAGGGTGTTCTTCTGCAGATCGGGGTCGGTCTCGAACTGGATAGCCATTCCGATGGAGCTGATATCGATGATTTTCCCGGTGACCACGGTATCGCAAACCCGCACGTTGAACTGGGCGGTGGAGTCGTGTTCACAGTTTACCCGGACGAACTTTCTCCTTCCCTTGGCTTCGCTTGCCTCCAGGACGGTCAGGATGATTCTGGTACTCTCCTTGAGACCGAGTTTCAGCTGGATAAATCCGCAGGTAATCCCGATCTCCATGAGGTACTTCTTCTTGAGCTCCTCATCGTTATTGTAAGAGAGTATTCCGATCCGAACATCATCCAGAGCGGGGTTCCGCATGATTCCCCGGATATACTCCTCCCACTCATTCTCATCAAGCCGCTCATCGATGTTGACAAAGAGGATGGAATCGGGAAACTTTTCCAGCAGTTTCAATGCCCGCTTATGGTCCTTGAGACGATAGACCTCATACTCATTCTGAACCAGGGTAAATATAAGGTCGTCCTGTATAACGCTGTGGGGATATAACAGAAAGACTTTTCGTCCGCCTATGCTCATTACACCTCAGAGTATACATTCTTACTCCGCAGGTCAAGAACACATATCGTGAACTTCTAGAGCCGGTGGAAGCTCCTGAAATCTTCTATCAGAGTCGACGCAGAGGGAAGGTTTTCGGGGTACGGCTCTTTCAGATAATAGCAGGGCAGTCCGGCCCGTCCGGCAGCCAGGACAGCATCTTCATGATCGCTGAGAATCATGCAGTTTCTCAAAGGTTCCTCCGCCACAGTGGCGCCGGTAAAGAAGGGCTCCGGATCCGGGACGTTTTTAACAATCTCCTCCAGGCCGGCAAAAAGGGAGGTATGGGCCTTGAGAGGATGGCTTTCCGAAGCGCCGCAGAGTACGGTCCGGATACCCAGGCTTTCCAGGTTTTCCAGAAGGCGGACTACCTTTTCCCGTGCCTTCTGTTCGGGTTCCGCAAGATAGATCAGCATGCTTTTCAGTTCCGGAACCAGGCTTCGGGAAACGGGCATTCCCGGCACCAGGGTAATGGTTTCGTACTCATGGCGCAGGCTGATTTCGTCTCCCTTTTCAAGCTGATAGCGCGCCTCCTTCCGGTCGAAGGAGACGGATACGAGGCTCTCCTTCAGCCGGAGTCTGAACTCGAGACCGTTGATCTCCCGGGGCAGATGGGGCTCAAACCAGGCCTCTCCGTTGTCGATTTTCAATCCTCCGAACCCGAAGACCAGGGTCTGCCATGTTCCCCCGGTTGCCGCCATATGCAGCCCGTCCCGGACGTTGCCCTGGATGTCCTCGAGATCCACATTCAGGTTGCGTTTGAAAAACTTCCAGGCCTCCCGGAGCCGTCCCTCCCTGGCGGAGATTATAGCCTGTACCGGCGCTCCCAGGGATGAGTCGAAGGTGGTTATGGGCGTATAGAATTCGTAAGCCCTTAGGTGTTCTCCGTCGGAAAATTCCTCGGGCAGGAGAAACGCGGTCATCAGCATGTCCGGCTGTTTCAGTACACGATGACGGTAGATCACGAGGGGGTGGAAATTCAGAAGCAGGGGATACCGGTTCTTGGGGGTATTCTCAAAATCCCAGGGCTCCCGGGCAAGGATGTCGTCGTCCTGAAGATGGATTCCCAGCTCCGGATCATAGGGAATGTGCATTCCCTCGGCGGCTTTCATCCAGGTATCCACCTCGTCCGGCTGCAGACCGAGAATGCCGCTGACCCGCTGCAGCTGTTCAAAATGTTCTTCCGCCATCCAGTAGTAAATCTCCCGGGCATAGCGCAGGTGAAAGCGGGCCATCATGTTGGTGTAGCAGTTGTTGTTGACCAGGGCGGTGTACTCATCCGGACCGGTAACACCGTTGATACAGAACCTGCCCCCTTTGGCCTGGTTGAAAAAGCCCAGAGAGACCCAGGCCCTGGCGGTTTCAAAGAGCATCTCCGCCCCTTCGTCCAGCAGGTACTCATAATCTCCGCTTACCGCCACGTACTGGCGAATGGCATATGCTATGGCGGCGTTAATATGATACTGGGCGGTCCCGGCAAGGAAATAGGCAGAAGCCTCCTGTCCGTTTATGGTCCGCCAGGGGAAGAGGGCTCCCTTCTCCGCAAGTTCCCTCGCCCGCGCCCGGGCGGCATCGAGCATGCGGTAGCGGTTTCTCAGGATTTCCCTTGCACACTTTTGCTGGGTAAAGGTAAAGAAAGGCATGATAAAGATCTCGGTATCCCAGAAGAAATGACCCTCGTAGCCTTCGCTGGTCAAACCCTTGGCGGGAACACTGCTGTCGATAAGGAAACGGCCCGCCTGATAGAGCTGAAAAAGGCTGTACCGGACTTTCCGCTGCACCTCGGGATTACCGTCGATGCGAACATCGCTGACGCGCCAGAATTTGTTCAGATGCTCCTTGTGCTCGGAATACAGGATATCAAAACCCCGTTCCACAGTGGAGCGCAGATCGTTCATCAGGGCAGCCAGGTCAGATTCATCCCCCTCCGGAACCAGCCGGATATAGGCGAACTTTCTGAAGGTAACCGTATCGCCTCCGGAAACCCGGAATATGGTGGCGGTTCCCGGCTGCCTGTCGTCCGGGAGGGCTACCAGTTCCTGGGGATCCCGGTCTGCGGAGTGGGTTATTCCCGAGGCAACTGCAATCCGGCTCAGGCGCGTACGCTCGGTAAGACCGACGGCGTTGCCTTCCCGCTGGAAACTGATGATCTTTTTGCTCTCTCCTGTATGAGCGGCGACCCGGGGGTCGCCAAAATCGATGCGGTTGCTGGTTCCGCCGTCGAGATAGGACTCAAAAACCACGGATGAATCGGAGTCCAGGGGTGTAATCTCAATTTCCATGGCCACAAGAAACGGATCGGCCAGAGAGACAAAGCGGCGGCTCCGGTATCGCAGCTTTTCCCGGGAGGGCAGTTCAAGGACCATACTGCGCTCCAGGGTGCCGGTCCTGAAATCAAGACGCCGCCGGTACTCAATAAGACGGCACTCCCTGTGGCTGAGGAGGGTACCATTTATCCTGACCTTTACCAGTTTCGGATTCGCGGTGTTCTGTATGGTCTGATGGAATTTTGCATATCCGTAGGCGGATTCCCCGTATTCGATGGGACGGATCTCGTAAAAACCGTTAACATAGGTCCCGGGATGAAAATTCCCCTCTCCCTCCTCAAAATCACCGCGTATGCCGATGTAACCGTTGCTCAGAGCAAAAAGGGTTTCGTTACGGGGAACCAGGTCGGGGTCAAACTCATTTTCCTCAAGAATCCAGGTATCAGGTGTCATGGATACTCCCGCGGATATCAGATTTCGGTCACAGCCGCTTTATTAGTACAACTGTAATTAATAATGGGGAAGCTTACAACCGACTTTTTCGGCAACCGATTTCAGTATTTCTTCCCCCGATTCCTGTACATGAAGATTATTGGAGCTGAGGTAGGCCATGATGGAATCCACCGGCAGGGAACGGCGGGTTTTTCTGTTCAGCCGGAAAAAGGCGGTCCGCATGCCGTCAAGGGATCGGTAGCTCTCGAACCAGTCCTCCCGTACCAGGACCATGGCGGTGAAGCCGAAACCTTCGAGAATATGTCTTTCTTCCTCTTTCAGCACCCGGTATATCCGGGATTTGAACCCGGAAAACGGCTCCCTACTGAAACGCTGCCATCGGGATGCCAGGGCGTAATCGATAAACAGGTCTGCCAGAACCCCCGCGTAGGGCAAGCCGGCGCCGTCTATTCCCCGCCGCATCTCCTTGAACAGCGGGTGCGCGTCGGTGGCGGAGTCGATCTTTTCATGAAGGTCCAGTCCCTTTCGAAACTCCGGATCTGCGGCATCAATCCTTATGCGCCGCACTGAATCCCCCGCGAGATTTCCGGCAAGAACGGAGGAGTCAGGGGGCGATAGAAAGGCGTGGGCCAGGTAGTTCATTCCTTTCAGTATACCCAATCACCGGCTGCCTGAATATGCGCCCCGGCAGGAAGAACCTGGTCCGTTATGCCGAAACAATTCCCCGGGCCCGCTCCACCTGGGAGGGATACAGATCCGCCGGAACCTTCTCGCTTCCCAGGGCGAGGAAAACAATATGCCTGGCGCAGTCGCTGCTGTCTCCCAGGCAATAGCGTTTTTTCTCAAATTAATGCAGAGATCAGCTGTTCAAGTTCTTCAGGAGCAAAATCGAAGCTCTCTTCCCTGGGAAGCCCTTCCCGCAGATAGAGCAAAAAGGAACGCACCGGTTTTCCGCAGAGTTTTTCCAGGGCCTTTCGATACAGAAACATCTGCATTGCATATTCCCCGGGAACCCGGCAGCGGTTGGTCTTGAAATCCACACAGACAATATGATCTCCGAGATCTGCATAGAGATCGATGACTCCCTCGGCCAGTCGACGGGGGCCGTCTGTTTCAAGGGCCAGGGTAAAGGGTACCTCCGAATAGAGGGGAACAGCCTCGGGGATCAGTTCCCGCCGGGAGGGAGAGTTCCAAAAACCTTGTGCAAGTTCCTCGGCGCTGACCAGAAGGGCCTCTGCCTCTCCGGCAGTAAAGCCCGAAAGGAGTGAATCAATGCCGGCAAGGGGTTTTTCCGTAATCATCCCCTCCAGGACGCGGTGGACCAGGGTTCCGAAAAGCTCCTCCCGTTCACGGATCAGGGAATCCACCTTCAGAGGACCGAGTTCAACGCCGGGTTCCTTCGAATTCACCGAAGCGGCCAGCTCGTTGAGGCGGCTGACGCTCAGGGCAGGATTAAAACCGGGCATCTCGAAGGCTGCAGTCCGGGTAAGACGATAATACTCCCTGATCCGATCCCTCCGGACTTCGCCTTCCGGGGCTTCGGAGCCCAGACGGTACAGCGCATTCCGCGGCGGTGCCTGAAAAAGCTGCACATGCGGGGAATCGGGATTGTCAATGGAGCAGCCGAGGCCGGAAAATATCAGATCCAGCAGTGAGGGCAGATTGGCGCTCTTACGCTTCGGGCTGTAGCCCAGCATGACAAGGTGCTGCTCCGCCCGGGTACAGGCTACGTACAGGAGCCGCTTGAGCTCCGCAGCCTCCATCTGCCGGGACAGCTCCAGTCCCCGCTCAAAAAAGGGATTAGGCTTAAGGCGCTTTTCGTTTACCGGCCTTCCCGGTACCGCCATGTTTACGGTCAGTCCGAAATCTGCGTCCACGAAATAGGGAGCCCTCTTTCCGGTCTCGTTGGAACCCTGCCCCGTGGATGCGAGCAGTACGATGGGAAACTCGAGCCCCTTGGACTTGTGTATGGTCATTATGCGCACCCCCTGCTCCCGGGTACGCAGGATTTCGATCTCCTCGAGCTTTTTATAGTCCCCCAGGTTTTCCCGCAGAAAATCGAGAAAAAGGGCCATGGACTCTCCGGCATCCCAGCTCTTGTCCGCCAGGGCCAGGAGGTATTCGTAGAACTCCAGGTACCCGTGCCAGGCCGGATCAATCAGAAGATTGTAGCGGTACCCGGCTTCGTACCAGAGAAAGCGAAGGACCTCCCTGTGGGGCACCCGGTCGATCATTTTCGAAAGCCTGTGATAGAGCTCTCCCCCCAGGCGGTACTTCTCGGCCTCCGTCGCAGTAAACCCTTCGGCTGCTCCTTCGAAGGGGAGGCACTCCTCCAGAAGCTCAGCCAGCAGGGCCTCGTCGCTCAGGTTCACGAAGAAAGACCGCAGGTAGACGGCATAGGCCATACGGTCCTCGGGGTACAGGCAGCACTGCAGGGCGGCATAGATGTCGTTGACAGGAGCTTCCAGAAACAGGGTGCGAATATTCTCCGTTGTATAGGGAATCCCGAAGCGACGGAAAATCCGCTCATAGACTATCTGGTTCCCCGTAGAGCGCAGAAGGAGGGCAAATTCATCATAGCCCGGAGCCCGGGTTCCCGCAGCATCGGAAAGCTGCAGCCCCCTGCCGGCGACAGCGTCCCGGATAAGCCGGGCCGCCTCGAAGGCTTCGCTCTCCACCGGGTTCAGGTACTCCTCCTCATCCCCCTCCGTCTCGTCGGAATCATCCAGATAATGGAGCCGGATCTCCGGATCGCTTTCCCCGTCCCGGTATTTTCTGCCCTTCAGGGGACGGAACTCCGCTTCAAAATCCTTGAGTTCCTCGGGAGAACTGAAAACCGGAGGGAAAAAACGGTTAAAAAAGGCAATCAGTCCGGGGTGGCTCCGGTAGTTGGTACCCAGTTCGATGCCGTCCCGTCCCAGTTCACGGGAAAGCCGCTTGAAAACGCTGACGTCAGCCCCCCGAAAGCGGTAGATTGACTGTTTCTCGTCCCCCACAAAAAAGAGCTTTCCCTCTTCGATATCCCTGGGATCGGGTATACCCGGGGAGAAACGGTCCGCCCTTTCCGCCAGCAGATACAGGAGCTCCTTCTGAATTTCATTGTTATCCTGGAACTCGTCGATCATGATGTGCCGGAACTGCTCCTTGTAGTAGCTCCGGAGCTCCCTGCTCTCCTTCAGCAGGGCCACCGCCATGGCCACCACATCACCGAAGGAGACAAGGCCCTGACTCCGTTTGAGATTGTTCCAGCCTTCGGCAAACTCGTCCATCAACCCGGCGATACCCCTGTAGACATCCCGGTAACACAGCACGGCAGTCAGGGAGGCCGCCTGATCGAGAAGAGGCCGCATCTCTTCCAGCAGCTCCCGAAGCAAAACGAGGTCCGGGTTTTTGACGTTGCTCCCGGGTTTTTTCGGCAGTTTTCGCCCGGCAAGATCAAGCAGATCCTCCCAGGCACTCCGGGCCATCAGCTCATCAGTATCCGGCCACTCTTCGGCAATTCTTGCGGCCTCCGCCAGGGTCTTCGAGGAAGCTGCAGCATCCCGGGCAATGTCGCCCATCCTGCCGTAAAGCTCGTTTAGACGTGCGAAGATTTCTCCCGTCTTTTGCCTGCAGAACGCCTCCTGTCTGGCGAAGTCGGCCCCATGGTCAGGAGGATCTGCGATCCTGAGTTCCCGGACCGCATAGGAGGCGAAAAACTCCTTCCAGACCGTTTCGAAACCGTTGGCGGCGATCAGTGTTTTCAGGGCGGGATTATAATGCTTATCCAGCATGAACTGGAGAGCGAAGGACTCCGCCCTCTTCTGCAGCCCCTCCTGGTCGACGGAAAAGGAGAGGGGCAGACCGAAACGGGGTGCGTCGTTCCTGGCCAGGCGGGAGCAGAAGCTGTCCAGGGTCGAGATACGGGCCTGATCAAAAAGGGCGAGCTGCTCCCGTACCGCAGGCTCCCGGGCATGCTCCGTAAGGAGCCGGTGAATGCGAACGTGCATCTCCGCCGCGGCCTTGCGGGTAAAGGTGAGGGTCAGAATCGAGGGAACCTCTGCCCCTTCCCGGACAAGCCGCAGATAGCGTCCGGCAAGAACTGTGGTCTTTCCCGAACCGGCTCCCGCAGCAACAACCACGTTTCCACCGGCGTCTACGGCCCGGAGCTGGTCATCATCATAGGGATGTTCAGCCATCATTCAGCTCCCCGGACAACGTATTTCCCGCGGCACAGGGCCCGCAGGGAGCAGCCGTCACAGTCCCGGGGATCCATCCGGTAATCCCCTTCCCCGATACGGCGGTGCATGAGGCGCAGACACTCCCGGGTGGTCCGCAGAAGACCGGCAAACTGCTCATCCTTCAGCATGGGCCGTGTTCCCTTGAATTCCAGGCTCGAGTAGACCATACGGTACCTCCCGTCCGCCGCGGAGTAATAGGCGCAGATCAGGTCGTCCCCCGGGGACCACAGCCCCGCCTCTTCCAGGAGCAGTACATAGAGGGGTATCTGCATGGTCGCGGGAAGCCCGTTTCCGTCCTCCAGGTCCCCCTTCGTCAGGCGGAAACTCTTTTTGTAGTCCACCACCAGAAGCTCCCCTGCCGGACCCCGGGAGATACGGTCTATGCGTCCCACCACGGGCACTCCGTCCAGAACAGTGGAAACCTGGCGCTCCGTATGGGCTGTTGAGTAGGCGTCGAAGTACTTTGCCTCTGCGTCGGGGAAGACCGCAAGCTGCTGTTTCAGGTTTTCCAGGGAAGCCTCCCAGGCGGGCTGAACAGGTAGGGGCCCTTTCAGCTTCGCTGCTTCACGATCAAGAAGGTCCCCCATCCGCATCCGGTACTCATCCAGCTCGGCGGATCGAAACGGACTCCCGGCCAGGGTGGCGCTGAACTTTTCCAGCACCCTGTGCAGCAGCGTCCCTTCAAGACGATGATCCCGTACCATGGGGGTGAAATCCTCTTCCCCCAGCCCCAGTACCCGGGTAAAAAGAAAAGCGAAGGGGCAGGCCCAGAAAGCATCCAGGTCGGTGGCGGAGATCGGGGCGTCCCTTTTTTCTCCCGATCCCCCGGAATAGCGCTCCCGAAGTGCCTCGGCAAGGCCCGCATGACCAGTCGGACTGGTCAGCAGATCAAGGTTCCGGCTCTCTGCGGCGGTGGAATGGAATATGCCGTAACCCCTTCCCTGCCGGGATGTAAGAGCTTCGGCGGGAAAAACTCCGTTTCGAAAAAACGCTTCCTCCTCGTCATCCGGGTCTCCGGCGAGTTCTTCGTCGGGAACAGTTCTGACCAGATTGTTCTCCACGAAGAGTCCCGGAGGAAGCCCCGGTCCGTCGTAGCCGTTTTCGGCGCAGCTAAGCTTAAGGTCCCTTCCTGATCCAAGATACAGCCGCAGGTACAGCGCCCCGGCGTCGTCGTCGCCGATGTCCGCTTCCTCCCGCTGGGCCTCGTTCAGGGGGAAGCCCCGGTCCCAGACAACCCGGCTGGAATCCTGGGTCAGGAAGGGGATGAAATGGTAGCGGGGATCGATTCCGGCGGAGGCGCGGTACGGGTAGACGGAGATTCCCGGACGTGTCTGCTGTTCCACGTAGCTCTCTTCCTCCAGAGCTGCAACCCATACGGTATAGGGTGAAGGCACCGACAGGGACGGAAACTCCTCTTCAGTCCGGGTAAAATCGTTCAAAACCTCCAATGCCCTCTGAAAGCTCCTCAACTGCAGGGGAGACTCTGCTCTCCACCTGTCGGTGTCAAGGAAGGCGCCGATAAAGGCCTGCAGCCTGGTCCCGATCTCGGCAAAACTGCCGGCGCTGACGATTCCCCGAATCCCGGCGGAGAGGCGCCGGTAGAGCTGCAGAGATTCGATGTACCCACCCCGGGAAAGCTGCTCCTCCCAGCCGTGGCGCCCCCCGGAATCCTGCCAGTTTCGTATTACGTAAGCTCCGGTCCCTTCCAGCAGCATGGAACGCAGGGCGGCGGGATCCTTCCAGGGAATCGCGGTATTCATCAGCAGGTTCTTCATCGCCGCATTCTCGAAGGAAGAACCGAAGGTCTCGGTGAGCTCCCGGAAAAACCGGACCGAGGAGTATTCCGAAAGAGGGCGCCCTGTCCTGACCTGCAGGGGAATGCCATAACGTTCCGCGGCCTCTTCCAGGTAGCGACGGTTTTTGTCAATCTTCGGCAGGGTAATGGCGATCTCCTCCGGAGCCGTTCCCTTCGTAAGAAGATCGCGGATTCTCCTCATCAGGACCGCGGCCTCGATGCGCTGGTTTTTAAAATGATCGATTCGACCCCCTTCACCCTGGGGAACGGAAAACCGGTCTATTTGGGGGTGAAGCTCAAGGTGCTCCCGGTACTGGGAATAGTCCTCCAGGACCTCGGGAAAACAGAGAAGATATGTATGAGACAGGGTATCCAGGGAAGGTTCCAGCAGGGAGGGTTCATAGAGGCCGTTTTCACCAAGAAACCCGCCGTACCGGCGATGGAGCTCCCTCAGGTCATCGGCGACGGGCCATGAACGACCCTCTATGCGGGGGACAAGCCTGAAGAGACGGGGAAGAATCCTGCTGAGTTCCCCCGCGCCGCCGGAGGAACCTTCGGTGCGGGGCAGAAGCCGGGAGAGGAAAGGGGATTTCCGGTTTTCCTCCGCCAGGCTTTCCGCAAACAGGCGGCGGATGCAGCCGTTTACCGGACGGCGCGTCTCTGTCAGACCGAAGGCCACCTCCTTGAAGCGGTCCCAGGAAAGAAAACGGTCTCCCCGCACAGCATCGCAGAGTCCCCTGTGGACTACTGCCCTTCGCCAGTAGCGGGCACTGATCTCGGAGGGAAAAACAAAACGCCAGGACTTGTCAGGCAGAAGGTTCTGAATACGCTGCTGAAGAGTCTCCATGCGGTCATTATCGGCGCAGATAAGCCAGCTCCGCAGGAAGCATTATATTATTGCCGTAATTGTCTTCGCCGTAGCCGTTCTCTGCCAGGAGCTTCAGGTCGGAAAGCACCCGGGTATCGCCGGAGAATTCGACGGTAATACCCGTGCGGATATCGATGCGTCCCAGGGCAAGCAGATGTGCGATTCCCCGGGTGGCAAACTCCGCCAGGGTCTCTCCATCGATGTAGGATATCTCATCCAGGGAAAAGTCCGCCTCGTACATGACGATCCGGTGGTTCTCCAGAAGCTTGACAATCAGCCGTCGCAGGGCCTTTTTCATTACCCCCTCTTCCCGGGGAACACTGCCCATGGTCTCGGCGATTTCGAACACAATCCCCCCCAGGGTCTTGCGCTTGGCCGCGTTGATCGCTTCGTTAACCCGGAAGAGCTCCAGGGGACTCGCGGCGTTGAAACTCTGTTCGTTCAGCCTGAGGGTAACATCGCTGCCGTAATGGGTAACAATCTTCGCCACCAGCGTGGAGGGCCGTACGTGGAAGCCCCGGTACTGGGGAACCGGTACGGATATGGTACCCTGGACCGCGTAGGAGTGAATGATATTCCGGCACAGTTCCCGGGCTACGTTGAAAAAGCGGGACGAAAAAGCCAGGATATAATCGATAAGAATCGACAGAAGGGAGTCTTCTCCGATCACTACGGCGTTCTGATTGAGCATGTGCCGCTCATAATAGTGACTCAGGACCGTTCCCGTTTCCAGCAGATGAAATATGGTGCTTACGTGCCCCCGAAGGACCAACAGGTCTTCGTCCCGTTCCTCGGCATCGGAGTCCAGAAGATAGGTATCGTAGGTCGATTGAAGGGAATGCAGGGCATGCTCCATATTGCGGATCCGGGCTTCCGAAACCGGCTCGGGTACATAATCGAGATAGCGCAGATGCCTGTTCCTGTCCCGTATTCCGAAGAGCTCCGTGTCCTCGGATAGATTCAGAAAGGTCGTCGCCAGGTTAACAATGGTCGGACCGGGATTCTCCAGATGCCGCCGTGGGCGGTCCTGGCTCAGGCTTCCTTCAGGAAGGTGCTCGGAGAAGTCCTGCACCACCTCGCCCGAGGAAAGTCCGTGGTGTTCCGCCTCCCTGAGCAGATTATCCATGGAGTTTTTCAGGGCAGTGGTACTCTCTTTCAGGGTCTTTTTGGTTGCCGCGAGGAAGTCCTCTTTAACCGAGATAATTCTGTAACAGGGAAAAGAGGCGTTTATATGGGAAATATTATGAACAATCTGCGAGAAGGCCTTTACCGCCGCAATGGAGCGCCGAAAAGCGTACCACGACATGTTATGCCGGGCGCCGTACTCATCGAGGAGCTCCTCGATTATCCGGCTCTCAAGATTCAGCCGGCCAAGAAAGGGACGGGTAAAATGAAAACCGCCGTTCCGCTCTTCCGCTTCCTTGAGCATGGTAATGAGATATTTGGCTTTGGAAGAAATTAAGGTCAGGAAGGCATCGTCCGCAACGATATGATCTCTACTGTGAAAACCCATGGAACAAGGCTCCATCATAAAACTCGGTTGCTCCGCTGCGCATACCCGTCCGCATCAGCTTCTAACGGGATTGAGCCGAAGTTCATATATTGAATATATCCCCTGAGATATATAAGAACAAGACAGCCGGCTAAAATTATTCATAATTCAGCCCCATGGATGGTTCCGCTCCTCAGGCACACGCCTAGAAATTAGCATTAGGAGAATAAAGAATCAAGCAGATAATCCTTGACGGCCGATGGTCTGACGGTCTTTAATAGATTGTGCAGATTTCAAAGAGTCTATTACGTATATCCATAAAGTCTCTGGTCGAGTCCATGGACCTGCCGACCATGGTCCACATCGCCAAGGATTTGTTGCCCGGCTACAATCTTCATGAACGGATGGGAATACGGGAGAGTATGGCAATTCCGAATCTCGACGCCTCCCGCCGAATAATTGACGACCTTATCCGGGACGACCGATTTCTCGATTTTGTCTCCTACCTTATCCGTTACGAAGAAGAAGGAATCATGGGACGGCGCATAAGCGTGGCCTACCTGCGGGATATTCTCAAGGAGGTCTATTCCCAGGGCTACCTCTTCGACAAGGACCAGCGGATGTTCGTGGAAGATCCCCGGATCAGAAAAACCCGTAACTGGGGCGTGCTGCGTCCGGGAAACGAGTATACAATCTGTTTTTTACGTATCGACATTGCCGGCAACACGGAGCTGGTTAAAAACAACAGCACCGATACTGTTCACCGTTCCTACGGATTCCTGCGGGAGGCGGTACACAGCTCCGTGGAACGGCGCAACGGCAGAGTCTGGATGTGGGAAGGCGACGGGGGCGTCGCAGCCTTCTTTTTCGGAAACCGGAACCAGGCTGCGGCCCTGGCAGCCATGGAAATACTTCACGAACTGTTTATTTACAACAAGACAGGCTGTCCCCTTTCCACACCCCTGTCCGTACGAATCGGTGTCCACTCCGGGCTGTGTGAGTATACCGAGGATAACGCGGCGCTGATCAAATCCGAGCCCCTTCAGCATCTGGTAAATCTCGAGAAATTCCATACCCTGCCCATGCACTGCACGATCAGCATCGTTGTCCGGGAAATGCTGGATCATCTTGTAAGCTCCCAGTTCAAACCAGTTCGCGACAACAATCTTATCCATTATACCTACCGTCTGGAGCTGGAAGAGTGAAACGTCTTGTTCTGATTACCCGTCAACAGGAAACCCTGATCTGTTTTGATACAATAAGGCGTTCCAAAAGTATAGACCTGGAGGTACGGGAAAACCTGGACTGGAAAAAACTCTTCCGGGAGAACGGGTCCATGATCTATCTGGACATGGCTTCATTGAGCCCCCGGGAAGCCCGCAAAGCCATACGGACCCTTGAGTCCCAGGACTCCCTCACCTACGGGATTGTAGATCCGGAAGGCATTATCGACGACCCCGCCGACCTCTTTCACGGCGGCGCCTCGGACTACATAGGTCCGGAGTTAATGAAAAAGCGTCTCTCCTTAAGCCGGATAAACCAGGCAATGAACTTCTATCCTTACGTTGAGGACGAGGAGGAAGAAAGCGGCGACCTGAGCTGGGAGACTATCAGGGAAGGCGATGAGTACCCCTTCTACCTGCTCTACGCCGAACTGGATATCCTGCCGGAGTGGAAGACCAAATCCGGCAGCGGATTTATCAGCGGGCTGCTGAAAACCTTTGAATCCCATTTAAACCGGGTTTTTATACCCCTGGGCGGTCAGCTGTGGATGAAAAGCGACTACGGCGGACTCTACCTGTTCCCCTACAGCGAAGGAAGCTCCGATATTATCCCGGCCTGCATGAGACTCATACTGAACCGGGTACTCATCAGTATGGAGGTTTTCTCCTACGGTACCCTCCTGCCCTACCATTTTTCCCTGGATACGGGGACTACGGTATACAAGAAAAAGGGTAACACCGGAACATTGATTTCAGAAGCGGTAAATTTTATATTTCACCTGGGGCAGCAGTATACGCAGCCGGGTCAGTTCGTAATCAGCAGCAGGGCGGCGGAGCATATTCCAACCGGACTCGCGGACTGCTTTATTCCCTGCGGAAGATTTCATGATCAGGACTTATTGCGCATGAAAATGCCTAAGTAGTTGACATGAGGAGCGAGTATCGGTATTCTTAGCACGTTTTCGGGGGTGTAGCTCAGTTGGCTAGAGCGCGTGAATGGCATTCACGAGGTCATGGGTTCGATTCCCACCACCTCCATATTTTAACGCTATGAGCGACAACAACAGTTCTAAAAGTGATCTTTTCTCCGGGGAACTTGACCCTGACATAGCCGAATTGATGGGCATTGAGGACAAGCCCGCCACTGAGGTTCCGGACTTCGAAGAACTTTTTGAAGACAGCTCTTCCGGCACTCCCGCCGAAGCCCACGTTAGCGATATCAGCAAGGACCGTTTTCATCCCGTCAGCCGTCTCGAACAGGACCCGGCGCCGTATTTTCAGGACAGGGATTACTACAAAAAGGCCCTTGCCGGAGAAGGTGAGGTTTCCCAGAGGGTTCACACCCTCCTTACGAAATTTCTGAACACCCAGGATCCCAAGGAGCGCTCCGTTTTCAGAGGTAAACTGATATCCGCCTACTGGAACCTGGTGGAGAGTATCGGCAGAAAGGTCTGCTCCAGTCCCCCCCAGCCCAAGGTGCTGCTCCTCAGATACGGTGTTCTGTTGCCCACACTGCTGTCCAAGGAACAGCGATCCATGATCTCCCGGATTGTGTACAGCAACACCACGGGGGAACCGGTCCATTATGTGGATGAATGGCTTACCATGGTTGCCCGGGGGACCGTCGGAAACTCGGCTACGGATGAGACCAAGGCTGTAAGCCGCCGCAAGGAACAGAAAGTCAACACAAAGCTCGACCGGGTCAAGGGACAGCGGGATTTCCAGCTCAGCGTGCTGACCCGCAAGTTCGGCGAACAGGAGCGGATGGAAAACCAGCTCAAGGAGCTCTCCAGGCTGGTGGCGGACCACGCCTCCCGTCAGGACCTGCCGGGCGTCAAGGAAGTCTATACCCCGCAGCAGCGACAGTACCTGAGCAGCATTGCCAACCTGGTAAAAGACCTGCAGCGCCTGGATACGGAACTTTCGAATACCTTTGAACATTTTCAGGAGAACGAAGCTGAGTTCCGCAAACTCTCGGAGAGCGCGGGAGACGTGGAGTCCTACCAGGTAAACAACGACGCCCTTCAGACTGAGCTCGCTACGGTACGTCAGATGGCCAAGATGTGCGTCGGCAGGCAGGGAAACCACTTTCCCATTGCCATGAAGCAGTATTTCCGGGACAGCATCCGGGACATCTGCACCCGGGAAAACATCATAATGCAGATGGCCGCCGTGGAGAGTCTGGATCCCGGACTTTTCCTGCGGACCTTCAAACAGCAGACCAACCGCATCGTGCCCCATGTCCTTGTCATTCCCAGTTACGGCGAACGGGGAATCTGCTGGGAACCCTTCGAAAAATACAACCGCGCCACGAGCCGGGGCAGAATTGCCGTACCCCTCTTTCCCAAGGATAACAAGACCGCCATCATCGCCGCTCTGGGGGACCTCCGCTGGCAGGTCGCCAAGGAGAAGGCACAGCACTACTGGATGGAAGAGGGGCTCACCGGCCGCTACTACCAGTGGTTCAGCGACAGACGGCTGCGGGGCGACGTGCGGGAATATTTTATCAATGACTATATCCTGTGGATAACCAAGGAGAGCGAGGGCACCCAGAAGCTGGACCGGGAGGTCCGGGGCATTCTGTGGCGCTACTGCCCCTTCCCCCAGGAGCTGAGGGATTCACTGAAAAACCGGGGCTTCGTGTACAACGAGCTCTACAAGCGGGACATCAACCGTTCCATGTCCGACGGATACTGAACCGACCCGCGTTCCTGCCCTAGCCTTTCTTCTTTTTCGGAAAAATCGGCTCGAAATACTTGTCAAGATCAATCCGTGACGCCAGCAGCTTCATGATCCGGTGATACACAAGAAATGAGCCAATGACGGCCAGAACAAAAATCAGGACAAAAGCCCCCTGCGCCAGGCCCGGATGAATGTCCCGGGGTAAAACAAAAGAGAGTATGATTATCCCCGCAACAAGAAAGAAAAACATGAGAATGATATTCACCACCGTAGCAGCCGCAACAAAAAGCAGGGTATTGGTTTTCTTATTCACGATTTTCTACCTCTTTCTTCATGTGTTCCTCTTCCCCGGTTTTCTCCCGCCCATGCAACAGGAATGAGAGGGCCAGCAGAACACCTCCGACAACTATGGAGGCATCCGCCACATTAAAGGCCGGCCAGCGCTCGAGTCCCAGGATACCGTAGAACTTGACGGAAACAAAATCCACCACTCCCTGGGGCCGGAATATCCTGTCAATCTGGTTTCCAAGGCCCCCTCCGATTACCGCAGCAATGCACCAGCGCTGCAATACCGACAGTTCACTGGTTTTGAAATAGTAGACCAGAACCCCCGCGAGCACGGCCAGGGGAAGCAGGATAAACACGATGCCCCGTACTGCCCCGGGGAGCCCATACCCGATACTGAAAGCTACCCCAAGATTCCTGGTGTGGAGAATCCACAGGAAATCCCCGCCCCAGGCAAAGCCAACCGTGTGATAAGGGATGGTTGCCACAATCAGTAGCTTGGTCAGCTGGTCCGCCAGAATAATTATCAAGGTCAATATCATCGGCAGGTAGAGATGACGGCGCTGCGTCTTCTCCGATCCGCCGGCAATTGCAGTATTCATACACATGCGTCCTTATAAACCTGTGGGAATATCGATAAAACGGGTCTCAAGGCCGGTATCCACGGCCACCCGTTCGGCCATGGCAGAGACTCCCCAGATTTCCGATGCGTAATGCCCCAGAGCCAGCATGTTGATCCGGTTTTCCTGGGCCTCGTGGTAGATTGTGTGATCCGCCTCGCCGGAGATAAAGAGGTCAAGGTCTTCCTCGATGGCCTGCCGGATATCCCGGCTGCTTCCTCCGGAGATTATCCCGATGCTGCGAATTTCCGGTCGACCAAAAGGCAGTACCGCGTTGCAGTCCTCCATCTCAAAACCCAGGCGCCGCAGCACCTCGTCCAGATCCACCGGCTCCGACAAGGCTCCCTTGAAACCGATGCTGCGTCCCTTGTACCAGCCAAAGGGCTCCATGGGTTCGAGACCAAGAACAGCCGCCATACGGCCGTTGTTGCCCAGTTCAGGATGAGCATCCAGGGGCAGGTGGACTGCATAGAGGGCGATGTCGTTTTCCATCAGAAAACGCACACGCCGGTAGTGGGCCCCGGTGAGAACCGACTCATGGCCCCAGAAAATACCGTGATGCACAAAGATCAGATCCGCTCCCAGCTCCGCCGCCTGCCTGAAGGTCTGCAACGAAGCGTCTACGGCAAACACCAGTTTTTTCAGCTCCGGTTCCCGCCGTTCGACCTGTATTCCGTTCCTGGAAGGATCAATGGCGGCAAAATCATCCATACAGAGCAGATCTTTGCAATAGTTGTGGAATTCATCCAAACGCATGCCCCGTATTATAGGGTCTCGATGAGATTTGGAAAAGGGCATGCTGCTTGACAGCGGACGCTGGAGCCTCGCATTATAGACCGATGAATGATCCTTACCGCCTGGGACCCGACGAGGTCGCCTTTGCCGTAGATCCGGAACACCTGAAGGCCATCCCTTCCCCCGATGACGATGAGCAGATAATCGGACAGCCCAGGGCCGTCAAGGCCCTGCAGATGGGTACGGTTATCCGGGCCAAGGGTTTTAACCTGGTCGTATCCGGGATTCCCGGAACCGGGAGGCATACTGCGATCCGACGCATTCTGGAGGAGCTTCCCCCGGCCAAGGGCCCCGACAGGGATATCGCTTTTGTCTACAACTTTTTACGTCCCGAAGTCCCCATGGTGCTCTATTTTCCCCCCGGAACAGCCCGGCGCTTCAAGCAGCTTATCCACGATCTTGTGGAAAAACTCAAGGTCCTAATCAAGGCGCGTCTCTCCAGCGAGGTCTACAAGAACCGCAGGGACAGACTGGTGTCGGGAATAGAAAAGGAAGAGAACCACCGCCTGGCCGAATTCGAAGCCCAGCTTGCAGCCCAGGGCTTCGCTGCCGTTCGGGTGGAGGATGAAGGCGTCCTTTCCACGGATATCGTTCCCCTTATCGACGGCGAAGCAACAGACTTTGACCAGCTTCAAAGCATGGTCGCCTCGGGAGAACTGGCGGAGGAGGAGTGGAACCGGCGAAGGGAGACGTACTACAGACTGATGGACGAGATGCGTTCCATCTTCAGCGACCTGCAGCTCTCCAGGGCGGCCATGGAAGAGGAGCTCGCCCATCTGCAGGTCGAGACTGTCCGCCCCCCACTGCATACC
>Ga0334898_1002034_pt1 | contig 19932 bp, 16 predicted proteins | sample GraSluR3_MG_10_FD_207228 | JGI IMG/M metagenome (GOLD analysis project Ga0334898, IMG submission 207228) | Sludge microbial communities from methane-producing bioreactor in Wageningen University, Netherlands - Granular Sludge_3_08-R3 | ecosystem: Engineered > Bioreactor > Anaerobic >... | reverse complement strand
CAGGGATGGCGGGTTATATCAGAAATGCGCAGGAAGAATTCGGTTCACGTCTTATGCTTTTTGACGTAGGAGATTACCTGCAGGGGACACCGGCTATCTATTACTCCGGACATGTGGATACCACCGGGAAACACCTGTGTGCCGCTTTTTTTGACTGGTTTCCCTATACGGCAGTTACTGTCGGGAATCATGATATTGAAGCCGGCATGGAAGTATTCTCCAGAGTATACCGTCAGACTCAGGTTCCCGTTCTTTCTGCCAACATAATCAAAAAATCCGACGGAGAACCTTATTTTACTCCTTACCAGATATTTACCGTAAAAGGGTACCGTGTAGCCGTCCTGGGACTGGGAACCCCACATGTCAGTACCTGGGTGGCGGAACGATTACGTCCGGGTCTGGCTTTTTTATCCATTGAGGCTTCGGCACAATATTGGGTTTCTCATATTCATGAAAACGAAGACCCGGACCTGGTGATTGGATTGTTTCACACAGGTGCGCAGGGAGGAGCCGGGGGTCCTTTGGGCAATGAAAATGCCGCCTTTTGGATAGCAGAAAATGTTCCGGGCATAGATTTAATCTGTTACGGACACGATCACCGTTCCGCCTTACATCAAGTGATTAATAAGAGACGGGATACTGTCTGGTTAATGAATCCCGGAGCCCGGGGCAGGTCTCTGGCACGGGCAGATATCACATTAATACCCGGCCAACCGGTTTCTGTACACATAAAACAAGAGTTGATTGACGTAATGGATTTGCCTGCAGATCCTGTTTACATACAGGATTTTGCCCCTTATTTCAAACTGGCTTCCGATTACGAAAGCAAGCCCATAGCCCGGACATTACACTCCATGGAAAGTAACGACGTGTTTTCCGGACCCTGCAGATGGCTGGATGAAGTACACAGAGGCCAACTGGCCCTGGCCGGTCTGGGGTCCGATATCTTGCCTGAAGTTTCCTTTGCATCTGCACTTCAATCTAACGCTGTCATAGAAGAAGGCCAGATGTTCCTGAAAGATTTTTTTACCTGGTTCCCCTATGAAAATTCATTATGTGTAGTGGAAATGACCGGGAATGAAATAAAGGATTACCTGGAATATTCCTGTGATCAGACAGCGATCATTAATTTTGACACGGCTGCCGGCATTTTGTATACCGTATATAAAGACCGGCCTGCGGGAGACCGAATAATAATTCACGGCATGGCAGACGGCTTTGCTTTTGTTCCTGAAAGAAAATACCATGTAGTAATGAATTCCTACAGGGCACAGGGAGGGGGAGGTCATTTGTTTAACGGACCCGGATGGGATGCCGCTACGGCTTCCGCCAGGATCGTATGGGAAAGTAAAACGGACATGCGTAAATTATTTATGGAATGGGAAGCCTCCAGAAGTCCATTTAATCCCGAACCTCTAATTCACTGGCAATACAAATGAGATACGGCATACTGATAATAGCGGCATTTTTAATGCTTTCCTGTACCCATAGGGAAGCAGAAACATTTGTCATATTGCAGACTACCGATCTTCACGGTGTTTTGGGCCGGGATATGTCCGGCATAACGGGTTATATAAAGAACCAAAGGGAAAAATACGGTAACAATCTCATTCTGCTTGATGGCGGGGATAATTTACAGGGAACACCGGAGGTTTTCTTTGCCAATTATGTAGACACAGTAAATGCCCATATTTATTCAGAGATTTTCAATTGGTTATCGTACAATGCAATAACACCTGGCAATCATGACATTGCAGCAGGGAGAAAAGTGTTTGATAAAGTTTATTCGGAAATCCGGGCAGATGTAATTTGCGCCAATGCGATTGTGGAAAGGACCGGCGAACCTTATTTTAAGCCGTATGCCGTTTACAACAGGAAAGGTTGGAAAATTGCCGTTATGGGCTTATTGACTCCATTTGCTACGGAATGGATCCCTGTAAATTTAAGGGGAGGGATTCTTATAGATAATCCTGAAAGGGCCGCCATATACTGGACCAAAAAGATCTATGAAGAAGAGAATCCCGATATTCTTATTGGACTGTTTCATACCGGCTGGGGTGATCCGTTTACAAGAGACACTTCCGAAAGCGCCTCCAGCATAGGCGCATGGATAGCCCGAAATGTACCCGGATTTCATTTGATCTGTTGCGGGCATGTTCATTATGCCGGAACAGATTATCTGGTTAATGTCCGGGGAGATACAGTTCATATGGTTGAAGCAGGAGCCAGGGCCAGTCATATTGGACGTGCAGAGATCCGGGTACAAACCGGACCGGACGGGAAACCACATATTAGCGTTTCTACCGGGCTTCTTGCTTCCCGTGAGTTGCCTCCTTATTATCCTTACGAAAAGAAACTTGATCCTTTTCTTGTCCGTGAAGACAAATACAATTCACAAGAGTTTTGCCAAATGGAAGCTCCGGTTTACAGCAGGGAAGCAATGTTCGGACCCAGTGCCTGGATAGATGAAATCCACCGGGTTCAATTGGCATATGTCAATTCAGGATCTGCATCGGATATCGGGGCATGTGTTTCTTTTGTTTCTCCTGCGGCGCGAAACCTGGAGGTAAAAGCAGGTCCGCTGCGTATGAAAGATTTTATCAGGGCCCTGCCGTATGAGAATACATTAAGCATTGTACGTATGACGGGCTGTGAGATTGTCCGGTTTCTTGAATACGCTTATGCCTTGCGTATAGATGATCCGCGCGGTCCTGCATACAATTTTGATTCTGCCGCCGGAATTCGCTACAGAGTATACAAAAACAAACCTGCCGGGTCAAGAATTGAAGTTCTTTCTATGGCAGACGGTTCTTCTTTTCTCCCGGAAGAAGAATATAACGTAGTGATGAGTACTTACCGGGCCAGAGGGGGTGGCGGACACATGACTGTAGGGGTGGGACTTTCTGCAAATGAACTTCCCGGAAGAACCTTGTGGGTAAGCGAAAAGGATATCAGGAGCATCTTCAGGGAATCCCTTGCAGCCAGAAACACGGTGATGCCCCAGCCTTTGGATCATTGGAGATATCTTTGAAATTGCCTACATTTGCGAACCGGAGAAATGAGATGAAGGGAAGAAAAAGAGATACACTGTCAACAGGCAGAATGGGGGAGGTCCTGGCCGTAAAATTTTTAGAAAAACAAGGATTCAGGATCTTTCATACAAACTGGAGAACCGGTCATAAAGAGTTGGATATTATTGCCGGTAAAGGAGAAATGATTCATTTTGTGGAAGTACGCTCCCGTTCCAGTGCAGATATTGTATCTCCCGCCCAAACCGTAGGAAAGTCAAAGCAACGACTGCTGATGGCCGCCGCCCGTGCATACATGGCACGTTACAGAATTCAGGCAGAAGCACAGTTTGATGTGATTTCCATCATTTTTGGACCCGGCGGGATTGGAGATCCGGATTATACGCTGGAATATATTCCGAACGCTTTTACACTTCTTTTATGAACAAAAATCAGTATTGCATTATTATGGCAGGCGGCATAGGATCGCGTTTTTGGCCGTTAAGCCGGAATGCCATGCCAAAGCAATTCCTGGATATACTGGGCTTGGGGAAGAGTTTTTTACAACTAACCTATGAGCGTTTCAAGCGAATTATCCCCGATGAACGGATCCTGGTTGTTACTTCTGAACAATATAAACAGCTTGTTCAGGAACAATTGCCCGGAATACCCATAAATAACATTTTGTCCGAGCCAAACAGACGCAATACAGCCCCCTGTATCGCCTATGCAACTTATAAACTGATGAAAACAGATCCCGGGGCAACCATTGTAGTGGCCCCTTCGGATCACTTGATACTGGGGGACGATGAATTTTTAGCGACCATCCGTTCTGCATTGCATCTTGCCCAGGAAAAGGACGTGTTGATCACCCTGGGTATAAAACCTACTCGTCCGGAAACGGGTTACGGATACATACAGGCAGCCAAGAATGAATCGCTTGTTGTAGAAGATCATGTAGCTTATCCGGTAAAGACCTTTACAGAGAAACCCGATGATGAACTGGCCCGCGTATTGGTTCAGAGTGGAGAATTTTACTGGAATTCGGGAATATTTGTCTGGAGCCTGGAATCCATTGTGCGCCAGTTGGAACACTGGCTTCCCGAAGTCAGTATGCCTTTCAGGAACGGACTCAGTTTATACAACACCTCACTCGAGGCAAAATTTATCAAAAAAGTATACGAAGAAATACGTAATGTATCCATAGATTACGGAATTATGGAAAAGGCAACCAATACATATGTGTTTTCGGCCACATTCGGCTGGTCCGACCTGGGAAGCTGGGAAAGCCTTTATATGCATTACGCAAAAGATAACCGCAACAATGCGGTTGCAGCCGACAAAGTTTTGCTGGAAAACGTGAAAAACAGTATAATCTATTCCCGCGATAACGGGAAACTTATAGTATTAAAAGGGCTTGATGATTACATTGTGGTTGACACGCCTGATGCATTGCTTGTCTGTCCACGGGAAGACACACAATTTCGTCAGCTATTCAACGATATTGCCCACGACCATGAAGAATTTGTATGAACGAACAAAAATTTAACATAGAGATCAATTCCGAAATTGGGGAATTGGAAGCCGTGATGCTTCATACACCGGGTCCGGAAGTGGAAAACATGACACCCAAATCCGTAGAACGGGCACTGTACAGTGACATATTGAATCTTTCTGTAGCTCAACAGGAATACGAACAACTCTCGTTGTTTCTGGAGAAAATCACCAAGGTCTATCAACTCAAGGACCTGTTGATCAAAGTACTGGATAATCCGGTACAAAGAAATTCACTGGTGGGGAAAATATGCCTGACAGAGAATGTCAACGATTATTTTGATGAATTAATGGAAATGTCTTCCCGGACACTTGCCAATAAGCTTATTGAAGGACTGCCTGCCCGGATTGACAGTCTGACCTCTTTTTTAAATGATGAATATTACGCGTTGTTGCCTCTTTATAATTTTTATTTTACACGGGATGCTTCAGCTGTTGTAGGGAATAATGCCGTTATATGCAGGATGGCAAATAAGGTACGTGTAAGGGAGTCATTGATTATGGAGGCCGTCTATGCTTACAATCCGTTTTTTAACGCCCATATTATTAACACGTATGAGCAATTTCCGCACGATAGATCCGTATTGATGGAAGGCGGTGATATTTTGGTGGTAAGGGATGATATACTGGTAGTAGGCAACGGAATGCGGACTACACCTCAGGGAATAGATCTGTTGTTGAACCGGCTGGCAAAGACAGCCCCACAAGGCAAGAGTTATATTTTTGTGCAACAACTCCCCTCTTCACCCGAGAGTTTTATTCATCTGGACATGGTCTTTACTATGCTGGATGTGGATAAATGTATGGTTTTTGAACCACTTGTCATGGGAGATGCCCGCTACAGTACAGTTCAGATCACAATGGATAACGGAAAAGTTGAAAAGATCAGGCGGGTGCCGAATTTATTAACTGCTTTAAGGCGGTTGGGGCTGGATATGGAAGCAATATCTTGCGGAGGGAATGACGAGTGGGATCAGGAACGGGAACAGTGGCATTCAGGAGCGAACTTTTTCGCATTTGCTCCTGGGAAAGTGATTTCCTATGCACGCAATGAGCACACACTGAACGAAATGTCAAAACACGGATTTGATATAGTCACCTCTGAAGAGGTTACATCAGGGAAAGTAAATATTGATAAACTCAAGAAATGTGTGGTAACCATCGTGGGAGCCGAACTTGCCCGCGGAGGCGGTGGTGCGCGTTGTATGACACTACCTTTGAGACGTAAACCTGTTAAATGGATATAAAATAATAAAATGAAAATACTTATTGGAGGAGACATTGAAGGCATTGCCACGGCTTGTGACTGGGATTCCATTTCTCCGGGACATCCCGATTACGAAAGAAACCGGGTTCAATACACAAAAGAAATGAATGCTGCCATAGCCGGAGCTTTTGATGCCGGGGCTACGGAAGTATATGTCCGTGACGGTCACGGCGGTAACAAAGCGTTGATCCCGGAGTTGTTGGATAAAGGAGCATATCACATTAAAGGCAGGTGTTCGGAAGACTTCCGGGCCATGATCCTGACTATAGAAAAAGGGTACGATGCCGTATTGTTCCTGGGCTATCATGCAAAAGCAGGTACCCCGGACGGGGTTATGTGCCATACGATGGCGCGTGCGGTAGACGAATTTACCCTTAACGGAGTCTCGTTACCCGAGATGGGATACAATGCCCTGGTTGCGGGAATGTATAACGTCCCTGTGGTTTATCTTTCAGGAGATGAAGCCGCATGCCGTCAGGCAAAGGATCTGTTCGGGAACATTCAGACCACGGCGGTAAAAAAGGGACTTTCGCGTTGTTCTGCCATTTGCCTTCATCCGGATGTTGCCTGTGAACAAATCCGGGCAGATGTGAAGAAAGCGCTTTCAAAGGGGCATCGCTGCATTTACCGCATGGACGCTCCTTATACCATGTATTGTTCAATCAAAAGGAATTATGACGCTCCCAATATTGAAAAAATTTTACATACCGATTCTCTTGAGGAAGCGTTGCATCTATTCTGGACGTTAACATAATACTATATTATTTAGAAGAATATGAGGGAAAGAATAAACAGCCTGATACAGGAACTGGATACATTTCAACCGGCATCTGTTGCCGAAATCGAAGAATTCCGTATTCGTCTTTTGGGTAAAAAGGGGATACTTACGGGATTGTTTGAGGAATTCAAGAGCATTGATCCGGCGGAAAAAAAGGAATTTGGAAAGCAATTGAATCTTATTAAAAACAAAGCCCTGGAAACGATCAATGCTCATAAGGAACGACTTGCCCATAGCGATACGGGGCAACACGTAACGGATGATCTGACCAAACCCGCCGATATTTTAAATACCGGATCCCGCCATCCAATTTCCATTGTACAACGTGAGATCCTGGATATTTTCCGGAAAATGGGATTTACCGTTCAGGAAGGTCCCGAAATTGAAGACGACTGGCATGTTTTCAGTGCCTTGAACTTTCCGGCTGATCACCCTGCAAGGGATATGCAGGATACTTTTTTTATCAATAACGGGAGTGATAACCCGGTATTGTTACGGACACATACAAGTTCGGTACAGGTCAGGACCATGGAAAAACAAAAACCCCCCATCCGGGTGGTTTGCCCGGGCAGGGTGTTTCGCAACGAGGCCATCTCGGCAAGGGCCCATTGCATTTTTCACCAGGTGGAAGGTTTGTATATAGACGAAAGTGTTTCTTTTGCAGATCTCAAGCAGGCGATTTTGCTTTTTGCGCGGGAAATGTTCGGATCCTCGGCAAAGATCCGTTTGCGTCCGTCTTATTTTCCTTTTACCGAGCCTTCGGCAGAGGTAGATGTGAATTGCAATATTTGCGGGGGAAAGGGTTGCAATATTTGCAAAAATACGGGATGGCTGGAGATCATGGGAGCCGGAATGGTAGATCCCAATGTGCTGGAAGCTTCGGGTATTGATTCCCAAAGATATACGGGTTATGCATTCGGGATGGGTGTGGAGCGCATAGCCATGCTCAAATGGCAGGTTAAGGATTTGCGCCTGTATTTTGAGAACGATGTCAGGTTTTTGGAACAGTTTGAAGGAGGGCTGCTCTAAAACACTGTTTTTTTTGCCCAAATGAAAAAAAACGCTAACTTTGCATTCCCATTTTGAAACGTATGCGGAAATAGCTCAGTTGGTAGAGCATAACCTTGCCAAGGTTAGGGTCGCGAGTTCGAATCTCGTTTTCCGCTCCAAACCTCTCCCGGCGAGAGGTTTTTTTGAAGATACTCATTGATATTATGGCAGCTCGGGTGGTGGAATAGGTAGACACGCAGGACTTAAAATCCTGTGGACAGTAATGTCCGTACGGGTTCGATTCCCGTCCCGAGCACAATCATGAGCCAATACATTGAATTACATTGTGTTGGCTTTGTTTTTTTACGTCAGTCAAAAAGTCCCGTTTCTCAGGAAAAAATCAATAGGATTTGTTATATTTGGGTAAATAAAAATCCGGAAGTATGAAAACAGATATTGAGATCGCTCATGACTATAAAATGCAGGATATACGGGATATTGCGAAGCAATCCGGAATAGCAGATGAAAATCTGAACCTGTATGGCAATTATATGGCCAAAGTTCCCGTTGATCATATAGATGAAAAAAAAGTTGCCGAGAGTAACCTGATACTTGTAACCGCCATAACACCCACCCGTGCCGGTGTGGGAAAAACAACCGTTTCCATAGGGCTTTCCATGGGACTGAACCATATTGGGAAAAAAGCCATTGTGGCGCTTCGTGAGCCTTCACTCGGCCCGTGTTTCGGAATGAAAGGCGGTGCGGCCGGAGGCGGATATGCCCAGGTAGTGCCCATGGAAGACATCAACCTGCACTTTACAGGAGATTTTCATGCCATTACAGCAGCCAACAACATGATCTCGGCATTACTTGAAAACTTTCTGTATCAGAACCAGAATAAAGGAAAATGCTTAAGGGAGATCGTCTGGAAAAGGGTTCTGGATGTCAACGACAGAACGTTGCGAAGCATTATTTCCGGGGTCGGAGCCAAAACCAACGGGATCACCAGGGCAACAGGATTTGACATTACCCCCGCTTCGGAAATTATGGCCATTTTGTGCCTTTCCAAAGACCTGGACGATCTGAAAACACGGATCGGACGAATTGTTCTGGGCTATGAGCACGACGGAACACCTTTTTACGTAGACGATTTGGGTGTTGCAGGAGCCATTGCCATTTTGCTCAAGGATGCCATACATCCCAACCTGGTGCAAACCCTGGAAGGAACCCCTGCTTTTATTCACGGAGGACCGTTTGCCAACATAGCGCACGGATGCAATTCCCTGGTAGCTACAAAAATGGCCATGACACATGCCCAATATGTGGTGACAGAAGCAGGGTTCGGGGCCGATTTGGGAGCCGAGAAGTTCTTCAACATCAAATGCCGCAAAGGCGGCCTACAACCCAAACTGACGGTGCTGGTGGCCACCTTACAAGGTTTAAAGATGCACGGAGGCCAGGACCTTTCCAAACTAAAGGAACAAAACGAGGAATCTGTTGTACGCGGATTGGCCAATATGGAAAAACATATTGAAAACCTGCGTTCCTTCGGGCAAAGTGTGGTGGTGGCGCTTAATAAATACGACACCGATTCAGATCAGGAAATTGATATTGTAAGGGAACGTTGTGCCGCTCTTGATGTTCCTTTCGCTGTGAATAATGCGTATTCGGAAGGAGCAGCCGGTGCCGCCCGATTGGCACGTACAGTAGTTGAAACCATAGAGAAAAAGCCTTCCGGTCCCCTGGTGTATACATACAATGATGAAGACTCCATTGAAGAGAAGATATCAAAGGTCGCTCGTAACCTATATGGTGCCCGCAGCATTTTCTATTACGAGACGGCCCGGGAAAACATGAAAATGATAGAAGACATGGGCATGGCTCATTACCCGGTATGTATTGCCAAAACGCAATATTCTTTCTCTACTGATGCCAAAGCATATGGGGTAGCCCGAGATTTTGAGATGAACATCCACGATCTGATAATAAACAACGGGGCCGGTATGATAGTGGCCATAGCCGGGGATATTTTACGAATGCCCGGATTGCCTAAAAAACCACAGGCAATGTTTATGGATATAAACGATGGAGTGATTACGGGTTTGAGCTAGGCAAACGTTATTTAAATTCCGGATCACGGTAGTATTTTGCAGCCTCGTCCAGGCTCTCGGATATGGCTGCAATTCTTTTTGTGTCTGCAGGATGCGTGCTCAAAAAATCGAACGAGGAAGATTTGTTATCCCCCATCATTTTCTTCCAGAACAAAGGCGTCTGATAAATATCGTAACCCGCCAGGGCCATGATATAAAGTCCTATCCGGTCGGCTTCGTATTCGTGTTTCCGGGAAAATGGCAACACAACGCCCACGTTGGTCCCGAAAGCGAATGCTTTGGCAAACAATTCCACTGTCTGGCTGTTTTGACCGTATTTGGTTTGACTGAAAACCTGGGTGGCTATCTGTCCGGCCGATTGCAACAGGGCCTGCTGGCTCATGCGTTCATTGCCGTGACGAGCTACAGCGTGAGCCATTTCGTGTCCGATTACTATTGCCAGGTGGTTGGGATTATCGGCAAACGCCAAAAGTCCTTCAAAGAGTACAATTTTACCGTTTGGCAGGCAAAAAGCATTTACGGCAGGATCGTCCACCAGTTTAAATTCCCAGTCCAGTCCGGACAAATAGTCAGGACGGCCTATACCCGAAAGGTACTCGGTCAAAGCCACAACCATCCGGTTGCCAACCGATCGGACCATTTCGGTATCCATAGCGTCATCGGAGATTACTGCAGTTTGCATGAATTCCGCATAAGATTGATCGGACAGGGCCGAAACGGACTCATCCGAATAGACCAATAATTGTTTACGACCTGTAAAAGCGGCCGTTCCGCATGCATTCAGAATTACCAGAATAATTAATGAAAGGAGTATGTTCTTTTTCATAAGTAAAGAAATTATTCGACTCTTTATTGATACAGAGTACATCTCAAATATAATGAATTTTTAACTTTGTTGAAATATTTAAGATTCTTATTATGAAGTGTTTCTTAATTTCCCTTAGCGTATTTCTTATGGTGTACGGATTGCCGCTAAACGGATTTGCACAAAAATCAAGAATGAGAGATTACGGAATACGGACCGGAGTGATGAAACCGGGCCCGATGAATGCCATTACAGATGTGAAAGGAGTGACCGTAGGTCATGTTACACTAATAGAAGGAGATAGTATCAGAACAGGGGTGACTGCCATCGTTCCTCATCCCGGGAACATTTACCGTGAAAAGGTGCCTGCCGCTTTCTGGGCCGGCAACGGATACGGGAAACTGGCCGGGACTACCCAGATCAGGGAATTGGGAAATATTGAAACACCGGTCGTTTTAACCAATACATTATCTGTGGCTGCCGGGATGGAAGGGCTGATAACTTATACCCTGGCACAAGCAGGCAATGAGCATGTTCAGTCCGTAAATGCCGTTGTGGGAGAGACTAACGACGGTGGTCTGAATGATATCAGGGGCCGGCATGTTACACCGGATCATGTACTGGCGGCATTGGCAAGTGCGCTTCCGGGCCCTGTTCAGGAAGGGAATGTGGGAGCCGGAACAGGGACTGTTTGTTTTGGCTTCAAGGGAGGGATCGGGACTTCCAGCCGGGTACTGCCCGGGGAGTTGGGAGGATATACCGTAGGGGTGTTGGTCCAGACAAATTTTGGGGGTGTGTTGCAAATTGACGGGATCAACGTAGGCGAAAAACTCGGCAATTATTCGTACAAAGATCAATTGGAAGCAGAAAAGACCCTTCAGCGTGCGGTACCAGCCCATGCGGCAGCCATAGAAAAGAAAGAGGCCATTCGTGTTCCGGATACGGACGGTTCCTGTATGATCGTGATCATTACCGATGCTCCCCTCAGCGATCGAAACCTGGAAAGACTGGCCAAACGAGGCATGATGGGACTTGCCCGGACAGGTGGTATTGCTTCCAACGGCAGCGGGGATTATGTAATAGCCCTGTCTGTAGCTCCGGAAAACCTGGTACGTACCGGGTATGACCAAAACGGACGGGTACTTCCTATTTATACGGCTAATTACCTTCACAATGACCAATGTTCTCCACTCTTTATGGCAGCTATAGAAGCCACTGAAGAAGCGATCCTGAATTCCCTTTTTGCTGCCGAAACCATGACCGGCAAAGACGGCAGAACGGTAGAAGCCCTTCCGGTGGATAAAGTGATCAGGCTGTTCCCGATAGTGAAGGACCTGGAATAACTAATAAAACAATACATTATGAAAACACGAACATTACTTTTTGTGCTTTTTTCCCTGCTGGTAACGATAAGTTTTGCATCTAATCCTCAAAACGAACAATCCATGAAAGAAGTACATGATTTTTTAAGAACTTGCGGAGTTTATTACCTGGCTACCGTTGATGAAGATCAGCCAAGAGTACGCCCTTTTGGAACGGCCGTTATTATTGAACAGAAACTTTACATTCAGACTGGCAGGAAAAAGAATGTGGCCCGGCAGATGCTGACCAACCCCAAAGTGGAGATCTGTGCTTACGATCCCGGGAAAGGAGTATGGCTGCGTATTGAAGCCAAAGTAGTTGCAGATGAACGGTTAGAGGCAAAACAATACGTCCTGGATCAATATCCGCAATTGAAAAGCATGTACAAGGCCGATGACGACAACACGCTGGTCCTGTATCTGAAAGATGCTACCGCTACCTTTAACAGTTTTACCACTTCGCCCAGAACCGTCAAATTCTGAGCAGACGACAGTTTATTAGATTCGGTAGTTGCATCTTCTTTGATTTGGAAGCTGCAGGTTCCTTTTTTTTGCCATATCTGATCTTGGCCGGCAACATATTCTTCCTGATTTTCAAATGCTTGGCAAAAGCCATTCATAACATCGAAGAACCCGCATCACTTTTCAGTAATTTTTCAGAGATTGCCAGGCATCGGGAGATCTGGCCTATACCTACTCCCCGGCGCCTGAACTGTGAAACCAGTCTGAGTTTTTCGGCAACTGACAGAGCTGTATAAGGTGCTCCGTTCTTGTTTTTCAACAACCATTCATCAATATATTCGCAAATGTCAATATCGCTCATCCTGTGTGCATTTTTCAGTAATTTTTCACTGTTTAACAAGTCCTTTGCCTGAGCTCCCATCCATGATTCTATATTCAGTATAGCCCATTCTTCTCCGGATAGTTTGTTCATGTAAAATGCAAATTTTCTGGGAGATCCATAATAGTGCTCTACCATGTCCGTCTGGAGTATATGTTCCTGGATTAGTAATCCGCTTTTATCCAAAATATAACCCGGGGGTAATTTTACTTTCCAGGGCAGAAATTTCCGTTGTTCTTTCCATGACGTTAAGGGAGTATACAGTCCCTTGATCCCGAAATCTTTCATGAAATAAAACCTTGTAGAACAGAAAGGATATCCGCTGGGATATGATACAACATTATGGTGGACGCCATTTCTTAAAACATACGTTGTACCAGCCAGAATATGTTCCAGCGTGTCCAGCTCTACGGCATGAAAGCCCGGGTAACCCAGGGGCCCTGTTCGCGAATATTTATGGTTAAACCATTTATTGTACCCGTTCCGAATGGACCCAATATATCTAACTGGATTTGCTGTTTCAGCAATAACGTGGAAATGATTGGACATAAACGAATATGCCAGCAAACAGGTATCATGGTCATAAGCCGCCAGACAGGCCTTGTTTATGCCCTGGTAATAATCTTCAGGAACCCGAAACATAACTTCGGGTGAACTGACACATAGATGATAAAGCTTTTTTTTCATGAGATCTTCCCTCCATACCAACAATGAGAATGAATAAAATGAACAACCCGAAGGTAATGAACAACCCGAAGGTACAAAATATATTCATTATCGGCAAAGGTTTTGGGACGTGGTAAGTAGTGAAAATTGCACATATGCCTGCAACATACACACTAACAAGCAGATGCACTAATTTACGTCATTGCAGTTACTTACTACCTCCCCCCTCAAATCCCGAAAACCAGCTTAATCCGGGGGACGTGGCAAGTAGTGAAAATCGCGCAGACTCTTGTAAGTCGCATGTAATTAGAGATATACGCGTGTTTTGTAACATAGCAGTTACTTGCCACCTCCCGTCAAGCCACCGGAAAAATGATTGGTGCTGCGAGGCAGCGCCTTTTACAAGCGCCAAAATCTTTTGACGCACCGCCTTGAAGATCAAAGGGCAGTCGAAAACCACCGGGCAGTCAAAGACCACCGGGCAATAGTATGAGCAGCAATGCTACAAAAGAAGCAACGTCGCTGCCAACACAAGGCTTAGGAAGCCTCGGCAAAAGAAAAAGCTTCCCTGCCTTGTGTTGCAGCGACTGCCTGAAGTAATAGTAACTTCCTGTGTTGGCAGCGACTGCCTGAAGTAATAGTAACTGCTTGTGTTGGCAGCGATCGTCTGAAGTAACAGTAACTGCCTTGTGTTGGCAGCGATCGTCTGAAGTAACAGTAACTGCCTTGTGTTGCAGCGACTGCTCATTAGTCATTGCCCTGACTTACGGCAATTTTTGTTTAAGGACTGTGTTTTTATGCAAATCCGCCCCCATTACCTGCCCTCCATTGCCGAGACTGCCATTTTCTCCGATCCCCTGATAGGCTTCCCGTAATAATCTGTAACGTTCCCTTCCATGATGGCCTCAATGTCTTTCCACCTCCAGCGGCGTTCCCCGCCGATCATCACCGGGTGCAGGTAATCGTACTTGGTATGCCACCTCCACAACGTGGTTTCACCCACTCCCAGCAACTTCATCACCTCTCTTTTGGTCAAAAGGGTTTTCGGATTGTACGGTCCTGTGGTTTCTTTTGTCGGTTTTCTTCCTCTTGTTTCGCGTTCCGGTTCCGGTTCCAGGTCTTCCATGAAGACACGAGCCGCCTCAACCAAATCGCTTGCCTTTACCTGAATGATCGTATCGGGATAATCCAGGGCCAGCGTATAGATATCAATTCCCATGATGCTGATTTTTTTAGGAATTGCACCCCTCCCCACGCACCTCCAAGCAGTGGTTTTGTTCGGTGTTCGGGATCGGCACGATAACTTGGATTTTATCACCTGACCCGTCACAAAAATCTGTAAAAAAGTTCTAATAAAGAATTTTTTGTGTTTACATAAACACACGTTTTCCCAGGTAACAAAGGAACTGGCACTTATTCAATGAATTACACAAATACGCCCAATTTTTCAGGTAACAATCAGGTAACAAAAATCGGAACTACATAATAATAGATGAAAACGTTTTGGTAAAAGTGGTCGTTTGTCTAATGATTGAAAAAAATGCAATGCCTGGACTCTTATGAAAGGAGGCGTTACTTAATAGTTGACTCTTCTGAACCGGGAGGGTTTCTAATTTTCTTTTTGATCGGTAATGCTTAAATGATCAAACACCGCACGCAGCGTATTGCTGTACGTTTCACATAACAGATGCTTTTTCCAGGCAATCGCAATAACTGAATCTAACTGGGAGGTGGTAAGTAGTGAAAAACCGCCCAACGCTCTTAACGCGCACAAAAACAGAAAGATACGTTGATTTTTAAAAAGGCCACTACTTACCACCTCCCCCCTTAAATTGTCGAAAAACCGTAAAAACGCGGGAGGGTAGTAAGTAACGAAAAATTGCTTAATGCTTTTAAAACACAGACATACAGCGATATATAATTTTATGTAACACCGCCGTTACTTACCACCTCCCGTCAAGCCACCGGAAAAATGATTGGTGCTGCGAGGCAGCGACTGCTTGAAGTAATAGTAACTGCTTGTGTTGCAGCGATCGTCTGAAGTAACAGTAACTGCCTTGTGTTGGCAGTGACTGCCTGAAGTAGCAGCGACCGTTCCAACCCAGTCAGCTAGCAACCAACAAGCCAAACAGCCAGCCAACTAACCAGACAAACCAAAGGGGAAGCCCTGTTGCTCTCTTGCAAAGAATGGGCAAGTCTTTCACACCCGAAATCCTGTCTCAGGCCGTTACCTGACAGCAAGAAAAGGAAAACCGGGTCCTGTGGAAAGGAACCCGGTTTTCCCTGGAAAGTGGTATGCACGAGTTGTTATCGATTGAAACAGATTATTTGCGAGTCTTGGCGAGTCTTTGCAAGTCTTGGCGAGTCTTGGCGAGTCTTTGCAAGTCTTGGCGAGTCTTGGCGAGTCTTTGCGAGTCTTGGCATGCCTTGGTGTGGGTGTACCTTGGCATTGGCGAACATTAGCAAGCCTTCCGGCAGGTAGTGCTTATAGTTTCACAAATTCCACCCTGCGGTTTTTGGCGCGTCCTTCTGCCGAGCCATTGTCGGCTACGGGGTTGTTCTGCCCCAGGCCTTTGCCGGTGAGGCGGCCGGCGTCAATGCCCATTTCCACCAGACGGTCAACGACGGCACGTGCACGATCCTCGGAAAGCTTTTGGTTGGAGCTTGCCGAGCCGGTGGCATCGGTGTGGCCTTCCACGCTAAAGCGAAGCGAAGGATTCTCTTTGAGCAGTTGCACGATCCGGTTCAGCTCTCCGGCCGACTCGGGCTTGATAACGCTCTTGCCGGTGTCAAAGGTGATCCCGTAACTGATGAACTTGCCGTCCTGCATCATCCGGTCGTATAGGGGTACGGCTCCTTTGGCCAGGCGGATGTTTTTTATGTAGGCGGTATTGGGAACGGCCCATCCCTGGCCCAGAATCATACGCTGCGGGGCTGCCATATTGGGCAGGTTAATGATACGTACGCCGTCAATGTATATTTTCAAAGCCCTCTTGTTAAAAGACAATGCAAAATGGCTCCATCCGCCGTAATTGAAATTCACCTCATCCACGCTGGCATCTCTGCGGTCATAGGAACCGGAATGGTAATAACAGAAAATTGTTTTCGCCTTGGGGTCCATGGTAAACTCCAGGACTTCCATATCGGGAATGTCCCATTCGCCGTTTCGGTCGTTATACATATACAGCATATAATCGCTGAAAGGATATTCTCCCGTTTCATAGTATTCATCATCCCAGGGGTGCAGGAAAAAGTCAAATTCCAGGGTAAACACATCCGGAAGGAATCGTTGCTGGTCTTCCATGAACGGCACAAGCCGGGCATCGTCAAGCAGCATAATGGCGTTTTCACCGTCAATACGCACTACCTCTGCATTTCCTTCAATGATATCCCAGTGAGAAGGGAATTCCCCAAGCTGTTCACCGGCCAGGTTGTCATCAAAGAAGATCTCGTCTCCGGCCACAAAATCGGATTTGGCCCATTCCATCTGCGCCCTCCTGTTTTGTGGATCTTCCTGCCCGGATGCCGAGTCCGAAGCCCTGCCGGAGCGACTGCCTGTGGCAGAGCCGGAGGTCTGGCCGGAATCCGTGCCTGAAGACCGGTTGTAGGACCCGTTCTGTCCCGTTCTTTTCATCATCTGAATGTCTTCTTCTTCCAGGTCCCAATCGTCAAATTCCAGATCCTGGTTTTGGACCGCCCTACGGGAAGCTGGACGGCCATCCTTGTTATTGTCGCGGCCTTCTTTCTGATCTTCTTCAAGCGCTTTATCAAGGGCTTTATTAACTTCTTCTTCCACCTTTTCTTCCACTTTTCTTTCTGCGGCACGTTCAGCAGCAGTACGCGCTGTTCTTTCCAGACGGCGAAGAATGGATTGTGCCTGGGTAGTGCTGCAGGCCAGGCCAAGGATCATCAGGGTAATCAATAAACGTTTCATTTTCAGTCCTCCAGTTTTACTAAGATTTGTGAACCGGTAATATTTCCGTCTTCATCCAGGGTTTCGGATTTAATACTTCCCAGGCCCCGGGCATACCAATTGCGTGAGGTGGATGTGGATTTGCGCCCAAAAACACGGGCTTCGGTAGTCATTTCAACTATGTAACATTTAAATGTTCCGGCCGGAGTCTTCAGTTCTTCCCGTCCGGTAACTTTGTGTGACAGGATCTCGGATGTGAAAGACATTCCCATAGTAGTTAATTTAACTACTCCTCTGTCCAGCTCCTGCCCGACGGCCAGACGTGACGGAATCACAGGGACATCTCCGGAGATTTCCACAATCCCTACAGAACCAAGTGATGCAGTAACATCTCCGTTATCAATGGAGATGGTCATATCGGCAGCTTCAAACAAAGGTTGATGATCGCTGTCAAAGACAGAGGTTTGGTAAGTAATTGAATAATTTCCGTCAGTCCCTTCAACATTTTTTACGGCAATGCGGGTGTAACCGGAAGTCTCTCCGTCGTTACCGTAATTGGCATATTCCATCACCGTTCCTTTTGTAACACAAAAATAAGGTCTTTGTGCCTGAAGTGCCAGTGAAAAGAACAACAGGAACGAAAAAAGGCAAAATCGTTTCATGATCAATCAGATTAGGTTGTTAGCTTGCTTACAAATATACATTTTTGTTTTTTGAATTGTTATATTTGCCGTATGAAAAATACGCTCTTATTACTTTGTGCCTGCATGTTGTCCGCATGTCAGGTTGATGTTGAAACAAAAATACAGGAACTGACTGAGCAGATGACACTTGAAGAAAAAGTGGGCATGTTGCACGGTCAGACTATGTTTACTTCTTCGGGTGTGGATCGGTTGAACATCGCACCCATCAAATACGCCGACGGTCCGTTCGGGATCCGGGAAGAACTGGAACCCCATTCGTGGGCTCCCTTGCACCTGACCACAGACTCGGCCACTTTCTTTCCTACCGGATCGGCCCTGGCGGCTACCTGGAGCGAAGAGATGGCCCGGCTCTACGGGAAAGGCATGGCCCAGGAAGCCAGGACACGCGGGAAAGACATGATATTGGGCCCGGCAATAAATATTCAACGGATCCCCACAGGGGGCAGAACGTATGAATATTTAAGCGAAGATCCTTTTTTAAGTGCCCGTCTGGCAGTGGGTTACGTACAGGGTGTTCAGGAAAACGGGGCTGCTGCCTGTATTAAGCATTACGCCCTGAACAACCAGGAAAACAACCGGGGCATGGTAGATGTCCGGGTAAGCGAACGTGCCATGCGGGAGATCTATCTGCCACCATTTCAGGCAGCCGTGGAAGAAGCAGGAGCCTGGGGAGTTATGGCCGCCTACAACAAAGTGGACGGATCCTGGTGTGCCGAAAACGAAATGCTCCTGAACAAGATATTGCGTGAAGAATGGGGATTCCGGGGTATGGTCATATCTGACTGGGGCGGAACCCACAGTACTGTAAAATCAGCCCTTGCCGGGCTGGATGTGGAAATGCCCGGTGGCAGGTTCTTTGGTCAGGCCTTGCTGGACTCGGTTCGCAGCGGAGCCGTTCCGGAAGATGTGATTGATCAGAAAGTGGCCAATATCCTGCGGGTGCGGCTTAACATTGATCCGGTGGAAGAAACATCCCATGAAACACCTGTCAGTACGCCCGAGCACGGTCAGATGGTCTATGAAATTGCAACAAAATCAATAGTATTGCTTAAAAACGAACACAACCTGCTCCCGCTGGATCTTGAAAAACACAGCAAGATTGCCGTGATCGGGGACAATGCTGTCCGTAAACACGCTACCGGAGGCATTGGGGCAGGTGTCAAGGCACGTTACGAAGTGACTCCGCTGGAAGCTTTGCAGGAAAAAATCGGAGACAAAGCCTCTTTGATCTTTGCACAGGGATACGAAGGTTTTTCAAGAAAAGACCGTGAACGCGGAGGCATCCTGGGTGGTGTCATGCTGACCGGAACGGGAGGAATGCTTTCCGGAAGTGCAGCAGCCGGAGCAAAATTGGATGAAACATTACTTGCCGAGGCATTGGAAGCCGCCTCGGGAGCCGATCTGGTGCTTTTCTTTGCCGGGAACAACAGGGAAGTGGAAACAGAAGGAGCCGACAGAATGAACATCATCCTGCCTTCTTTGCAGGACGAGTTGATAAAGAGAATTGCGGAAGTCAATCCGCGAATCGTAACCGTGGTGGTAACCGGAGCTCCGGTAAATCTTACAACAGTAGAAGCCTGTTCCCCTGCCATGCTGGTTTCCTGGTTTAACGGATCCGAAGGAGGGAATGCACTGGCCGATGTGCTGCTGGGCAACGTAGTGCCTTCCGGAAAACTGCCGTTCACCTTCCCTGTACGCCTGGAGGATTCTCCGGCTTACGCGCTGAAAACTTACCCGAATTTTGACAAAGCTCCTTATACCGAGGATATTTACGTGGGATACCGGTGGTTTGATGCACAGAATATCAAACCTCTTTATCCTTTCGGTCACGGTCTATCCTATACAACCTTCGCGTATGCTTCAATGGAAACGGGAAAAGACATTTACGACACAGATGAAGTGATAAAAGTAACGTTCCAGCTGGAAAATACCGG